>MWVT01000351.1_pt1 | contig 10166 bp, 10 predicted proteins | sample 1047201 | NCBI WGS metagenome assembly MWVT01 (sample SAMN06349988, study PRJNA376086) | soil metagenome | isolation source: TG5-1 sample Antarctic (ecotone) soil | place: Antarctica | collected 2015-01-13 | reverse complement strand
TCTCAAAGATTATTTCAAAACAATTGATAAACGTATTCTTTTTCTATCATCCATTTTTACCGCCTGCTTTATTTTTATCAATTATTATTTTAAATTAAATAACCGCATTAGTACACTAGACGAATGGCAACAATATGCAAGCTGGTACGGTATCTTTTTTATAGCATTTTCTTTTGCCTATTTTTTATTAGTTTATTTTAAAAGATCACTCATTTTTAATAATAGTTCTTTCCTGCTTCTTTTATTGGTTGCTCCTTTATTATTTGCCTGGAAAATGGCTGCTTCTGTTGACGTTGTACACACAAACTATGAACTATACAATAATTATTGGAACAAAGTGATCTATTGGCCTTTCAAATTAATAGTGATGTTGGCAGCCTTATTTATTGTTTGGAAAGTTTTTGATAAAGAACAAAAATTTTACGGATTAACCCTACAAAAATTTGTTGCCAAGCCATATCTTATTATGCTGCTCATCATGATCCCATTAGTAGCAGCAGCATCAACACAGCCAGATTTTTTGGCCATGTATCCTAAATTAAAAACAGTACAATTCTTAGCTGGCGAACAAAACAGCGGTTGGTATAAACTACTTTATGAACTATCCTATGGTTCTGATTTTTTTACCATTGAACTTTTCTTCCGGGGGTTTGTAGTATTGGCTTTTTCAAAATGGGTGGGCAAAGATGCTATTTTACCCATGGCTATTTTTTATTGCACCATTCATTTTGGAAAACCCCTTGGCGAATGCATCAGCTCTTTTTTCGGGGGCATTATTCTAGGCGTTGTTATCTTCCATACCCGTGCTATTTTTGGAGGTTTGATGGTACACTTAGGCATTGCCTGGTTGATGGAGTTGGGTGGATATTTAGGGAATGTTGCAAGTGGCAAGTGAAAATGGAATTACCTAAATTAATGTCCATCACTACCTTTTATTTCGGAACGACCTTGTAAACGTAAGCGAAGTGATGAATTATTTTTCCACTTAGATAACAAAATGCATATTGTTTGGGTAGCAACCTTTCACATTGATGTAAGGGCAAATTGTGGTCACCAGTACTAAAAAATGATTCCGAATAAACCACACCAACTCCCTCTCCTTTTCAGAAGAGGGTTGTGGTGAGATGCTGCAAGCCTGTAAGCCGGTTTCTGTAACACGCCGTGGCGTGAATGCTATCATTTATCTGCGATAGCCATTACTGACTATCTGTATCTGCCTACCCTGGATCATCGGGCGAGCAGCCCTCAGGCGATCCTATACATGGCATTTCAGCACGTAAGGTTTACCCGCACATTGGCATTACTGACAACAGCCGTAGGCTCTTACCCTACATTTTCACCCTCACCCCTTCCCTCTCCATCCGCCTCAGGCGGATAGAGAGGGGGAGGCAGTTATTTTCTGTGGCACTGTCTGTTGGTTTTTACACCACCCGGCTCTTAACCGGTACGTTGCTCTTAGCTGTCCGGACTTTCCTACCCTGTTTTAAAACAAAGTCGATAGCTCAGCTTGCAGTAATGCAAAAATAGTTGATAACACCAATTAAAATCGACTTACACTTAGACATGTACCGACATAGTTTATCTAAATCCATGTAATACAATGTTACAAACTCAGTTTGCTTGTACAAGTAAAGAATAGCTGTGGAATGCCCAATAGAATTATCAACTGTACAAGGTCTTATGTAAGGGATAAGTAAAAAGTTCCTGTTATAAAAGTGTAAATTAAAGTTGACAAAAAATCAATAACACTTTAAAAGCAGGAACCATGACTAAAATTAAAACATTATCGTTTGAAGGAGAAACAATTTACTGCGGGGTTGATATACATAAAAAGAACTGGAAAGTGAACATACGGAATTCACATATGGAACTTGAGCACTTCAGTCAGAATGCAGATCCTGATTGCCTGGCATCCCATGTTCAAAAGCGTTATCCAGGGGCTAACATAAAAGTGGCATACGAAGCAGGCTTTAGTGGTTTTTGGCCATGCCGCAAATTGCAGGCAGCAGGCATTGATTGTATTGTGATCAATGCGGCAGATGTACCTACGAGCGATAAACAAAAGAAACAAAAAAATGATACAGTTGATGCACGAAAAATCGCAAAACAATTATCAATAAATAATCTTGAAGCTGTGCATGTGCCCACCCTTACTGAACAAAATGACAGAAGCCTGGTGCGTGTAAGAGAGCAATTGGTAGCAGATCAAACAAGGTGCAAAAATCGTATTCGTCACCTGCTTCATTTTAATGGTTTAAAAGTAGCAAATGGCATAGACAAAGAAAAGTACTGGACCTTAGCTTTCATTAAAGCACTTGAAGAGTTGGATTGTTCAGACCGCAGCTTACGAATAACTTTAAACTTATTATTAGCAGAACTGAAAGATCTGCGCAAAAAAGTATTAGAAGCCACTACCGCAGTCCGCAAGCTTGCCGCTACTGATCTATACAAGAAAGATATAGAATTACTTAGAAGCATCTGTGGTATTGGTCCAACGAATGCCATGGTGATAAGAACAGAACTGGGAAACATCAAACGTTTTAAATGCTTCGACCACTTATGTTCCTACGTAGGTTTTGTACCAAGTACCGATGATAGCGGAGACACTAAAGCTACAAGAGGCATCACTCATCGCTGCAACAATCGGTTAAGAACGGCCTTAATTGAAAGTAGCTGGATGCTAATAAGCAAAGACCCGGCTATGCTTATGAAGTATAGCGCTTACTGCAAAAGAATGGACAAGAATAAAGCGATTATAAGGATAGGCAAACACTTACTAAGCCGGATAAAATATGTATTAACCAAAAGAGAGAAATATGAAGCATGTATCGTATAAATGTTCAAAAGGGACTGCCTTGCGGCAGTGCGTTTTGTAAGGCATGGGAACAAAGATAAATCCAGAAGAGAAAAGCCCTGCAAAAAGCAGGGCCTCAGGATTATCTCCGTTCACTAAGTTATCCCTTGCAAAGTTGCCCGCCGGCATTGCTTTGCTCTGTTTGGCTTAGTAACAACAAAGTAATACATTATCAGGATCAATAGATCTATAAAGTTCTTTTGAGGGCACCTTCACCGTTAAGTCACTCTTGCAGCTCCTTCAATGGATGTCTGTTATTAACAAGGATACAGGTGCCTTTTATAAAAAATTGAAAAAGACCATGCAGCGCACAAAGGACTATACCTCCTTTGTGTTTGACTGTTTATTGAAGTGTGCTTTAAAGATTTAAAAGCCTGATTAGAAAAAGGATAAATGAAATAACAGGGCCAAAATACCAAAATATTTACCTCAATGCAGCGTAATCCCTACATTGAAGGAGTGACCTTTAGGTTTGCATTTAGTTCTTTGATAAATATATTATTACTATTACTTTTTCTTTTTATATTCCAATTAACAACTTTATTTCTAAACGCACAAACCGATAGTTTCTATTTGCTGAAACCTGATCGTGTTTTTGATGGTGAGCAGATGCATGAAAATTGGATCGTATTAATTAAAGGAAATAAGATTGAAGCTGCCGGCAGCATGAATTTTAAATTGCCATCGAATACCCGTATTATAGAATTGAAGGGCACTACCCTGCTGCCGGGTTTGATTGAAGGGCATTCGCATTTTTTTTTGCATCCCTACAACGAAGTTAGTTGGAATGACCAGGTACTGAAGGAAAGCCGGGCCGAACGAACAGCCCGTGCAGTGAACCATGCAAAAGCCACGCTGATGGCTGGTTTTACTACTGTAAGAGATTTAGGAACAGAAGGCGCCATGTATGATGATGCGGGTTTAAAAAGGGCTATTGAAAAAGGTGTAATTCCAGGGCCGAGAATGATTGTTGCTACCAGGGCAATTGTTGCAAAAGGAACTTATGCACCACGTTCGGAAAATGCAGACATTGATCTGCCGCAAGGTGCAGAAGAAGTGGCCGGGCTGGATGAATTGAGTAAGACCGTGCGTAGCCAAATGAGCAAAGGTGCCGACGTAATTAAAGTGTATGCAGATTATCGCTATGGGCCCAATGAAGAAACAAGGCCTGCTTTTACAGAAAAAGAATGGAACATAATAATGACGATTGCAAAAAATGGCGGAAGAAAAGTGGTGGCACATGCAATGGCTCCGGAAGCCATGAAGATGGCTGCTATGGCGGGCGTTTCAACCATTGAGCATGGCGATGAAGGCACAGATGAAGTATTTAAACTGATGAAAGAAAAGGGCGTGGCTTTTTGTGCCACACTAGCAGCAGGTGATGCGATTTTACAATACAAAGGATGGAAAAAAGGCGTTGATCCTGAGCCTGCAGACATTATAGAAAAAAAGAAAAGTTTTCAGTTAGCCTTGCGTAATGGTGTAACTATTTGTATGGGTGGAGACGTGGGTGTTTATACACATGGCGATAATGCAAGGGAAATGGAATTGATGGTGGAATATGGCATGAAGCCTTTAGATGTTTTAAGATCTGCTACTTCTGTTAATGCAGATGTTTTTGGATATGCGGATAAAATTGGCCGGTTGAAAAAAGGATTATGGGCAGATGTAATTGCAGTAGAAAATGATCCATCAAGAGAGATAAAAGCAATAAGAGCTACCAGGTTTATTATGAAAGATGGAAAGATATATTTGGATTCGAAGCAGCCATAATGAATTGTTTGAGGGTTTTTTTCTTTACCTCAGTTGCTTATAGTTGCTTAAAGGCATCTCTAAAAACCATTTTATAAATAGACGCATTTTCAGGCTGAGCTTGCCGAAGCCTTATTGGACAATGAGTTTATTAAATTTAGCCTTGTCATGCTCAGGCTGACATGTTTTTTAGAGGCCCCTTATTTATTCTTTCATTTTTTGGAAGATGAAATTAAAAAGCTCATGGCGAAACACACACAAAAAATTATAATTGTAGGCGCCACCTCTGGTATTGGAAAAATATTGGCAATGCTTTACGCAGCTAATGGAGATATGGTTGCCATTACAGGAAGAAGAGAAAAATTATTAGACGAACTCAAAAATATCTATCCCCAAAATATTATTACCGCTTGTTTTGATATAACGGCAAATAATTTGGATAGTCAATTAAAAAACCTGGTTAATGAATTAAATGGCCTTGATTTATTTATTTATAATGCTGGCTATGGGGATACCTCACCAGATTTAAATATTGAAATAGAAAACACTACTACCCTTACCAATGTGAACGGTTTTGTAAATGCAATGCATTTTTCTTTTAATTTTTTTATTGAGCAAGGTTTTGGGCAAATTGCAGTAACATCTTCCATTGCTGCCTTGCGTGGTAATAGTTGGGCACCTGCTTATAGTGCCAGTAAAGCTTTTATGAGCAACTATGCAGAGGGATTGAATATTAAAGCAAAAAGGCTAAAGAAAAATATTATTGTTACCGATATTAAACCGGGCTTCATAAATACAAAATTGGCAAAAGGGAATAGGCGTTTTTGGGTAGCTCCCCCGCAAAAAGCGGCGAAGCAAATTATGGAAGCAATATATAAGAAAAAACGTATCGCCTACATTACTAAAAGGTGGTGGCTTATCGCACAAGTTTTAAAAATACTTCCTTATTCAATCTATCGACGCCTTGCTTAGCAGCGGTTATTGAACCACAGAGAGACAGAGGGACACAAAGTTGCAAAGGAAATGATCTTTGTCTTGAAACTCCTATTCACTATACCCTTTGACCTTGTTCAAAAAATTCTTAATGTTAAAATACTTTCATCAAACTTTTACTACTGTGCAATTTGTATAACTTTTACTTCGTTTTACAGTCACAGCAATGAATATTACATTTGTATGAACTATTTAGCAATGTCCACTGAATTTGAAAGACAAAAAAAAGTAAAGTCTTCCGCTATTACTCTTGGTGTAGCTGGCGCTTTGGTTTTATTATTTATATTGATCAAATGGCCTCTGCCGTCTGTAGCGGAAATACCTGTAGAAGAATTTATAGAAGTCAACTTAGGTAACAGCGATTTTGGCTCGGGTAAAGATCAACCACTTTTACCTGGCGAACCTGCTCCTGCTGAACAAACAGCCTATATACCTCCTGCCCCCGTTCAATCACAGGTCGAAGATGCAAAAGATGTTGAAACAAATGACCGCACAGATAATGATGCACCCGAAATAAAAAGACCCACTATTGCCAAACCAAATGCAACAAAAATTGATAACGATAATAAGGTTGTAAAAACAACTCCTAATCCTGCACCTGTTGTTACACAAGCGCCTCCAAGACCGAAGGCAACAATGGGTCAAGTGAGGGGTGGAAATGGTAACGGAGGAAATGGTGCGGAAACATATAAACCAGGCACGGGTGAAGGTGTTGCAGGTGGTAGCGGAGACCAGGGAAGACCGGGTGGTGATCCAAATGGAAGAAACTATAGTGGTACACCAAAAAATTTCGGTGTCCGTGTGTTAAATATTCCTAACCAAAGTTTTGAAGACGATTTTAATGAAAATGCAAAAGTAGCCGTGGATATAACAGTCTCAGCCAATGGCAAAATTGCTTCTACTACTTTGCAACCAAGAGGCACTACAACAAACAATAGAAATATCATTAATATTGCCCTCCGCCGCGCAAGGGAATTAAAAATGGGAGAAACCGATGGCGGCCAAAAAGGCACGGTCATCTTTAGTTTTAAAGTAAGAGGATAATATTATTCATCAGCAATACATTTGCGAAGATGAATTATGCGGAAACCATCAACTATCTCTTTACAAAATTGCCAATGTTTAGCCGTATAGGAACTGCGGCGTACAAAAAAGATCTCACGAATATTAAACTGCTTTGCGAACATCTCGGCAACCCACACGAAAAATTTAAAAGCATACATATCGCAGGAACCAACGGCAAAGGTTCTGTAAGTCACATGCTGGCAGCCATTTTACAAACAGCCGGATACAAAACCGGTTTATGCACGTCTCCCCATTTATACGATTTTAGGGAAAGAATTAAGGTTAATAGCAAAATGGTTAGTGAAGATTTTGTTGTAGCGTTTGTTGATCAATTAAAGCCAATCATAAATATTATAGAGCCTTCATTTTTCGAAATTACCATCGCTATGGCTTTTGATTATTTTGCAAAACAAAACATAGAAATTGCAGTAATCGAAGTGGGTCTGGGAGGCCGTCTTGACAGTACAAATATTATTACACCGGAACTTTCTGTAATAACTAATATTGGTTTAGACCACACTAATCTTTTAGGAAATACATTAGAAGAAATCGCTGGAGAAAAAGCCGGGATCATTAAGGAAGATATCCCGGTTGTAATTGGAGAAAGACAAAAACAAACAACGCCTGTTTTTATACAGAAAGCAAAAGAAAAAAAAGCGCCTGTTTTTTTTGCAGAAGATTTTTTATCTGTGCAAAACTGGAAGCTGGATAATTTTTTAAATGTTGAAATAGAAAAAAAATCTTCAGGCCAAATAATAAATTACAAGCTGGATTTACCGGGCATTTATCAAATAAAAAACATCCTTACTACACTTGAGGCTGTAGATGTTTTACGAAAGAAAAATTTTAAGATAACCGAGACTCATATAGAAACCGCATTGCAAAATGTAAAAGGTTTAACCGGTCTCTACGGCAGGTGGGAAATTATTCACACTGATCCTTTAATTGTTTTGGAAGTGGCTCATAATGCAGATGGTATTAATCAAATGCGGGCTCACCTTAATCAACTAAGTTTTAATAAGCTGCACATTGTTTTTGGGATGGTCAATGATAAAGACAGGGAGGTTTTAAAATTATTACCAATGGACGCCACATATTATTTTACCAAAGCACATATTCCAAGAGCCTTGCCTGTTGCTGAACTTAAGCAGGCTGCAAATAGATTTCATTTATTGGGAGAACAGTTTGATGATGTAAATGAGGCTTTGCAAAACGCAAAAACTAAGGCGCTACAAAATGACATCATCATGGTATGTGGCAGTATTTTTTTAGTAGCGGAAGTAGATAAACTGCGGTTTAGTAACTAAGCTTTCCCAGTTTATGTAGCGCATAAAAAATACAGTTTACATGAAGGCTTTGCATGATCTTATTTTCTTTCAACATTTGCTTCACTTCTTCAATTGAATAAAGTACAACTTCCAGGTCTTCCAAATCATCTAATTCAGGATCTCCCGTTTTTTCACCGTCTTTGGCTAAAAACATGTGCATGAAATTATTTGTAGTAGATGGGTTTGCGCAAATTTTTCCAAGATATTCATAAGAAGCAAAAATATATCCGGTTTCTTCTTTTATTTCACGACGCATAGCTTCTTCAACGGTTTCTCCTTTTTCAGCAGCGCCACCCGGTAATTCTATTCCTATTTCTTCAATGCCGTGGCGGTATTGTTTTACCATTACCACCTTGTTATCTTTCGTTAGTGCAAAAGCATTTACCCAGTCAGGATATTCCTGTACGTAAAATGATGGAAACACCTGGCCATCTGGCATCTCACATTTATCTTTTCTGATGGTTAACCAGGGCTCTTTGTGCAAATATTCTGACGCTAAAACTTTCCATTTCATAATCTTTACAAATTAAACTTTAGAAATTGTTTTAAGTAAGAAAATAATACTCGGTATTTTTCCGCTGGAACTGCTGCTGAGAGCGGACTACAGCCCAAGCTAACAACGTCCTGCCCCAATAACGCCAAACCTCAATGTTAGCTGTTCGTGCTTCTGTCAGGTTGTTTGCTTTTTCTTGCTCCTTAGACTTAAAATTCTGTCCTTTTGTTTTGCGTTCTTCGCTTTGATTTCCTGCATTATTTTTCTAAAGTCAGAAAGTTCTTTATCTGTCCATGGTTCTGATTTTGTTGAAAAATCAATATCTTTTGGTTCTCTAATTAATCCCATGATTTAGGTTTTAAAGTATTGAGAAATAAGTTTCAATGCAGCACTTGTTTCGATAATTGAGTTCAGTCAGCCGCCATGTTGCAAACACACTGTTAGCGCTTCGTGCTTCTTTATTGCTTTGTCCAATCTTCTAAATCAATTCCGTTTATTCGTTTAAAATGGTCAGTGTTATTTGTTACCATTGTCAAACCATGTGTAACAGAGGTAACGCCAATTAAAATGTCAAAGTCATCAACAGGAGTTCCTGCTTTTCTTAGCCGTGCTTTTTCTTTTGCATACAGGTCAAGCGAGTGAAAGATGGGAAGCACTTTAATGCCGGTTAGAAAGTCTTCTAATGCTCTGCGATTTTTATCAGACTTTTCGCTGTTCTCAACTCCAAATTTTAGCTCGGCAAGTGTTATTTCGGAAATGAAACAATTGTCTGTGGAAACTTTGTCAAACTTTTTATTTAGGTCAAACTTGCCCTTCATGTAGTAGATGGCAATGTTTGTATCAATTAGATATTTTTTCAAACATCTTCAATTTGTCTGGTAAAAGTTCTGCTGCTACGAATTTCATTGATGATTTCGTCAGCACTCTTTTCGGATTGAAATGCTCCAAAAGCTTTTTTGAAAGAGGACTTTTTATTTGTAATATCTGATTTAACAGAAGCAGTCAGTTTGGAAATAAGGTCAAGCTTATTACTTGGGCTTAAATTTTCCAATAACTGTAAGTAGCCTTCAGTTAACGTAGTATTAGTGTCTTCTGTTTTCATGTTATCAAAGATAAGAAAAATGTCAACTTTTTAGAACTTCGTCGAAGTAGAAACTGTCGCCGCTGTATTTTTTGTTAGAACAAAAGCATTAACCCAGTCAGGATATTCCTGTACGTAAAATGAAGGAACCACTTGCCCATCCGGTAGTTCACATTTATCTTTCCTGATTGTTAACCACGGTTCTTTTTGCAAATATTCAGATGCTAAAACTTTACATTTCATAATCTTTACAAATTATATTTTAGAAACTGTTTAAAGAAAAGAAAATTATACTGGCGTTAGTGAGGATATTAACGCCGGCGGTTGAGGTACTCAACCGCAATTAACCAGGCGGCATACCCGCGCCAGTTTTGAGGGAAATATTTTATTTATACTTGATAAGGCATAAATTAATGACCTGCTTTGTGGCACTTGCACATGCTCAATAGCGGACAAAGCCCGAAGAGTGCGACGTTGTGTCCTGCAAAGCTATTGTTTAGATGATAGAGTTCTTTTTTTAAGGATGAGCTATCGGTAGAGTTGGTCAGACAAATCTATCAAACCACGCTAAGGTGCTTTACTCTAAGGGGTGAGGTGCTG
>MWVT01000350.1_pt1 | contig 10189 bp, 8 predicted proteins | sample 1047201 | NCBI WGS metagenome assembly MWVT01 (sample SAMN06349988, study PRJNA376086) | soil metagenome | isolation source: TG5-1 sample Antarctic (ecotone) soil | place: Antarctica | collected 2015-01-13 | reverse complement strand
ACGTCTTCTTAAACCTTTTGAACCGATGCCGCGGTTCGGGTTCTTATTAAGGATTCTACGCTATTTTCCTTCCTTAATTCAAGCCTGAATTGCATTCGCGCAAGTTAGGACTTGAATGACAACAAACTATAAACCAGTAAGAAAACTAGGCGACTTGGATTTAAATTCCGAGTTGAAGACATTTGATTCGGCTGCGCGTTCCAAACGCGCCGAGGCGATTGCCGTTGCCGATTACCGTTCTGAGCGCGGCGAAGTGGTGGCGGCACTTGTGGCCGCGGCTGCAACTGCGGCAAACGATAAAGTTAGCGAGGGTTATGCCGAAAGAATGAAGGCCTGCGCCGACCGGCAAAACTTTTACTACGGCGAGAATTTTTTAGATTCTTCAACGGGCGAGCTGTTCGACGGCTTTAATAATTTATTCGGCTGCGGATTGAAGCTGTGCCAATCATGTACGGCGCGAGCAGCTGCGCGAAATAGAAATATTGCCCGACAAGCTGTTCAAAATACCGAGTTGCTTAATAGGGAACACTTCTGCCATGAGCGCGGCGAGTGGATTGTTGAGCGAGAGCAATTGCGGTTTGTGACCCTAACAATGCCGCAGATTTTTGTTCCGCTGGTTGATACGTTGGCTGTTCAAAGACGGATTTTCGATTTGTTCCGCAAGTTGAAATTTACAAAAGACTATTTCGGCGGCTTCATTAAAAGCGGCGAGTTTACCGTTCGGGAAAACGATACTTACCATGTGCATATTCATCTTCTGGCGATTTCGTTTTTCGTACCGGAAAACTTGCTTAAAGACAATTGGAAGAAATGCGTAGAAAAGGCTTTCAGCGAGTTCGGGATTGAGTTTACGGCCAAGCAGGTAAACGTTCATTTAAAGCTTGTGGATAGCTTGGAAAACGCCATAAAAGAAGTTTGTAAGTACCTGACAAAAACAGAGTCTTGGGAAAAAATTCCGAGTGATCAACTTCTTGAAATTACACGCATTCGGCGTTGGGACAGGCTGTTTGAAGTGACCGGTCGGTTTCGTGAAACCATAAAATTGCTGAACGCCGAGAAAGAGCGATCTTCTTCCGATGTTGGCAAAGACGCAACCTTAACCGACGGTGTGGCACGCGAATTGGACTATTTTAATACTGACGGAATAACTGACGGCGAACTTTCCAGCGACCTTGGTTGTTCAGAAGAAATACCGGCGAAGCCGGACGAAATTTTGAAAAAACCGAAGCGCGAAAGCTGGCGCGACATTATTGAACGCGACGGATTGGAAAAATACAAGGAAATTTTTTACCGGCAGGTAGAATACGCGCAGAAAATTCGGAAACTTCGGCTGATTTTGAAGTTTCCGACCGCGAGTTTTTCCGATTTGGACGGGCGACCGTGGGATTTAGCCGAGATTGAACAGTTCGCGCAGCAGCTGGCGGCGCGGGGCGTGGACGTTTTACCGGCTTAGCGTTGTTTCATGTTCAACCGATTGGATTTCTGCTGCATTATCAGATGCGGTTTCAGGCCGTGTGTTCTGTTCGGCAGCGGTGATAATTTCGCAAAGTTCCGAAACCGTTGGTAGCAGTCCGAGCGTGCTGTTTCTTTTGCGTTCGCGGACTTCGCACACGGCATGAGCTACTTCCGGGTTGTTCAGAATTACGCGACAAGCGCGGAACTGTGCTTCGTGAACATTTGACCACTTTTCGATTTTGACCTCGTCGGGCTTTTCAGAACCGATTCCGGATTGGCTGTTTTTTAATTTCCGGAGGTGCTGGTATTGGATTTCCGCTTTGTTGATCATTGCTACGCCGCTTTCGTTCCAGACCAGCCCGACCAATTCTTGCCAGTTCAAGTTGGTTTCCGTATTCGAGAAGTTGTTTAATTCCATCAATTCTTCGACTTGATTCGTTAATAATTCGACGTGCTGCCGAAGTAATATGTTTTCCGATAGCAACTGTTCCTTGTTCATCTTTGAGGTTTCCTTTTTTTCGTTTTTTCCACGTTAAGTTCTGCTTTCGCACCACTTCGCTGCTCCGGCCAGCGCGTTTGAGCGTTTCGCGTTCGCTGATATTGGCGAGTTTTTGAGCTTTGAATTGTTCGGCGTAGTTGGTTCCGTAAAGGCGATCCGCGAATTTGGCGAAGCGGTCGTCCAGCGTTTTGTATTGGGCGTTTGAGAGATGAACCTTTTTTCCATCCGTTTTCCGGTTATCCATCCAAATATGAACGTGCATATTTTTCGTATTTCCATGCGCTGCCAAGATACATTTTGCTTCGGGAAATTCCTGTTTGAGAAAGTTTTTTGCGGCTTCGAGCGCCCGATCCGGATTCGATTCTTCTGGAAAAGTTAAAACCATTCGCTGGTGATTCCGCCGTTCGGCTGCGCCGTTGAGCGAGCGCATTTCTTCTTCCCAGGAGCGTCGGTTGGCGTAAGATAGAGCGTGCGATTTGGAAATTACTTCTTCAAGGTTGTGCGTTCCCCACGTAGCACAGGCATCTTCGCGCAGAATATACGAAACATTCTGCACCGACGCTGCCGCCCGACATTTTGAATTGTAAGTTAGGATTGCCACAATTTTTTCGTTTGGGTTTTAAATTCCGACACCAGATGCTGAATTTCGAGCGTTAGGGCAAACAATTGTTTTTGGGACAATTCGATTGTTTGACCGTGCAAGGCTGCCGAGTTCAGGTTGTTTGCGATTTGATTTGTGTTGTTCCCGAGCGCACCGAGTTGTTGTAGAAGGCCACCGAAAAGTTCCATTTCTTCGCGGGTTAAAACACGATTTGGGCGTAGCATTCTGGCGATCCCAAACCGAGAAAGCGACATTTCAAAGTGCGCGGCTTCGGCTTCGACGGCGGCTTTTTCGGCTTTCGTACAACGTAGATAGAAGCCAGCGGAAAACTTTTCTTCTTCCGGTTTCCGGTTTTTTCCGGCAGCGGTTGGCTGTTCTTCGGGTTCGATTTCGATAGTAATTTCTTCAAGCAAATCAAAATTATTCATAAAAATTCCTTATTTTCCGCGATAGCGGCAAGGCAACCAGCGATAGCAGGTTGGCGAAACGCGATAGCGGTTTGCGTACCTTGCCGTCCGTTTTGCTGAGTGGATGATTGCCATTATTTTCGACTTTGGCAAGAGATATTTTTTGGGAAGGCGACAGGCCAAAACTTTAGGTTGGGACGTTCAGAGAGACCCCCTAGCTACGGTTTTCGGTTCTGGGCGTTTGGGTAGGAAAAAACTGCATCAAGGTTTGCGCCTCGTGGAGAGATCCTCCTGTTGCTGGAAGTAACGTGAAAAGTAATTTCGGACGTAGCCAGAAGAGAGACCCCCTATAAACGGTTTTAGTTTTCCGGCATTGGCTCGACGTTGAGTTCAATGGGCTGCGTTGGGTTTTCTTCTTTGAGGTCTTCGACGGAGTTGATTGTTTTCACGTTCTTGTAAAGGCGCGGCAGAAAATTTTGGCGGAGTCGAAACTTGGTTCCATGGTTGTGACCGGTTCGGGCATCGAAATCCACCAGCACGAATCCTTCGCGCAGACCGTCGAGGAAGCCATCGAAGTTGAAGCCGGTTAGTTTCTGGATAACTTTGTAGTGATATGATTCTTCTTTGGTTTCCTTGTTCCGTTTAACTTCTGCCTGAACGTAAAAACAATTATTCAATTTTGTTTTTGCTTTCGCGGCGAGATCTTCAAAACCCCAGTAGGGTTGCGGCGCGAGTTCGCTGAGGCCGACGCCTGCTTCCACAAACTTCTTCCATTCGGCATGTTCGTCCGCGACCAGATTATGGTTAAAGGAGATTTTAACTTTCTGTTCTGCTTCGTCCACTACTACCTTAAAGCCGCGATTGGATTCTACGCCATGAATCGTTTGCCGGAAGGACATTTCATTTTCCGGATACTTCGCGCCGGCTTCCTGGTGCCGCCAGCCATATTTAAGCAATAGGACGGCAGGCACGAATTTAATAGCACGAGGGCTTGGTTCAGTGTGAAACAAAGTTGTAAGCGATGACGTTCCGATCCGCTGAGTTTTCAGTTCCCATTCGGCTGCGTTCGGCAGCGGCAAATTGTTTTCTTCGATTCCGAGCAGGTCTTCAAGCGTGTTGCCGATTCCGCCATGATTTCCATGACGGGCGTTTGGCACGAAGCCGCGTGCTTTGATTTTCAGAAGTTCTTCGACGAGCGATTGCTTCGTATAGATAATAGGTTCTTTGTTTTCCATGTTTATTGTTGACTGGCGAAAAGCGAATTTTCTTTTGGTAGGCTGAGCGTTCCGGATATACGATCTTCGGCAAGTTGGCAGTATTCGGGCGATAGTTCGATTCCGACATAATTGCGACCGAGCTGCTTGGCGGCGACGGCCGTCGTTCCGCTGCCCATAAACGGATCGAGAATAAGCTGCGCTTCGGTTGCTTCAATACAGCGAGTTGGAAGTGCCAGCGGAAACGGCGCGGGATGCCCGTTCTTCATTTCCTGCGTAAATTCCCAGACGTCCCCGTAACCATTTTTGCCTTTGGCGAGTTTGAAGTTCTTTTTGGCGATCAAATAAATAACTTCGTAGGTTGGAACAAAATACCCCGGATTGAAATTGAAGCCACCAGCCCGCCGCCAGATAATAATTTGGCGAACCGGAAAGCCTTCTACGATGTCGGCGCGATCCTGAATAAGACCGCCTTGAACACGCCACTTATGATTATAGAAAATTGCGCCATCATTTTTCAGCAGGCGCATTGCTTCGGTTAGGACCGAGCGCTGCCATGCGACATATTCTTCATGGGGCATTTGATCGTCGTGCTGCGCGTAGCCGTTCTGCAGCGGATTGTTCGCCCAGCGTCCGGTTTTGGTTCCGGCTTTCATTCCGTTGCCGGTCGAGTTTTTAAGGTTGTAAGGCGGGGACGTGACGACCAGATCAATGCTTTCACTTGGAAGTTCTTTCATAACTTCCAAGCAATTTCCGCACACGATTTTGTTTTTAACTTTTTCAATATTCATTTATTGCCCAGTTAAAAATACAATGTTTTCGAGTTAACAGCAACCTAAATTCTTAAATGCTTGAGTACTTAAAAATTTAGATTGCTGTTTAGGCCGACTTCCTGTAAAGTTCATTTGAGGGATTTGTATTGATAACGAGTTTTGTAAGTTTCAAAGGTGGCGTGGGCAAAACCACGACCGCGGTTCATTTAGCGGCGGCATTGGGCGCGGGGACGCTGTTGGTTGATGGCGACCCGAATCATTCGGCTGCCGGTTGGCGCGACCGTTCGGGCGGGCGGTTGCTGTTCGAGGTGAAATTGGCTTCTGAGACTTTTCGGGCGGGCGATTATAAGAATATTGTAATTGATACGCCTGCGCGACCGAGCGCTGCGGAGCTGCAAACGATTTCGGAAAGCAGCGATCTTATGATCCTGCCTTCCTTTCCTGATACGTTGGCGCTTGATGCGCTCGTTAAAATAATAAGTTCTTTTCAGACATTGAAAGTTACTAATTACCGCGTTTTGCTAACGCAGACGTTGGGCGCGGTGGCGGCGCGAGATGCCAAGTTGTTGTTGAGCGATTTGGGTATAAAGTTCTTCGAGACGGAGATTCGGCGGCGGGCTGTTTACGGGCGAGCGGCGACCGCGGGCGCGACGGTAAACAAGTTGCGCGACGGTGGAGATCCATGGAGCGATATTCTTAGTTTGAAGCGGGAAGTATTGAAGTATGGCAAATAATATGTTCAACAATTTGAAGCAGCAATTAAAGGATTCGCCAGCAGCTGCGGCGGTTCCGGCGACCGGCCGTGCCAGGCGCGGCAAAAGTGCCGATCCGAATTACACCCAGACGAGCGTTTACGTGCAGCGCGAAACATTGAAGAAGGTTCAGGTTGCGCTGGTGAGCGAGGACTTTGATTTCAGCAACTTGGTTGAAAATCTGTTGCGGGATTGGGTTGAAAAGAGATAAATGTTTAGACATTTAAGGATTTAGGGATTTGACGAGCTGCACACTTGCCTTGTGCGGCGTTTTCAGGATTCGGCGCGGGATTTACCCTTCGCAGATTCTGCCGGAATTAATCGAAAAAATTGCAATTTGACTTTCGATTTTTCCGTGAGACGATCTATAGTGGACACGGGCTGCGATACGAAGCGCCCGAAATTTTGAATTTAAAAAAACGAAAACGCCGAGAGCTACCAACTCTTGACGCTTTCTAAAACCTTGGAAACCGATTACAGCGGTTCCGGTTACTGATTTAAGAATACCTACCTTTTTTTCTTAATTCAAGCCTGAACTTGCATAGGACTTGAATGACGAGAAACTACGTTCCAACAAAAAAACTAATAGGCTTGGATTTAAACTCCGAGTTGAAGGCGTTCGATTCGGCTGCGCGTTCCAAACGCGCCGAGGCGATTGCCGTTGCCGATTACCGTTCCGAGCGCGGCGAAGTGGTGGCGGCACTTGTGGCCGCGGCTGCAACTGCGGCAAACGATGAAGTTAGCCTTGGTTACGCCGAAAGAATGCGCGCCTGCGCCGACCGGCAAAACTTTTACTACGGCGAGGATTTTTTAGATTCTTCAACCGGCGAATTATTTTCTGGATTTAATAATTTATTCGGCTGCGGCTTGAAACTTTGCCAGTCATGCATGGCGCGTTCGGCAGCGCGTAACAGAAGAATTGCGTTGCGGGTGCTTGAACATACTGAATTGCTGAACAAGGAGCATTATTGCTTTATTACGGGCGGTTACATTGTTGAACAGGAACAGCATCGTTTCGTGACGCTGACGATGCCGAAGATTTCCAAATCTTTAAAGGTAAGTTCCAAAATTCAAAAACGCTCTTGGGATTTACTTAGAAAGTTGAAATTCACAAAAACGTATTTACCCGGAATTATTAAAACTGCCGAGTTCACTGTTCGCATTGACCGAACGTACCACAACCATCTTCACCTGTTGGCGATCAGCTATTTCATACCGGAAAGTTTGATAAAAGAGGCTTGGACTAGCTGTGTTAAAACGGCGTTTGCCGAGTTCGGTGTTGACTTTGAAGCTGCGCAGGCAAACGTAAATTTGAAGCTCGTTTACGACTTACAGGGCGCGGTTAAAGAGGTTTGTAAATATATTACGAAAAGTGATTCATGGGAGAAAATTCCGGCCGAGCATTTGCTTGAGATTACGCGCATTAAGCGTTGGGATCGTATGTTTGAAATCTCCGGTCGGTTTCGCCAGACGCTTGCAAAGTTGAAAATTCAAGACGCGGCGGCGGCGGACGCTCTTTCTTCGTTTCTTGATAAAAAGTCAACATTTACCGATGGTGTGGCACGCGAATTGAACTATTTCAATACTGACGGAATAACTGACGGCGAACTTTCCAGCGACCTTGGTTGTTCAGAAGAAATACCGGCGAAGCCGGACGAAATTTTGAAAAAACCGAAGCGCGAAAGCTGGCGCGACATTATTGAACGCGACGGATTGGAAAAATACAAGGAAATTTTTTACCGGCAGGTAGAATACGCGCAGAAAATTCGGAAACTTCGGCTGATTTTGAAGTTTCCGACCGCGAGTTTTTCCGATTTGGACGGGCGACCGTGGGATTTAGCCGAGATTGAACAGTTCGCGCAGCAGCTGGCGGCGCGGGGCGTGGACGTTTTACCGGCTTAGCGTTGTTTCATGTTCAACCGATTGGATTTCTGCTGCATTATCAGATGCGGTTTCAGGCCGTGTGTTCTGTTCGGCAGCGGTGATAATTTCGCAAAGTTCCGAAACCGTTGGTAGCAGTCCGAGCGTGCTGTTTCTTTTGCGTTCGCGGACTTCGCACACGGCATGAGCTACTTCCGGGTTGTTCAGAATTACGCGACAAGCGCGGAACTGTGCTTCGTGAACATTTGACCACTTTTCGATTTTGACCTCGTCGGGCTTTTCAGAACCGATTCCGGATTGGCTGTTTTTTAATTTCCGGAGGTGCTGGTATTGGATTTCCGCTTTGTTGATCATTGCTACGCCGCTTTCGTTCCAGACCAGCCCGACCAATTCTTGCCAGTTCAAGTTGGTTTCCGTATTCGAGAAGTTGTTTAATTCCATCAATTCTTCGACTTGATTCGTTAATAATTCGACGTGCTGCCGAAGTAATATGTTTTCCGATAGCAACTGTTCCTTGTTCATCTTTGAGGTTTCCTTTTTTTCGTTTTTTCCACGTTAAGTTCTGCTTTCGCACCACTTCGCTGCTCCGGCCAGCGCGTTTGAGCGTTTCGCGTTCGCTGATATTGGCGAGTTTTTGAGCTTTGAATTGTTCGGCGTAGTTGGTTCCGTAAAGGCGATCCGCGAATTTGGCGAAGCGGTCGTCCAGCGTTTTGTATTGGGCGTTTGAGAGATGAACCTTTTTTCCATCCGTTTTCCGGTTATCCATCCAAATATGAACGTGCATATTTTTCGTATTTCCATGCGCTGCCAAGATACATTTTGCTTCGGGAAATTCCTGTTTGAGAAAGTTTTTTGCGGCTTCGAGCGCCCGATCCGGATTCGATTCTTCTGGAAAAGTTAAAACCATTCGCTGGTGATTCCGCCGTTCGGCTGCGCCGTTGAGCGAGCGCATTTCTTCTTCCCAGGAGCGTCGGTTGGCGTAAGATAGAGCGTGCGATTTGGAAATTACTTCTTCAAGGTTGTGCGTTCCCCACGTAGCACAGGCATCTTCGCGCAGAATATACGAAACATTCTGCACCGACGCTGCCGCCCGACATTTTGAATTGTAAGTTAGGATTGCCACAATTTTTTCGTTTGGGTTTTAAATTCCGACACCAGATGCTGAATTTCGAGCGTTAGGGCAAACAATTGTTTTTGGGACAATTCGATTGTTTGACCGTGCAAGGCTGCCGAGTTCAGGTTGTTTGCGATTTGATTTGTGTTGTTCCCGAGCGCACCGAGTTGTTGTAGAAGGCCACCGAAAAGTTCCATTTCTTCGCGGGTTAAAACACGATTTGGGCGTAGCATTCTGGCGATCCCAAACCGAGAAAGCGACATTTCAAAGTGCGCGGCTTCGGCTTCGACGGCGGCTTTTTCGGCTTTCGTACAACGTAGATAGAAGCCAGCGGAAAACTTTTCTTCTTCCGGTTTCCGGTTTTTTCCGGCAGCGGTTGGCTGTTCTTCGGGTTCGATTTCGATAGTAATTTCTTCAAGCAAATCAAAATTATTCATAAAAATTCCTTATTTTCCGCGATAGCGGCAAGGCAACCAGCGATAGCAGGTTGGCGAAACGCGATAGCGGTTTGCGTACCTTGCCGTCCGTTTTGCTGAGTGGATGATTGCCATTATTTTCGACTTTGGCAAGAGATATTTTTTGGAAGAGCGAAAGGCCAAAACTTTAGGTGGGGCGTTCAAGCAGAGACCCCCTAGCTACGGGTTTCGGTTTTGGTTTTGGTAGTTGGAAAAGAGAAAACCGCATCAAGGGGTGCGGTTCGTGGAGAGATCCTTCTGTTGCTGGAAGTAACGTGAAAATTAACTGTGGGCGTTAGCCAGAAGAGAGACCCCTTATAAACGGTTTTATTCTGCTGGCATTGGTTCGACGTTGAGTTCAATCGGCTGCGTTGGGTTTTCTTCTTGGAGGTCTTCGACGGAGTTGATTGTTTTCACGTTCTTGTAAAGGCGCGGCAGAAAATTTTGGCGAAGTCGAAACTTGGTTCCGTGGTTGTGACCGGTTCGGGCATCGAAGTCCACCAGCACGAATCCTTCGCGCAGACCGTTGAGGAAGCCATCGAAGTTGAAGCCGGTTAGCTTCTGAATAACTTTGTAGTGATAGGATTCTTCTTTGGTTTCCTTGTTCCGTTTAACTTCTGCCTGAACGTAAAAGCAATTATTCAATTTTGTTTTTGCTTTGGCGGCGAGATCTTCAAAACCCCAGTAAGGCTGCGGCGCGAGTTCGCTGAGGCCGACACCTGCTTCCACGAATTTCTTCCATTCGGCGTGTTCGTTCGCGACCAGATTATGATTAAAGGAGATTTTAACTTTCTGTTCTTCTTCGTCCACTACTACCTTAAAGCCGCGATTGGATTCTACGCCATGAATCGTTTGGCGAAAGGACATTTCGTTTTCGGGATATTTCGCGCCGGCTTCCTGGTGCCGCCAGCCATATTTAAGTAATAGGACGGCAGGCACGAATTTAATAGCACGAGGGCTTGGTTCAGTGTGAAACAAAGTTGTAAGCGACGACGTTCCGATCCGCTGAGTTTTCAGTTCCCATTCGGCTGCGTTCGG
>MWVT01000349.1_pt1 | contig 10205 bp, 8 predicted proteins | sample 1047201 | NCBI WGS metagenome assembly MWVT01 (sample SAMN06349988, study PRJNA376086) | soil metagenome | isolation source: TG5-1 sample Antarctic (ecotone) soil | place: Antarctica | collected 2015-01-13 | reverse complement strand
GATCAATGTCATTAAGTTAAGGTTTTCAATTGCCTGTACTTTAAGTCGGTAAATTTGAAAATTAGAAATCTTGCTTTAGCCCCAATAATTGTTGGGCTAAAGCCCGAAAAACCCTATAACTTTTATACACCGCTCTAAAGGGCAGTGCAATTAATTAGCTGCCCTTAATTTAATGACATTGCCTTAAAAGAGGGGGCATTAATTAAAGTATGAATATTTTTCAGGCAATGAGGTCAGGCTGACAATTGAGGAATACATTTCCTTTTTATCTGAGCTATTTTGTTGCACCGTACATTTGCCCCTTATTTAAGAACTGCTTTATGGTAGATGTAATTTTGGGATTGCAGTGGGGAGATGAAGGAAAAGGAAAAATTGTTGATTATTTTGCTGCCAATTATAATATGGTGGCTCGTTTCCAGGGTGGCCCCAATGCAGGGCATACGCTATATGTTGGTTCAGAAAATAAAAAAATTGTATTGCACCAGATACCTTCTGGCGTTTTTCATCAAGGCACTATTAATTTAATTGGTAATGGTGTAGTGTTAGATCCTGTTACCCTTCTTAAAGAATGCCAAACAGTTGGAGGTTTTGGCGTCGATTTAAAAAAAAATCTTTTTATAGCCGAGCGCACGCATTTAATTATCCCAACGCACAGGGCCTTGGATAAGGCCGCAGAATTATCAAAAGGAGAGGGTAAAATTGGTTCTACTTTAAAAGGAATTACACCTGCTTATATGGATAAAACAGGTCGTAATGGATTGAGGGTTGGCGATTTGCTACATAAAAGTTTCATCACTAATTATATAAAACTTCGTTTAAAACATCAACGGATTTTAGACAACTACAATTTTACAGAGGACATTACACAATGGGAAGAAGAATTTTTTGAAGCGATTGAATTTTTAAAGGAATTGAATATTGTAAACGGCGAATATTTTATTAATGAGCAGATCACCCAGGGGAAAAAGGTGTTGGCAGAAGGAGCGCAGGGCAGCATGTTGGATATTGATTTTGGAACATTCCCATTTGTAACGTCAAGTAATACCATCTCGGCAGGTGTGTGTAATGGATTGGGAGTAGCGCCACAAAAAATAAAAGAAGTCATTGGTGTATCAAAAGCATATTGCACAAGAGTAGGAGGTGGCCCTTTCCCTACAGAGCTGCTTGATGAAACAGGGGAATTAATACGAAAACTGGGTAGTGAGTTTGGTGCAACAACAGGCCGCCCACGCCGGTGTGGCTGGATGGACCTCGTGGCGCTTAAATATGCTTGCATGATCAATGGTGTTACCTCTATAGTAATGACAAAAGTTGATGTATTGGATACCTTTAAAGATTTAAAAATATGTACTGCTTATACTTACGATGGGGAGCAAAAAGACAAAATTCCATTTCAGATGAGTAGGATTAATATTGAACCGACTTATAAAAAATTTACTGGTTGGAAAAAAGAAACTCCAGGTTTTCGTTCTGATGATGAATTGCCTTTGGAAATGAAAGAATATATTGAATTCATAAATAATTATTTACATACCCCGGTAAGTTATATATCAAATGGCCCCGAAAGAGATCAGCTTATTAAATTATATGCATAGCATAATGATTTTTATTGTAAAATACTATTCCAAAAATTTGGCTAATTGAAAACTTCGCCGAAATTTTACACTGTAATCTTAACCAAATATGTTATTACAATTAGACAGAGAACAGATGCCTGCAACAAATGACCTAATCGAGACCATATTAGCCCAGGCCAAAAGAACAAAAACAAAAAAAACCGAAGAGAACGATGATGACCTTGATGAATTAGAAGAAAGCCCAAAAAAATCAGGGTCTGCAAAGAAAACGAGCAAAGATGAAGATGATGTAGAAGAAAAACCTGATGATTGGGAAAAGCCCGAAGAGAGTGATGATAATTGGGATCCTGATTTTGAGGAATTTGATTTGCCTAAATCAAAAAAAGCAAAATCTGGCAAAGCGGGTGCTGAAGAAGATACAAAGATTGAAGAAGATGATGAATTCAAAGACCTTTTTAATGAAAATGATGGCGGTTTTGATGATGATGATGAAGATTTTTAATCCTTTATAAATAGAAAGTTATCAGCCGATACGCCGTTGCTGATGTAGCAATAATTAAAAAGAAAATGTTGAACTGGGCACAGCAGTTCAACATTTTTTGTTTTTTAGATAACCAGCAATATAGTATTCAACCTCATTATTATGAGTGTTTATTGGCTGCCGGGGTACAATCTTCTATAGAAAATAATGAAACATTATTATCCCCGGTTGATAAATATATAATTGATAAGAAATGGGTGTTTGGCCATCTCGCTTACGATTTAAAAACTGAAAAACTTTCAACAGCTTATAAGAAAACCGATAAAATTAATTTTCCGGATTTCTTCTTTTTTGAACCTTTGATTATCATATTTATTCAAGGCAATGAATTGATTATTGAAGGAGTTGAGCCAGATAAAATTTATCATCAACTATCAGAAACCCCGGTGGATGAAAATCCTTTTCATGCATCTTTAATCATTCAGCAACGATTGACAAAAGTTCAATACATAAAAAAAATAAAAGCTTTACAACATCATATTCATCGTGGAGATTGTTATGAAATTAATTTTTGCCAGGAATTTTTTTGTGAAAATGCATTGATCGATCCTGTAAGTATTTATCAAAATTTAGTGGCGCTGTCCCCGACTCCTTTTTCTGTTTTGTATAAACTAAATGATAAATACCTGGTCTGCGCAAGCCCCGAACGTTTTTTACAAAAAAAAGGAAACAAACTTCTTTCACAACCGATGAAAGGCACTGCCAAAAGGGAATTGCAGGATAAGGTAACAGATGAATACTTAAAAAAAGAATTGCAAAAAAGTTCAAAAGAACAAGCAGAGAATGTAATGGTTGTGGACCTGGTGCGTAATGATCTTTCAAAAGTTTGCAAGGATGGAACGGTAAAAGTTGATGAACTTTTTGGCATTTATTCTTACCCGCAAGTACATCAAATGGTTTCCACTGTTTCCGGTGAATTGGAGAAAAACACAAGTTTTTCTAAAATTATTGGAGCCACTTTTCCAATGGGTTCCATGACGGGTGCTCCTAAAAAAAGGGTAATGGAATTAATAGAAGAATATGAAATTTCTAAACGCGGTATTTTTTCTGGTGCAGTAGGTTATCTCTATGAAAATGATTTTGATTTTAATGTCGTGATCAGGAGTATTATGTATAATGCAACCAATAAATATTTGTCTTACATGGTAGGTTCTGGCATTACATTTTACAGCGACCCGGAAAAAGAATGGGAGGAATGCTTATTAAAAGGAGCAGCTATAAAAAAAGTGCTGACCGAAAAGCCGGAGCATTTATAATAATTATAGCTTATTATTGACAGTAGTCAGCATTAATTTGATAGAGCCTTCAAGAATTTGCGGTTTATTAGCCTGGAATAATAATGCTTTATCAGCAGGCAACCTCAGATCATAAGAACTATTTGCAGCTAACAGCTTGTCAAAATTTGGGTTAAGGCGATTGAACTCAATTATATTCATTTGAATATGCTGGGAAATTATCAATGAATTAAATTTTCCACTTACGGGTATCGTTTCCAAATTTGAAGGTTCGTTTTCCTTTAATAAAATCTGATCAACTGCTTCTTTTTTAGTCAGTGTTGTTACACTTCCATCACCCTCCATAATATAATGAGTGGCAATAAATTTTTTTACATGGTTGCGGGATTCTTTTGGTAAATAATACTCCAGATTCCAAAAATTTCGGCTTCCACTTTTTCGTATGGCAGCATCAACCCGGCCAGGCCCGCCATTATACGCTGCAATTACTAATAGCCAATCGCCATAGATGCGAAATAAATCATTGAGATAACGGGCGGCAGCATGTGTACTTTTATGAAAGTCGGTTCGCTCATCTGTATAACGTGAAACCTTTAGGCCCATTAAACGGGCAGTGGCTGGCATAAACTGCCAGGGACCAACCGCGCCGGCCCAGGAGACTGCATAAGATTTCAGTTCAGATTCAATTACTGATAAATATTTTAACTCAATCGGTAAACCATACCTTGTCAAAATATTATCCATTACATCAAAATATGGTCTGCCCCAGTTCTTCATTTTATTTAAATCAGAACCTTCTTTTTTTACATAATCTTGTACAAATGAAACAGCCTTTGGGTTAAGCTTAATATTCAAACCATTGTCGGCTTGTTCAAAAAGATTTTTAAAACCATCCCTTGGGTTAGCAATTATTCTATCTTTTATAATGGAATCTGTAATGGGAACCAAAAAAATGTCATCTGCCTCTTGTACTTTGCCCGCAAATGTGTACAAAAAACCAGCTAAAGGAAAGAGTGTCAACAATAAGAGTTTTTTCATCACTCAATTTTAAGATGATCTAATCACACACGGTTCGTTAGTTTTTATTGTTGCATCTGTTAATGCAAATGAAGAGCAAAAATACCAATAACAAAGCTCTTAGCCTAAAAACATGCGGGTGGAAGTGTTAGGATATACTAAAAATGCCGGGTAATTGCTAAGCAATATGCCGGCATAAATTATTTGTAAATTGAATATTTGTATTAAGGCTGTGTAGAAGTGCTGGTAGTGTTAGCAGTTGTTGAAGGCGTAACCGGGCGTTCTTTTTCAGTAATTCCTTCTTCAATTTCTTTGCGCACATTTGATTTTGCATCGTTAAATTCACGAATGCCTTTACCCAACCCCCGCATTAGTTCAGGAATTTTTCTGCCCCCAAACAATAATAATACTATCAAAAGGATGAGCAAAATTTCGTTCCAACCTAGGCTCATAAAATTTTATTTAAAGTGAATTAATAATATTCAAAGATATTTGAAATATTTATGCCTCAAATTAGTTTAACGCAGTATTTCAAATAAAAGCGTCCCGCAGTTTGATGAGACGTAGTAAGTTACGTTTAATGAGCCTATGCAGTTTCTGCAACCGCTCTTTTTTTCTCCTGTATCCTGGCACTTTTACCACTCCGGCCACGCTGGTAAAAAAGCTTGGCACGGCGTACACGCCCTGATTTATTTACAAGGATTGATTCAATATTAGGAGAGAAAAAGGGAAATAAACGTTCTACGCCTATACCATCTGAAATTTTACGAACAGTGAAAGTGGCGGTGGTCCCTGTACCTTGTCTTTTTATCACATCTCCTTTAAAAGACTGGATCCTTTCTTTACTGCCTTCAATAATCTTATAATTAACAGTAATATTATCCCCGGCTTTAAACTTGGGAAAATCTTTTTTTCCTGAAAGCTCCTCCTGTACAAAGGCAATAGCGGGATTCATAACGTAAATTTAAGCGGCGAAGGTAAGGAAGAAATGGGAATAAGAAATTGAGATTTTGTAATGAGTTAGTTAAGAGTGGAATTGCGAAAATTAGGAATTGGGAATTTGGACTGAGGAATTTTGCTTTCGTTAAGGGGTCTTAGTTTTGTTTTAATGAAATTCTTTAGATCTAAATATGGTTTTTCTTCATTGATATAGATTTAACAATCGTGTTGAGTAAGTACGACCGCATCTGCATCAAAGAGCCCCTTTTTCTCTTTGTTTTTTTCAATAACTTAATCCGCTTGATATAATATTTTATGAAATTCAACATACCTGGGATCATCTTTTATTGAATTAACCAAAGGATCAGTATAACGAAGGAGTAGTAATGAAGATTTGTTTTCTATAGCCTGCCTGACCCATTCAAATGCCTTGTCATTTTCTCCAATGTTAGCATACATCAGAAACAGGTGGGAGTTAGCATTGAAGCCATCCGGGCTGTTTGTTTGTTCCAATTGTGCGAGGGACTTTGCGGTATTTGCAGAATCCTTTTTTACGGCATAGGCTAAGCCTGTTAATCCTAATTTCTCTTCGGGAACCACAATGTCGGGAGGTATGCTCTCAAAATAATGAAGGACTTCGTCACAGCGACCAAGCTTGAGTAAGCAATAACATTTGACGGTATGTACCGGTATGTTTTTGGGGTTATGTTCCAAACACTTGTCCAATTGTTCAAGAGACTTTGTGTAATCTTCTAACATGTAATGGAAATAGGCGCTAAAAAACAGCGTTTCTTGTGAGAGCGGATCTATGCTTAGTGCTATTTCTAAGTGTTGAAATGATTTTTCCTTTTCACCTGCAATAATGTATAAAAAGGACATGAACTGCTGCGCCTCTGCATAGTTCGGTTGGATTTCTATAGCCCTTTTCATCCGCTTAAATGATTCTCTGTAATCGCAGGCAGTAAAAAAGGAAAGGTGACCGAGCTGATAATGAACACCCGGCAATTGATCATTTAAAAGCAGTGCCTGGTTGGTTAATTGTATTGTCTTTTCCCATCCTTCTTCTGAGGGCATAAATCCGGTTGTTGCCATAAATCCATAACATTGGGCAAGACCCAAATATGACTCAGAATGATTTTGATCCAACTCAAGTGCTTTTTCATAAAGTGAAATGGCTATCAGCGTATCCTCAGGATTCCACTTATTAGAATGGAATTTTGCTTTCAAAGAATATTCATAAGCGTCTATATTGTCAGTTTGCTTGCCGACCAGGCGATCCTGAATTTCAAAGTGACCAAATTGCTCCCTTAACTTCCCGGCTATTAACAGGCTTATCTCATCTTGAATCTCAAAAATATTCTCCAGTTTTCTGTCCCAGGCCTCCGACCAAAAATGAAAATCTTCCTCAGCCTGGATTAACTGTGCAGTAATTCTAATCGTATCACCGGATAGGCGAACACTGCCTTCCAGAATAGCAGAGACATTTAGCTCCTTCCCAATTTGTTTGATAGGAATGTTTTTATTTTTAAAAAAGAAAGAAGAAGTCCTGGAGGTTACCTTTAAGCTTTTGATCTTTGACAATGCATTTATGATTTCTTCGGTGACGCCATCACTAAAATATTCATTCTCTGCACTCGTACTGGTATTTACAAAGGGAAGTACTGCAATTGTTTTATTTATCATTTTCTGTTTTCCCTTTAGTTCCAACGGTTGAGGGACTTTAATTCCTTTATTTGTAATTGCAAATATTTCAACTGGCCGGGCTATGTTTTTCAGTTCAAAGTGACCTAAAGAGACTGTGGAAATAGAAGCATGATTTTTAAGTTCATCATTTAATTTTCCCGATAATAGAATGGCGCCAGCCACGCCCATACTTTCAATACGAGAGGCGAAATTTACCCCATCTCCATGAACTTCAGTGTTGTCAAAAACGATATCGCCCATGTGCAATCCAATTCTTAAGGGCACGGGGTTTCTTTCCTGCAAAAGTCTTTGAATTTCGATGGCACATTTTGCTGCTGCGACAGCACTTTTAAAAACACTTAATGTACCGTCTCCGTAATATTGTATTATTTCTCCCTGATGTAATTTGTGCTGTTGTTGGAATACCTTTCGGTGTCGTGTCCTAATGTTTGTAGCAATTTCTTCATCTCCTTGCATCAAAGCAGTGTAGCCAACAATGTCAGTAAACATAATTGCAGCAAGTTGCCGCAGTTTTTTCTCTTTCATTGAGTAATCTTTTCGGGATGATCTTAAGCTTAATTCTTGTACTGCATTGCAGCTTACAGATTTAATTGTTATAATAAAACAATCAATACAAGGATTAGATAATGAAAGTCCGCCTGTACCAGCAGGGGAGGAATTATACTTGAAATTCTGCGAGCGCCGCAATGAAGTTCAATCGAAGCGAAGTTGCTGCTGTATCATAATTTCTCAATATTAAATATTCAATCCCTTATCTCGCCACATTCACCGTCCTCTTTTCCCTTATAACAGTTACTTTAATTTGCCCAGGGTAGGTCATTTCAGTCTGGATCTTTTGAGCAATATCAAAAGATAAACGTTCGCTTTCGGCATCTGTTACCCTTTCTGCTTCCACAATAACACGTAATTCCCTCCCGGCCTGGATGGCATAAGCTTTTTCCACCCCATTATAAGTAAGAGCCATATTCTCTAACTGTTTAATGCGTTGAAGATATTGCTGCATGATTTCTCTGCGGGCGCCAGGCCGGGCACCGCTGATGGAGTCGCAGGCTTGTACAATAGGGGAGATGACGAATTGCATTTCCATTTCGTCATGATGAGCGCCGATTGCATTGACAATGGCTGGCACTTCGCCATACTTTTCAGCCAACTTAGCACCTAAAAGAGCGTGACTTAATTCACTTTCTTCATCCGGCACCTTGCCAATATCATGTAAAAGACCGGCTCGTTTAGCCAGTTTGGGATTTAAACCTAATTCTGCAGCCATCACGGCGCAAAGGTTTGCTACTTCGCGGCTGTGCATCAACAAGTTTTGTCCGTAAGAAGAACGAAACCGCATTTTACCTACAATACGAACAAGTTCTTTATGCAGCCCGTGTATACCTAATTCAATAACGGTTCGTTCGCCAATCTCCATGATCTGTTCTTCCAGTTGGCGTTTGGTTTTTTCTACAACCTCTTCTATACGGGCGGGGTGAATACGGCCATCAGAGACTAAGCGCTGCAAGCTTAAACGGGCAATCTCCCGGCGAAGCGGATCAAAGCAGGAAAGAATAATGGCTTCGGGTGTGTCATCTACTATTAAATCCACGCCGGTGGCAGCTTCTATGGCACGGATATTACGCCCTTCACGACCAATGATCTGGCCTTTAATTTCATCCGTTTCAAGGTTGAAAACAGTGATGGCATTTTCTATGGCTTGTTCAGCAGCCGTACGCTGAATGGTTTGAATAACAATTTTGCGGGCTTCCTTATTGGCTTTTTGTTTGGCCTCATCAATAATTTCCTGTTGCATGCCCAATGCCTGGGAATGAGCTTCCTGTTTTAAGCCTTCTACCAACTGTGCTTTGGCTTCTTCTGCGGTAAGTCCTGAAATTTTCTCCAGTCGGCGGGTATGCTCTTCCTGGTGTTTTTCCAGGTCAGATTGTTTGATACTAATTACTTCAACCTGGCGGTTAAGGTTTTGCTTTATTGCATCATTTTCTTTTAATTGCCGGTCAAGCTGTTCTGTTTTTTGATTAATCGTCTGCTCTTTCTGGCGAACCTTGTTCTCGTTTTCATTTATTTTGCGGCTTCGCTCCAGTATATCGCGGTCATAATCTGCCTTTAATTGTACAAATCTTTCTTTGGCTTCTAAAAGTTTTTCTTTTTTTAGATTTTCTGAAGTGATCTGGGCATCAGCCACTATTTTTTGTGCATGCTCACCAGCTTCGTCTACTCTTTTTTTTGTGTCTTTGGCAAAGATAAATTTACCCGCTATGATGCCTGCAATGAGGGCAACGACAGCAGCGATGATTGTTAATATGTTGGGGTCCATTGATCAATTTTTTAAAATTTTTATGTTTCCTATCTTAATAATAAAATTCCATTTCCCTAAAAAAGGGTATTGACGAAGATACAAAACAGACTGAATTTTAAAAAGTTAGGTTAGGGAAGAGAACTCTTACTAGTTTAAAGTTTATAGTTTAAGGTTTTCAGTTCTTTAATTCGCATACTCATTTTTTAATGAAACTGTTTTTGGATAAACTATTTAAACTTTAAACTTTTCCAAAGAAATCCCCGGGAATAAACCTGTCAATTCAAATCCTGATCAGGTCATTTTCCACAATAGCATACACCACATCACCTTCTTTTGGCCGAACAGAAGTGAGGCCGGTAAATTTTCCAAAAGCAGGAAGTATGCAATGATCAGCCGCCAGGTAAAAACAGGGGAAGCGTAAGCTTTGTTTTCCTAAACCATTTACTTCAACGCCGGGATGGATGTGCCCGCAAAAAGTATAAGCTGAATCAATCTCTTCACACCTGTCATGTGTGAAACAAATATCCCCCATCCACAATTTATCTTCTACCACCTCAATATTTGCCGTTTTATACCATTCCTTTTTTAAAATATCGTGATTGCCCCTGACCAGTTTAATAGCCAGGTGCTCGAAATCTGCCCGCCATCGCCTAAAAAAATCAAGTTCCAGGTTGGCAGCACTATGGAAAAAATCGCCTACCACTATCAGTTGAGAAGGTGTGAAATAATGTAAGAGATCTAGGAGGCGCTGCATATCTTCTTTTAATACAGCCTGCGGAACGGGAATGCCAGCCTTGCGAAAATGACCGGTTTTCCCCAGATGAAGATCAGAAAGTATGAGGGCTTTTTCTTCTTCCCAAAAAAGCGAACGATGGGCAGATATCCAGAAATTC
>MWVT01000347.1_pt1 | contig 10234 bp, 7 predicted proteins | sample 1047201 | NCBI WGS metagenome assembly MWVT01 (sample SAMN06349988, study PRJNA376086) | soil metagenome | isolation source: TG5-1 sample Antarctic (ecotone) soil | place: Antarctica | collected 2015-01-13 | reverse complement strand
TTTGTCTGGTGCCATTTTCACCAATCTATCACATGAACACTTAGACTATCATAAAACTTTTCATGAATATATAGAGGCTAAGAAAAAACTCTTTGACCAATTGCCGCCTGATGCATTTGCCCTTGTTAACTCTGATGATAAGCGCGGAAAGGTTATGCTGCAAAATACCAGGGCAAAGAAATATACATATTCTATTAATGGTATGGCTGATTATCGTGCCCGCATTACAGAAAGTTCTTTTCATGGTATGGTGATGCAAATTGATGGTGAAGAAGTTTACACCCCTCTTGTCGGAGATTTCAATGCTTATAATCTGCTTGCAATTTATGCTTCAGCTATGTTGCTTGGAGAACAAAAAATACCTGTGCTCACCGTTTTAAGCAAGCTGAGACCTGCCGAAGGAAGGTTTGATTATATACTAAGCAATGAAAATAAAATTATGGGTATTGTAGATTATGCTCATACTCCTGATGCACTCGAAAAAGTTTTGCTGACTATTAAAGATATCCGATCAGGCAACGAGCAATTGATTACGCTAATTGGTTGTGGCGGCGATCGTGATACAGAAAAAAGACCTGTGATGGCGAAAGTAGCAAGCGAGTTAAGCGATCGTGTCATTCTTACTTCAGACAATCCTCGCACAGAAAATCCAGATGCAATTATTGATGAGATGATGAAAGGAATTGTGCCTTTGAAGATGGGAAGGGTGCTGTCAATAGTAAACCGCAAAGAGGCAATTAGAACAGCAGTTTCAATATCTAAGAAAGGAGACATCATTTTGATTGCAGGAAAAGGACATGAAAAATATCAGGAGATCAAAGGGATAAGATATCCTTTCGATGACAAGAAGGTGCTTACTGAATCATTTGAACAAATGGGAAAATAATGCTTTACTATCTGTTTAAATATCTCGAAACATGCTGTGATTTTATCGGAGCAGGAATGTTCGATTTCATCTCCTTCCGCGCGGGAATGGCTATCATAGTTTCTCTGCTTATATCTCTTGTTTTCGGTAAAACACTGGTAAAGTTTCTACAAAAAAAGCAAGTTGGAGAAACCATCCGGGACCTTGGGCTGCACAACCAGCTTCAAAAGCAAGGCACACCCACAATGGGAGGGTTGATCATCCTTGCAGCTATCATCATTCCAACATTGTTGTTTGCACGCATGGAAAATGTATATGTAATCACCATGCTTATCTCAACTATATGGCTGGGCTTCGTTGGTTTTCTTGATGATTATATCAAAGTTTTTAAGAAAGATAAGCGGGGCTTGGCAGGAAGATTTAAAGTTATAGGGCAGGTAGTGCTTGGAATAATAGTAGGATCAATTCTTTATTTCAATAAAGATGTAATGATCCGGCGTGAGCTTGTAAATTCTGATGTTCCTGCAGGAATGGTAACCGCAGACAGTTCACAGATAAAAAAAGTTGCAGCCCGCTTCGTGGATGCAAAGCTTCCGGTAACAACTATTCCATTTGTAAAAAATCATGAGTTTAATTATTCAAAGCTGATAGTGTGGCTGGGGGATGGGTATGAAAAATATACCTGGATCATATATATTCTTATAGTCATATTCATTATCACTGCGGTTTCAAATGGTGCAAACATGACCGATGGAATAGATGGATTGGCTACCGGCACATCCGCAATCATTGGTGCCACGCTTGGCGTTTTCGCCTATGTATCAGGAAATATTTTGACGGCTGATTATCTCAATATCATGTACATCCCAAATTCCGGGGAGCTGCTTGTCTATTGTGCAGCCCTGATTGGGGCGTGTGTTGGTTTTCTGTGGTACAATGCATACCCCGCTCAGGTTTTTATGGGAGATACAGGGTCGCTCGCCTTAGGAGGCATCATAGCAACTCTGGCTATTATCGTTCGCAAGGAATTGCTTATACCTATTCTCTGCGGCATTTTTCTCATGGAGAATATTTCTGTAATGCTGCAGGTATGTTATTTCAAATACACGAAAAGAAAATATGGGGAGGGAAGAAGAATTTTTAAGATGGCGCCCCTACATCATCATTACCAAAAGCTGGGATACTCAGAACCGAAAATAGTAACGAGGTTTTGGATTGTTGGAATTCTGTTAGCAGATTTACTATGGTGACTTTGAAAATAAGATAATCAACAGTAAGCTTTCTTCAAAATAAAACACGTGCAAAGAATTATAATACTTGGAGGTGCTGAAAGTGGAATAGGAGCCGCTGTACTTGCACAATCGCGCGGGTATGATGTTTTTGTCTCCGACAACAAATTAATAAAGCAAAATTTTAAAGATCAATTATATGAGTCAAATATTCGGTTTGAAGAAAATGCTCATTCCGAAGAAGAGATTCTCAATGCTCACGAAATAATTAAAAGTCCAGGCATACCCGAAGAGGCATCAATCATTCAGCTTGTGAGAAGGAAAAGTATTCCAGTCATATCAGAGATTGAGTTTGCCTCACGCTTTACTCAATCTACCATCATTGCTATAACTGGAACAAATGGTAAATCAACAACCGCTTCTCTTACACATCACATTCTGAATAAAGCAGGTCTCGATGTGTCGCTTGTTGGAAATATCGGAAAAAGCTTCGCCCATCAGATAGCAATAAATGACACTGCATATTATGTAGTGGAGATCAGCAGCTTTCAATTGGATGATTGTTATCAGTTCAAACCTCATATTTCAGTGCTTACCAACATCAGCCATAATCACCTCGATAGATATCATTACGAAACCGTCAGGTATGCTAATGCAAAGTTGCGCATTGTACAAAAGCAGGGCGCAGATGATTACTTCATATATAACGCTGATGATGAAGCTACAAGCGAGGCAGTTAGACGACACGTAGTTCCATCTGAAAAATTAAGTTTCTCACAGTATATAAAACTTCAGCAAGGGGCGTACCTAGATAACAATGAAATCATTTTTCAATCAAAAAAAAACTCTTTTAGCATGGCACTATTTAATTTAGGATTGCGTGGAAAGCACAATGTTTATAACTCAATGGCAGCGGGTATTGTAGCCAGTACATTGGACATCCGTAAAGAGGTTATCCGGGAGTCACTTGCTGATTTCAAATCACTTGAACACCGGCTTGAATGGGTAGCAGACGTGCACGGCATTGAATTTATAAATGATTCAAAAGCTACTACTGTAAATGCTGTTTGGTATGCCATGGAGAGTATTAGCAAGCCGATAATATGGATTGCTGGTGGGGTAGATAAGGGTAATGATTATTCATTGCTGGTTTCCTTAGTGCTGTCGAAGGTGAAAGCCATTGTTTGTATGGGGATAGACAACCGTAAGATTCATGAAGCGTTCGGAAGATCTGTGGATATGATTGTAAATACTCAAAGCATGAATGACGCGGTAAAGTCAGCATATAGGCTGGCCACCAATGGTGAATGTGTGCTGCTCTCGCCGGCTTGCGCAAGCTTTGATCTCTTTGAAGATTTTGAAGACAGAGGGAGGCAGTTTAAGGAGGTGGTAAAATCATTATAAGAATAGTGATAACAGAAAATGCATAAAGGTTTCAACTGAAATTTAATTCAATGGATTACGCTTCAACTCAGGTCGATCAAATTTTTAGAAAAACAAAGGGCGATAAGTATATCTGGCTGGTCGTCATTTTTCTTTCAATGATATCAATGCTTGCTATCTACAGCTCTACCGGTTCACTGGCCTTTAAATACCAGGGAGGGAACATGGAATATTATTTTGTGAAGCAGGTAATGATGATTTTGTTCGGCTTATTGCTGATGTATTTTGCTCATAAGATAAATTACACATATTACTTAAGAATAGCGCAACTGCTTTTATATATATCTATTCCGCTGCTTGCGTTCACGATGTTTTCAGGTGTTGAAATCAATGATGCAAGGAGGTGGCTTACCATTCCTGTTGTAAATGTTTCTTTTCAAACTTCTGACCTGGCAAAGCTTGCACTGATAATGTATCTCGCCAGGGTGCTTGCAAAAAATCAGGGGAACATAAAAGATTTCAAGCAGGGATTTCTTCCTGTTATGATTCCACCGATGCTGGTTTGCGGACTAATAGCTCCTTCGAATTTATCTACGGCTTCTATTCTGTTTGCAACATGCCTGTTGCTTATGTTTATAGGAAGGGTTAACATGAAGTACATATCTATACTGGGTTGTGCTGGAATTTTGTTGCTTGGTCTGATCATTATAGTTGCAATGAATACTTCCTTTCACGCAAGGGTTGATACATGGGGCAGCCGTTTACAAGATTTTTTTGGAAATGGTGAGGAAGCATACCAGGTACAGCAATCGAAAATTGCCATCGCTAACGGAGGTTTTTTTGGTGTGGGCCCGGGAAACAGCACTCAAAGGAATTTTTTGCCTTCACCATACTCCGATTTTATCTATGCAATAATCATTGAAGAATATGGTTTTATCGGCGCTCTACTATTAATTGTTTTGTATCTCTTTTTTCTTCTGCGGTGCATTAAACTTTTCACTAAAAGTCCGGGTGCGTTCGGAGCTTTTCTCGCTGTAGGCCTGAGCTTCAGTTTGGTTGTGCAGGCATTAATCAATATGGCAGTGGTGGTTCATTTGCTTCCAACTACGGGTGTAACATTGCCCATGGTGAGTATGGGAGGCACTTCCCTTTGGTTTACAAGTATCGCGATAGGAATAATTCTTAGCGTAAGCAGAAATGTTGAACAAGAAGCAGAACAAAATGAGGCAGGAAAAACTTAGAATCATCATCAGTGGCGGCGGTACCGGTGGCCATATTTTTCCAGCCATTGCTATCGCAAATGCACTTAAGAACATACATCCAACCATAGAAATACTATTTATCGGAGCAAAAGGACGCATGGAAATGGAGAAAGTGCCAAAATTCGGATTTGAGATAAAGGGACTACCTGTTGCTGGGTTTAATCGTGAATCGCTACTTAAAAATCTGTTTTTGCCATATAAAGTTTTTAGAAGCCTTGCCGCAGCACGGTCAATTATTAAAGAGTTTAAACCGAATGCTGTAGTGGGTGTGGGAGGTTATGCAAGTGGACCTGTTTTATTTGCAGCCTCAATGATGCAAAAGCCCACGCTCATTCAGGAACAAAATTCATATGCCGGCATCACTAATAAGATTTTAGGTAAGCGGGTGAATAAAGTTTGCGTGGCATATGAGCAGATGGAGAAATTTTTTCCGGTTGAAAAGATTGTGATTACCGGCAACCCGGTGCGTAAAGACATTTTGAATCTGGAGGATAAGAAAGAGGAGTCAATGCGATATTTTAAGTTAACAGGTGATCGCAAAACTTTGCTCGTGATCGGAGGCAGCCTTGGATCACGAACAATTAATGAGAGCATAAAAATGCATTTGGAGGACATAAATCAAGAAGGCATCCAGGTTATATGGCAGACAGGCAAAAGTTATTTTTCTGAATACGCCGCCACTCTAAAAGATCGGGATGACAACATGAAAATAATGTCATTCATTGATCGGATGGATCTTGCGTATGCTGCCGCTGATGTTGTGATATCAAGAGCAGGTGCACTTTCAATTTCAGAATTGTGCATTGCTGGTAAGCCAGCCATTCTTGTGCCTTCTCCCAATGTAGCAGAGGATCACCAAACGAAAAATGCTGTAGCACTTGTAAATAAGCAAGCTGCACTTTGTGTGAAGGATAAGGAAGCAGGTAATGTTTTAGTGGCCACAGCTTTAGAATTAATAAATAACGAATCGTTACAGGAAAAACTGCGGTTCAACATTAGAAAATTTGCTAAGCCTTATGCAGATGATGCCATTGCAGCAGAGGTGATTAAATTAATTGTTGAGAGTGTTCTAAAACCCCAACATCAAATACATACCGCATTGTAGAAATGAATCTTAAAGACATCCATATTATTTATTTCATTGGCATCGGGGGCATCGGTATGAGTGCCCTTGCAAAGTATTTTCATTTACATGGAAAAACAGTTTCAGGATACGACAAATTTCCATCTTCTCTTACCAGTGAGATGATAGATGAAGGAATTCATATTCATTTTGAAGAAAATATAGCTTTAATTCCGAAAGATGCTGATCTGGTGGTTTATACTCCGGCAATTCCTCTCGACCATCAGGAACTGCTTTATTATCAACACCACAAATACAAGATCATTAAACGTGCTGACTTGCTTGAAGCTGTTACAGAAAATTCCTTCACCATTGCTGTAGCGGGCACACATGGTAAAACTACCACAGCCTGCATGGTTGCCCACATCCTTAAATATTCCGGGTTCGACTGTACTGCATTTTTAGGTGGAATTGCAGTCAATTATAATTCTAACTTTTTACAAGGTAAAAACGATGTTGTGGTTGTTGAAGCAGATGAATTTGATCGTTCTTTTCTGAAGTTAAATCCAAATATCGCGATCATTACTTCAAGTGATGCAGACCATCTTGATATCTATAGCACAACAGCAAGTGTAGAAAAATCATTTGCTGATTTCGCCGGAAAAATAAAAAAGGAGGGTAAACTGATTACCAAAAGGAATCTGTCCTTTTTAAAATACATTGATAGAACAATAAATATTTCTTCCTATGAAACAGATGGTACAGGATCAGATTTTAATTCAACCAATCTGCAAATGATAGATGGTATGTATCAATTTACATTACATACTAACTTAGAAATTCTTGGACATATTCACCTTCCTGTTGCAGGAAGGCACAATGTGGAAAATGCTATTGCGGCAGCAGCGGTTGCTTATACACTTGGCATTGACAAGGAAAAAATTTGTGAAGCGCTCAGCACTTTTAAAGGAGTTAAGCGCAGGTTTGAATTCATCGTCAATGATGAAAACGCTGTTTACATTGATGATTATGCACATCATCCTGCTGAAATAACTGCATTCCTCAATTCAGTACGCGAAATTTTTCCCAATAGGAGAATTACCTGCATCTTTCAACCTCATCTCTATAGTCGTACAAGAGATTTTGCTGATGAATTCGGCAAGTCATTATCAATCTGTGATGATCTGATGCTTTTGCCCATCTATGCAGCGAGAGAATTGCCCATTGAGGGTATAAGCTCAGATATGCTGCTTAATAAAATATCAACTACACGTAAAGCAGTATGTGAAAAGAATCAATTAATTGGTGAGCTCATAAAGAGAGATCCTGATTTGGTGGTAACGATGGGGGCAGGCGACATTGATCAACTGATACAGCCAATAAAATTTTTTCTAACTGAAAGCACAAAAAAGAAAAAGCAGATAAACGAATACACCTGAACTATTATTTAAACTTAAAATGGGATAATCGAATGAAGAATCTGTGGAACAAAATCAAATACAGCCTTATTGTCATTTTTTGGTTATTGTGTATATGCAGCATTGCTGTGTTGCTTGGGGCATCTATAATTAATCATCAGAATTTATCCTTTAAATCAATTAAGGTAAATATTGATGAAAGCAATGGAATGCTCTTTTTATCGAAGTATGATGTAATTAATTTATTGAAAGTTGATCAGATAAATATTGATGATTCGAAGTCATTAGACGAGGTGAATTATAGAAAATTGGAACAGAGGATAGAAAACAATCCTTATGTTGAGAATGCAGAATTATTTGTAGATGCTTCCGGAAACATTCAGATCAATATTAAGCAACGCACACCTATTCTAAGGGTTATTAACAATAAGGGTGTGAGTTATTACATAGATGAACACGCAAGGAAGATGCCTCTCTCCAGTAAATTTACAACACGTATTCCGGTAGCAACAGGAAAGATTAATGCCAGCTCAAAAAATGAAAATACAAATGATTCAGTGACAATAAAAAAGCTTTTTGTGCTTGCTAGTTTCATCAACAGAGATCCATTCCTGACATCACTTACAGAGCAAATCATTGTCAATAACCAAAATGAAATGGAGATTATACCACGGATCGGTAATCATACCATCCTCATAGGTGACACCAGCAATCTTGATGAGAAATTTAAAAAGCTAAAGGTTTTTTATAAAGAAATAGCAACCCTTGGAAGATGGAATGAATACAGCCAGATCAATTTAAAATATGCAAATGAAGTGTACTGCAAGAAAAAAGAAGTCTCACAAAATAATATAGGTATCGCCGCGAAGTCAAACAATCTAAATACAGGAGTAACTCAGAAGACAATTTCAACTACTAACACAAATTAAATAAGAATGAACTCAGAATTTATTGTTGGACTCGATATAGGCACTACAAAAATTTGCGCTATTGTAGCGCGTAGAAATGAACATGGTAAAATTGAGGTGGTTGGTATTGGTAAATCTGAATCGCTGGGCGTCTCACGTGGTGTAGTCGCTAACATTGATAAAACGGTGGATGCTATAACTAAAGCCGTTAGGGATGCAGAAGATAATTCAGGTGTAGAGATTAGGAATGTGTATGTAGGCATAGCTGGTCAGCACATTAAAAGCTTGCAGCACCGCGGCATACTTGTACGCGACAATATGGATACGGAGATCAGCAAGGAAGATATTCGCCGCCTTGCCGATGACATGAAACGTCTTGTAGTAAATCCTGGTGATCGCATCATTCATGTGCTTCCGCAGGAATATATTGTAGATAATGAGGCTGGCATAAAGGATCCTGTAGGTATGGCCGGTATTCGTCTTGAAGCAAATTTCCACATCATAACAGGGCAGATTAGCGCAGCGCAAAACATTCGTAAATGCGTAGACAAGGCTGGGCTGAACATGGTAGACATGATACTTGAGCCGCTCGCATCTTCTTCGGCCGTGCTGAGTGAAGAGGAGAAAGAGGCTGGGGTTGCCCTTGTAGATGTAGGTGGAGGAACTACTGACATAGCAATATTTCAGGATGGCATAATACGACATACGTATGTGATTCCTTTTGGAGGAAATGTGATAACTGATGATATAAAAGAGGGATGCCTGGTGATGCGTAACCAGGCTGAGATTCTCAAGCTTCGGTTCGGCAGCGCTATTGCTGATGCATCTATGGATAACCAGATTGTCTCTATTCCTGGCTTGAGAGGACGAGATGCAAAAGAGATTTCAGTACGTAATCTTTCAAACATCATAAATGCGAGAATGGAAGAAATTCTTGAGCATGTTGATTCTGAGATTAACATTTCCGGGTACAAAAGCAAATTGATAGCCGGTGTAGTAATTACCGGCGGTGGAGCCCAGCTTAAAAATCTCGTACAACTGGTGGAATATATTACAGGTCTTGATGCGCGCATCGGTTTGCCCATTGAACATCTTGCTCCGGTAAAGCTCGATACAGTTAAGCACCCAATGTACTCTACAGGGGTAGGGCTGATCTTAAAAGGATATGAAGATTACGATTACAAACATGAAAGACAAGTTCTGGAGGTAAGTCAGCCTGCAGGAGAAGAAACAGTAGAGGAGAAAAAAGATCGTAAAAAATTCTTTGGGTCTTTTTTTGAAAATGCAAAAAATTTTTTCACCGAAGGAGTAGATGAGCAACTGTGATTACATGGTTGGTGGTAAAGTGTAGTGAAATTAAATTTTCAATCTGTAGTCAATTAGATGATAAGTATTATAAACAAAATCTAAATTTAAAAGACATGTCAATTCAATTCGATCTCCCACAGGAGCAATCATCAATTATTAAAGTGATTGGTGTAGGTGGGGGCGGTGGAAACGCCGTAAACCATATGTTTCGTCAGGGCATAGTAGGAGTGAACTTTGTGGTTGCAAATACTGATAAGCAGGCTTTGGAGATGAGCCCGGTTCCTAATAAGATTCAACTTGGCACCGCTCTTACAGAAGGCCGTGGTGCCGGTATGAATCCCGAAGTAGGGAAACGCTCAGCGCTGGAATCTCATGATGCACTGAAAGCATTCCTGGAGAAAAATACGAAGATGCTCTTCATCACCGCAGGTATGGGAAAAGGAACAGGAACAGGAGCAGCTCCTGTAATTGCTAAGATCGCAAAAGAGATGGGTATTTTAACTGTGGGTCTTGTAACAAGCCCTTTTTCTGCAGAAGGTCCTCGTCGGTTCCAGCAAGCATCTGATGGCATCGCTGAGATGAAGAACCATGTAGATACATTGCTGGTGATTTCTAATGACAAGCTGCGTGAAATTCATGGCAACCTTACACTAAGTGCAGCTTTCTCCCAAGCAGATGATATACTTACTAATGCTGCAAAGAGCATTGCTGAAATCATAACAGTTCCCGGTTATGTGAATGTGGATATTGAAGATGTGAATACAGTTATGCGTAGCAGTGGCGTTGCAATTATGGGTA
>MWVT01000346.1_pt1 | contig 10253 bp, 10 predicted proteins | sample 1047201 | NCBI WGS metagenome assembly MWVT01 (sample SAMN06349988, study PRJNA376086) | soil metagenome | isolation source: TG5-1 sample Antarctic (ecotone) soil | place: Antarctica | collected 2015-01-13 | reverse complement strand
TGTCATGTCCAACATTTCCCCGCATGAAAGTTTCAAAATTCAAGTTGTTGAATGAAAACGACCAATTCGATTTTATTGAACAGCAAGGAGTTTTTTTAGCAGAAAGAGAAACTTCTTTTTATAATATTCGGCTTTACCAGGTTCAAAGTTTTTACGTAGAATTATATTGCCATACGCACTTTAATGTAATAGTGCGTTCTAAAATTTTCTCTAATACTAATTCACTCGATCCTTATTTAAATGCCATTGATATTGGGCCATTGCTTGCAGACTAGTTCACTCCGGAATAAAGCGATCCATTTTTTCACCAATCAAGCAGGATAAAATTCGTAGATAATTACCCTGCTAATTTTTTTTGTCCATATAACTCAAAAGCCTTTTGTAAGGATTGACTTCATAAAAATATCTATATTGGCAACCTGGTAGAACATGATGAAATCGAAAAATGCCTCGTACAGTCTATTGCTCGTGTTGATTCTGTTAGCGTTTGCTGTTTACAAACTACGAAGCGAGCCAAAACAGAAAGAAGCATTTGACAGAACACCTTCTGAATTGATCTATACAAAACATGCGCTGTGCCGCATGGACTGCCGTAAAATAAGCAAAGCCGATATCGATGAAGTGATGAAAGAAGGCGTTATTAATTTATCAAAAAGCGATAAAAAAGATCGCCCCTGCCCAACTTTCGCCCTGCAGGACCGTACAGACAACGGCCAATACATACGCGTTATTTTTGCAGAGTGCAATGGAGTTACAAAAGTTGTTACCTGCTACAATTTGGAAAAAGACTTTGTTTGCAATTGCCCCGATGATAAGCCTTCTCAACCAAAACAAAATTGATGCGTTTTATTCAAAAGCTATTGCACCGGGTTTATTTTATTTACGCGGCACTTGTTTTCATAATATTAATGATTCCTGTTTTTTTAATCGCTCTCGTTGCTTCTTTTTTTGGAAAGATAACGGGAGGTAATATTATTTACCATGCTTGCATGATTTGGGGCGATGTATGGTTTTTTTTGTTGGGCATAATGCATAAGAATATTTATGAGCAGCCGCTAAAAAAAAAGCAGTCTTATATATTTATAGCCAACCATATTTCTTATTTGGATACGCCAATTATTGTAAAAACCTTTCGCCGCAATATACGTCCATTAGGAAAAGTAGAAATGTCGAAAATTCCGGTATTCGGATTTATATATCGTAATGTAATTGTTACTGTAGATAGAAGTAGTTCCTCAAACCGGTCAAAAAGTGTACAAACCCTTAAGTCTATTTTAAGTAAGGGCATTTCCGTGCTGGTTTTTCCCGAAGGCACATTTAATTTAACCCATAAGCCGCTAAAAGAATTTTATGACGGCGCTTTTCGTGTGGCTATTGAAACTGGCACACCAATTAAGCCTGTACTTATTTTAGATTCTTATGATAGGATGAATTACGATACTGTTTTTAGTTTAAATCCTGGAAAAAGTCGTTCGGTTTTTTTGGAAGAAATATCTGTGCAAGGGCTTACACCTAATGATCTTCAAGAATTGAAAACAAAAGTTTTTGAATTAATGCAAGCTAAGTTGTGCAGTTATGGGGCATCATGGATTGCAGGACATCAGCCGAAGCATATCGCTACTGGCGTAACATGATGGATTTAAAAGATGAAGTGGATTGGCTGGATTATTTTTGTTAATTCATAATGAAGTTCACATTAATCAAGCAAATCCCACAAAATCAAGGTTCTGCATGTACGCCGAGATCATTATACCATTAGCCTTACCTAAAAATTATACATGGTTCGTTCCTGAACATTTTTTACAAGAAATCAAGCCTGGATGCCGGGTAGAAGTAAATCTTGGGCGTAATAAAAAATATGCGGGAATTGTAAAACGCATTCATAACGAGAAACCCATAGGTTTTGAAGCTAAAGAAATAATGAATGTGTTGGATGCCGAACCAATTATTCAGCCATTTCAATTGCAACTCTGGAAATGGATGGCGGAATATTATATGTGCACAGAAGGTGAGGTAATGGCTGCTGCCCTACCTGCGCACTTTAAGCTTTCAAGCGAAACAGTAATAATTTATAATGAAGAATTCGGCGATGATTTTTCCGGGCTTGATAACGATGAATACCTGGTTGCAGAAGCTTTATTAATGAAGCATGAACTAAGATTAACCGAAGTACAACAAATTTTAGATTCACCTCATGTGTACCCGGTAGTAAACCGGTTGATGGGAAAAAAAGTTTGTTTTGTTTGGGAGTCTTTAAAACAAACCTACAAATCAAAAAAAGACACCTTTGTTTTACTGAATCCAGAATATGACAACGAAGAAAAGCTTTCGGAATTGTTAAACAATTGGAGCCGTGCCCCAAAGCAGATGGAGTTATTATTAAGTTACCTGCATTTAATGAAAACAGAAGGCGAGGTTACAAAATCTGAATTGCTTAAAAAATCCAATGCTTCTGATGCACAATTAAAAGGACTTTTAGATAAAGGAATTTTACGTGCAGAAAAACGGACCGTTGACCGCATTAATTATCTGCCAAAAGATATAAATATAGATTTTGAATTAAGCACAGTACAACATATTACATACAAAAAATTAGAAGAAATATTTAAAGAAAAATCTGTTTGCTTATTGCATGGCATCACCTCTAGTGGTAAAACACTTATTTACATCAGGTTGATAGAACAGTTTATCCGTAGTGGAAGGCAGGTTTTATATATGCTGCCTGAGATCGCGTTGACATCACAGATCATTCGCAGACTTCAAAAATACTTTGGTGGATATATCGGCATCTATCATTCAAAATTTAATCAAAACGAAAGAGTAGAAATATGGAATAAGGTAAAGAGTGGCGAGATGAAAGTGGTGTTAGGTGCCCGTTCTTCTTTGTTTCTTCCGTATCACGATCTTGGGTTTATTATTTGTGATGAAGAGCATGACACATCGTACAAACAACAAGATCCGGCTCCACGGTATAATGGCCGTGACACAGCCATTTATTTATCTTCTTTAATTAACGCTAAAGTGTTGCTGGGCACAGCTACGCCTTCATTAGAAACCTATCATAATGCAAAAACAGGAAAGTTTGGTTTGGTTGAACTAATGGAGCGTTATGGCGAAGTAAATCTGCCTTCAATTGAAATGATAGATTTGAGATCTGTGCCAAAAAAACAGGGAGCGAAAATAATGTTCTCCATGCAATTGCAACAGGAAATAAAAGAAACGGTTGCAAGAAAAAAGCAGGTGATATTATTTCAAAACCGGCGTGGTTATTCGCCTTATCAAATTTGTATGGTTTGTGGCTGGATTGCTCAATGCAAAAACTGCGATGTATCGTTGACGTATCATAAATTTTCCAATAAATTAAAATGTCATTATTGTGGTACTATTTATCCGCCGGTTAATACGTGCATGGCCTGCGGAAGTGATAAACTTGTACAAAAGAATTTCGGGACAGAAAAAATTGAGGAGGTGTTGGAAGCCGAATTACCCGAAGTAAAAGTTGGCCGCATGGATTTTGACTCGGTGCGTAATAAAAATGCGCATGATGTATTGATTCAGCAATTTGAACAAAAAAAAATTGATGTGCTCGTTGGAACCCAAATGGTAGTAAAGGGTCTGGATTTTGATAATGTGGACCTGGTGGGCATTTTAGATGCGGACGGCTTGCTGCATTTTGCAGACTTCCGGGTTAACGAAAGAGCTTTTCAATTGATGGAGCAAGTAAGTGGTAGAGCAGGCAGAAAAGACGGGAAGGGGAAAGTGATGATACAGACTTCGACGCCAAATCATCCTTTATTGTTGCATGTGGCGCAGCATAATTACGCAGCCATGTATCATGAAGAAATAGAAAAAAGAAAGCAATTTTTTTATCCTCCTTTTTCACGCATAATTCATATAAGTTTTAAGCATAAAGAACGCGATGTTGTTCAGATTGCAGCAAACCAGTTTGCACAGGCTATGCAACAACCATATGGAAATTATATGGTTGGTCCTGCCGAACCCGTAGTGAATAGGGTGAATAATTTATATTTAATGGAGTTGCTTTTAAAATTACCACGCGACAGCCAGGTAATTGCTAAATGTAAATCAGACATTATGAAACACATTGCTGTTTTACATAGCGAAAAACGTTTTCAAAGAGTGTTTGTAATACCGGATGTGGATGCTATTTGAGAAGTACGCAGGTTCACAAGTTTATTGTTCACAAGTTCTAGAGAAAAACGAGTTCTAAAGCTCTCCGTTCTCAACTTTGACTTTCCGATTCCTTATTCATCATTCACAACTCACCATTAACCTTCTTCATATCCTGGTATTGGTAAAGGCTAAATCCGGGCATTTCTTTTTTTGATATTTGAAGCATGGCGGCAGCTACTTCCTGCGCATGAATAGGTTTGTATTTGTTGAGCTTTCCCAATAACACAAATGAAAATGCCTGCATGGCAGCCTGCCCAATTTGTTCAACGGTTCTTTTTTCTTTTCTGATTCCTAAAAACATAGAAGGTCTGAACACAGAAATACATCTTAAGTTGATTGCTTTTACCGCATTTTCTATTTCACCTTTCAATTTTAAATAAAAATTATTGCTGTCACTGTTTGCACCAACTGAAGAAACCAACAGAAAATTATGGCAACCTGTTTCCTTACAAAATTTTGCTGCATTAACCGCTATATCATAATCTATTTTGCGGTAGGCGGTTTTGTCGCCCTTAACTTTTTGCTGCGTGGTGCCAATGGAACAAAACACCGTATGGCTTCCATCAATACCTAATTTAAAAGATTCGTGATCCGTAAAATCAACCAGCTTTACTTCGGTTTTATAATTGGTATGCGAAAATGGACGGCGTACCAATACACGTACGGTTGTAAAATAGTCATCCTTTTGCAGCATTTGCAGCAAATGATTTCCAATTAAACCAGTAGCGCCTATGATGGTGGCAATTCTAACACTCATGATTTTTATGTAACCTTGCTTTTTGTTACACATGCAAATTCGTGAAAATATTTCTCTAAAACCATACAATACATTTGGTATTGATATAATAGCTAAAAGTTTTGCTTCTTTCCACTCTGTAGAAGAACTAAAAGAGAGTTTTGATAACGCCAACTCATTTCAAAATAAAAAACTGATCCTTGGCGGTGGTAGCAATATTTTATTTCAGGATAACTACGATGGACTTGTTTTAAAAAATGAAATACATGGAATAGAGATAATTGCTGAAGACGACAATCATGTATATATAAAAGCAGGAGCAGGAGAGAACTGGCACCAGTTTGGTAGCCATTGCATTAATAATAATTATGCGGGAGTTGAAAACCTTTCACTCATTCCCGGAAATGTTGGCGCATCACCCATGCAAAATATCGGCGCTTATGGAGTTGAGATCAAAGATGTTTTTCACCAGTTGGAAGCTTTTCATATTGGGGATAAAACATTAAAAATTTTCAATTTAAATGAATGTGAGTTTGGATATAGAGAAAGTGTTTTCAAAAAAAAATACAGAGATCAGTTTGTAATTGTTTCTGTTACGTACAAGTTGCGTAAAAAACCAATTTTCAATACTTCTTACGGAGCCATTCAACAGGAGTTGGAAAAAATGGACGTAAAAGAATTGACGATAAAAGCTATTTCACAAGCTGTAATTAACATACGCTCTTCAAGACTGCCCAATTGGAAAACAATTGGCAATGCCGGAAGTTTTTTCAAAAACCCACAAATATCTAAACACGAATTCCACGAATTAAAACGATTTTTTCCTGCAATTGTTGGCTTTGCTGTGGGTACAGAATATACAAAGCTGGCAGCAGGCTGGCTTATTGAAAAATGCGGATGGAAGGGCTACCGGAAAGGAGATGCTGGCTGCTATGAAAAGCAGGCATTGGTATTAGTTAATTATGATAATGCAACAGGTGCAGAAATTTTCGAACTAAGCCAACAGATCATAGATTCTGTGAAACTGAAATTTGGTGTGGTGTTGGAAAGGGAGGTAAACATCGTATAATTTAGAGCAATGAATAAAGTGATTTTAGGAGCTATCCTTTTCTTTCAATTAGGTGCTAATGCACAAAAAAATTATAACAAACATGCTTCACAACTTCAGGTAGAGCTATTTGGTCCTGCCGGTTTATTTAGCCTGAATATTGATTCAAGATTTACAAAAAAAGAGAATGGCATTGGTTTTAAAATAGGATTAGGTGGAGCGCCGTTAGGTATGTTTGGAGAAACGTGTAATTCAGGTTCGCAAATTTCTTTACCTGCAGGTTTAAATTATCTGTTTGGAAAGCGCAAGCATTTTGTTGAGGTTGGAGGCGGGCGCGTATTAGTAATTATAGGAGCTACAAAAAGATATTGCGAAGGTTTTGAGTCTGGGTTTTTCAGTGATGAGACAGGTCCTTATGGCTATGCTTCTTTAGGCTATCGTTATCAGCCATTTGAAAAAAAAGGAATCACTTTCCGGACTTTTGTTTCACCACTCTTTCAACAAGGCTTTAATACTAAAATATGGGGCGGAGGAAGTATTGGTTATAGATGGTGATGCAAGCATCAGTTTAATATATATAGCTTATTGCAGATTATTAAAGTCAAGCAAAACCTCCAACTTAATTAAAATCTTCTTCTTCCTCATCATCAAATCTACCCGAAGATTGTATATTTATCATACTTCCCATCAGGTCTTTAAACTCTACTGAAGTTTCCATTATTTTTTTAGAGATAAGAGAATAAGAGGACAGACCATGCAATACAAATTCCATAAGTAAAGCTGCCTCTTTTTCATTTGCATGAGTGAATGTTTTTTTTACTAAAGCATGAAGTCCATCCACCGAATACAGCATATTGATCTTGTCCTTATCCTTCACGCCAAAAAATAAATTCAGGTGGTTGCCTTTATCAAACCAACTGATAATTGAGCGATAAGGATTGTCAATCGCCTGTGGCGTTTCACTTTTTCGTGGCGCTCTCTTTTTTAATGTTTCAGGATTTGGGAAATACTGAATGAACTGTGTACGTATAGCTTTATCTACAAGGTTTGTAGCCACCTGGTAAGGACCTTCCTGCTCACCTTCATACACCAATTCTATTTTGCCGGTAATAGAAGGAATAATGCCGATCAGGTCGGAGATCCATATTTGTGTGATCTTTTCTTTATTAATAATGGCTCTACGTTCCGCAGCACTCACTGCATTCTCAAAAGCCGATATCGTCAGTCTTGCACTAACGCCGCTTTTTTTATCTACAAACTCGCTGGCCCTGGCTTCAAATGCAACCTGCTCTATTAACCTTTTTACCAGGTCGCTGATTTCTACTTTCTTTTTTTGATCATCTGCAATATCTGCTTCTTGTTCTGTAATGGCTAATGCATTCTCCAATGTTTTTGGATAGTGCGTTAGTATTTGGCTTTCTATTCGGTCTTTTAAAGGCGTTACAATTGAACCACGGTTTGTATAATCTTCGGGGTTAGCTGTAAAAACAAAAAGAATATCAAGCGGCAGCCGCAATTTAAAACCACGTATCTGTACATCTCCTTCCTCTAAAATATTAAACAGCGCAACTTGTATTCTCGCCTGTAGATCAGGCAGTTCATTAATTACAAAAATACTCCTGTTGCTTTTAGGAATAATACCATAATGGATCACTCTTTCATCGGCAAAACTCAGTCTGAGGTTTGCGGCTTTTATTGGATCAATATCGCCAATCAAATCAGCAACACTAACATCGGGTGTAGCCAGTTTTTCGCCATAGCGTTGACTGCGGTGCATCCATTCAATTGGTGTATCATCGCCCTTTTCTAAAATAAGATCCCGTGCAAATTTTGAAATTGGTTTCAAGGGATCATCATTAATATCACTGCCTGCAATAAAGGGAATGTATTCATCAAGCAGTTCTGTCATTTGCCGCGCCATCCTTGTTTTTGCCTGGCCACGTAAACCCAAAAACAAAATATTGTGTTTGCTTAATAAAGCCCTTTCCACATCAGGAATTACGGTTCCTTCATAACCAATTATGCCTGCGAAAGTTTCTTCTTTTGCAATAAGCTTTTTTACAAGGTTTTCCCTGATCTCTTCTTTTATACTTCTTGATTGATACCCTGCTTCTTTTAATTCTCTGATTGTATTTATTCTTTTGATGTCCATTTATATTTTTTTTGGTACTTTATAATGCCTTCGACATTTGAAATTTTAAAACAATAATGACTTTTGTCACCCTGAGCTTGCCGAAGGGTCACATGAACTTTTTTGAATCGTTTATAAAATGAGTGAGGCTTCGGCAAGCTCAGCCCGACAAGTCTTTGCTATTGAAAGAAAGATAGTCTGAATTATTTTGCGTTTTCCCTAATGAGCTATTTTTGGATTTTGCTAACTGACTAATTAAATTGTAATCCTTATTTATGAGAGCCTCTTTCTTTTTTCTGCTCCAACCTTTTAACTGTTTTTCGTATGCAATTGCATTTTTAATATTTACAAAATGTTCATAATATTTTAGGATAACAGGTCTTCTTTTAAAAGTAAAACAATTGGGGTCAAGTCCCTCGTTATGTTGCTCTACTCTTTTATCAACATTATTAGTTACACCTGTATAATAAAATCCATCGCTGCATTGTAAAACATAAACATAGTAATTGTGAGCAAGTTTCATTTTAATCTAAGTATTGTTCAATATATTTTAGAAAAACTATAGTCTTCCCCTCCCAAATCCAGGTTCTGACAATCCAAATTCAAACATCAATAAACCGTTTTCCTCTTTCCGCTTTCAAAATCCTTAAAAATAAATGCGCCTAATTTATCAAGCGATGCAAAGAAGGCTTTGCCATTATTTGTTTCTGTAAATTCCTGTACAAACCGCTGCAGGTAAGGGTCTGTAGCTATCATAAATGTTGTAATTGGTATTTTTATTTTTTTGCATTGCGCTGCAAGGTTCATGCATCGGCTTGTTACTTTTCTATCTAAACCAAAACTGTTTTTATAATAGCGCTTTCCAATTTTTAAACAAGTTGGCTTACCATCAGTGATCATAAAAATTTGCTTGTTTGGGTTTTTTCTCCGCCGTAAAATATCCATTGCCAATTCTAACCAGCAACAGTATTTGTATGATAAGGTCCTACCTGCAAATAAGGAAGATCTTTGATTTCCACCGGCCAGGCATCGTTGCCAAATACTACAATATCCAGCGTATCCTTGGGATATTTAGTAGTGATCAATTCGCTCAATGCCATCGCTACTTTCTTAGCAGGCGTAATCCTGTCTTCTCCATAAAGGATCATGGAGTGAGAAATGTCAATCATCAAAACGGTAGAAGTCTGCGCTTTAAAATCAGTTTCCCTGATAGAAAGATCATCTTCCTGCATGTGAAAATCATCGAGGCCATGGTTGATCTGTGCTGTGCGGATTGATTCCGTGAAATCTATTTGTTCCAGCATATCACCAAACTGGAATGGGCGGCTATCCGGGCTTACCTCATCGCCGTGCCCCGGTTTATATGTTTGGTGATCGCCGCTTTTTGTTTTCTTTAGTTTTCCAAATATCTCTTCGAGGCTTTTTTTACGAATACCTTGTTCAGTTTTAGGAGTGATCTTTATCTCGCCAGTCTGCCCATCATCTGTAATAAAACCTTTCTTTTTCAGGTCTTCAATAAAATCGCCCATACCATATTCATCATCCGTTAACTCATATTTTTTGTCTAATTCATTAAGCCATTGCAAAGCCTCCGATACATCACCACTTGTGTAAGTAAGTATTTGCATGAAAAGGTCCAGCAATTGTTCAAACTTTGATTTGCCGTCTCTGTTTGGATCGAAATTAGAAAAATGGTAGCCGATCATATTATTTTACTATCTACAATAATTGTGCGAAAAGCCCTCTGTCCCCCGGTGGGGGAACTTAGGTCAATGTGTTCTTCTTAAGAGCAGCGTTTCTTTTAGGTTGTAGTTGTTCGCACTGAAAGATGTTTGATGTCAGTAGTGGCTATTGCAAATGTACAATAGAATTACCCTCTGTAAAATTGTGCGACGCAACAAAAGTTGATAGTAGTAATAGAGTTCATTAAATAAAAAACAAAAAGTTTTACTATAAACCTAACTGTATCAAACAAAGTTTTTCCAACCTAAGTTCCCCCACCGGGGGACAGGGGGCTCGTACTGTCTGCCGCTTGCCGCGGATTTTCCTGTACTTGTACAGGCGGTGCACCGTATTGTTTTTCCACTGTGTCCAGTAACTGTATCATAAATTCATTGATCTCTGCTTCGCGGACCACAGAATTA
>MWVT01000345.1_pt1 | contig 10261 bp, 6 predicted proteins | sample 1047201 | NCBI WGS metagenome assembly MWVT01 (sample SAMN06349988, study PRJNA376086) | soil metagenome | isolation source: TG5-1 sample Antarctic (ecotone) soil | place: Antarctica | collected 2015-01-13 | reverse complement strand
ATCAAATCACCCGGCTGACATTCCAAAGCCGCGCACAACTTGTCTAACACATCAAGTCGCAATGCCTGAGATTCATTGCGGCGAATCTTACTAATGACCGACTGATGCAATCCTGTTTTCTTAGCCAACGCATAAGCGGTCAAATTTCTCTCGGTCAATAATTCATCAAGTCTTAAGATTATCATTCTGACAATATACACGAATCATAGACTACTACACAAAGCGCGAACTGTTATTAAAAAGGTAAAAAGTCAGGTTTTGTTAAGTTCTCCATTTCTTTTTTTAGTCCGAACTTGTCCGAACTTCGCCCGACGTTTCCTTGTTATTTCCTTGCAATCGGCAATCGGACAAGCAAACCGCCGCCGGTGCAACCATCGAAAATTTTCTGTCTCTCGGGTCAAACGAATGGATGCGTCCGAGTCCGTAGTTATCTACCGGACAATTTTCCGTAATGTGCGGCTGTAATAGTGATTCATCAATTAACATAATTTATTAGTTTTTTTTAATACGGCGTTGTCGTAACCACGCCGCCGTTGCCGACAGTCACAAAATACCGCGAACCGTCCGGTGCAACCATTGATAATTTGTTTATTCTCAAACTGCCCCCGCCTCCCGCGCCCAAAACAATTCCCTGATTGTCGAAGGCGAAACAGGTGTTGCCCGAAACCCACATCGAGTATTCCGTAAGTTTGTTACAGGGCGATTCGCCTTCCTGATAGTTGCCGACGTAAGTCGAGGCATTCACGAGACCTTCAGAATAATACCCCGTTCCACTTGCTCCCGAAACGTGGTTGCTGTAATAACTATTTCCCAGAAGTGAAATATCAAAGAATCCCGCGCCCTTCGTGTTTGACACATCGTTTCCGGTCATTACTACCTGATTGGAATTTACTCCGCGCAGAAATATCCCGTTGCCCGCCACATTGTAAATATAACTTCTGGTAACATTGGAATTATTGACGTTCGGCTGATTACCCAAATCGCCGGAAACCAAACCCGAATCAAAGTTGATGCCGTTGCCGTTAAAGCCCCTAATCCGCACGTTCTCAACCCAAATCTGCGCTCTCGCGTCGATTGCGTGAAATGTATTTACCCTGACAGGTCGGTTTGTATTTATCGGGTTTGCGGGGTCAAAATCGAATACCTCAATCTCATCGACAAAATCAGCGGGTTTCTGCGCTTCGGTAAGCAGACTTCCGTCAAGATTGCCGATTTGAAAATAATAAATATCGGGAACGTCGTCACTGTTCGGGTCGCCGTTATTGAAGTTGTTCGGGATGGCGATAATTTTCCACACCACCGACGGGTTAGATACGCGGCGCACTTTCATACCAATCCAGCTCGCGTCCATCGCGCCGTTGACGTTGTGAATAATGTCTGATTTAACCCCTGCGGCTATTTCGCACGCAGTTCCGTCAACAGGTTTCGGGTCGCCGCACGCCGCACTGCGGTAAGGTCTTAGCTTGGTAGAAAATTGCACCGAATTTTCTAAAATCCAGTTCGCCCTTCCGATTGTAACCGTTGTGCCGACTGGAAAGCCTCTGCCCCTGTCCATCACCGTGCCGGAGGTTCTCGTAAAATTCTGACCCGACAGCGTTAAATTGTGCGTCGGAATCCAGTCGGATGAAAAAGCGTCGCGGCTTTCGCCTGTGCCGAAAATCTTTAGATTTGAAATCTTTGAAAACTCTGATTGTTTTCCCGTATTCAGAAAACCTCCCGCCCCGTCGTCCTCCGTGTTTGGGGAATGGAAAACAATCCCCTTCTTATTTGGAGGAAAAGACAGAATCGTCGTCGAATTGTTGCCAGCCGCGCCACTTCCTTCGATATACGACAGACGGCGGATATTTAAGGTGTCGGAAAAATAATAATTTTTCGCGCCGAATTTATAATGAAAACCGACATTACGGTCCCTGACGTTCGTGTAATAAGCCGTGTCGAACATCAACTGGACAGCCGGAAGGTCGTTTCCTCCGTCGCCCTTCGCGCCGAACCATTCGGGATAATAAAAATCAACATCCACGCTAACCCGCAGATTCGCATTTGTAAAACCTTGAAAGATGTGCGTTTTCCCCGCGATGAGACCTGATTCTATTGCCAGATTGCAGCCCGTCGTCCAAACGATTTTGCCCATTCCGGTAAATTCCAGCGTCGCATTCTTCGGGATTGTCAGTGTGGTTGAGCAGTTCGTCGGCGTTGAAATTGTCAGCAGTTTTCCGGTCGTTCCGATATCCGCGACCGCCGCCGCCAGACTCGGGTAAGCCTGTATTTCGGACGAGCGGTTGGTTGCTATCGGAGTTTGCGGAGATTGCGGACTGCTTGAAACCGAGCCTTCAATTTTAGTCGGGACATTATTGATACACTGGTAAACGCCCGAATTTTTCACAACGAAAATCGTCTGCGCTTTAAGCTCCGAATTGCAGGTTGTCGGAACGGTTGTTCTGTAATTGGTAGAGACGGTTGACCTTTGCGCGACCGCGCTGCCCGTGAAAATCGATGCGCAAAAAAACGCGAAAAGTAAGAATTTCAGTTTCGTTATGTTCATTGTTTTAATCCTTTTTTTTTTTTAACTTCTAAATTAGCTTAAACGATGCCGTATCGCGTGTTCATATCGCCCACGAAAGCGGCTTTCTCGGCGGCAGTCCAAATCTTATTAACCGTGATAAAGCGCGTAATTTCCGCGTCCACTCGCTCACCATAGATACTCAGCCCTATGCGCGGTGATGGCGGAATGGTCGGGTTCGTGACCGCGACCGAATCGAGCAGTGTGCTGCCTCTGTAATAACGAACGCCGGTTGAGTCAATTTCACAAATCATCAAATGCGGCGCGTCAATGGCTAGACCGTGACCCGAAGATACGTTTGACCTAACGGAGTTCTGGTGGTAACACTCAAACAACCCCCTGATTGACATCAGGAAATTTAAGCCAGGGTCGCTAATCACGCGGCGAACCGTAGTGATGTCAAATGCGGGCTGCCGGGCGACAAAAGCGATGGTCAAAGCCGTAAGACCGGCTGGCAGACCGGGAACCATGTAGCCGCCGTATACTTGTAAGAGTTCAATCGCGGCGTGTCCGTTAATCCGGGACGCCCGGAGTTTTCCCTGATACTGGCTGTTCGTCTGCGTTGCTGAATACGTCGCGCCGTTAACACGCGACGGAATTGTCGCAACGAGACCGCCCGCCGCCACTCCGGTTACAAGGTCAGCGTCAAAATCGAAAATTATTCCCGATTCCCAAATCGCCGACGACGAGACTCCGACTGTTACCGAGCGAGTCGCTTCCACGGAGGCGTTGCCCACCCTGTCGTAGGCGACAGCTTTCAAAGTGTGCGCACCGGCGGAAAGCGCGGTCGCGTCTACGTTGACGCTGTAGGGCGATGTCGTGTCTTCCGTTCCAACCATCACGTTGTCGACATAGAATTTAATTCCTCGAACAGCCACGTTGTCCGTTGCCGTGCTTCAAATGCGCGAAAATATAAATTATCGAGATATTGATACGGTATTTTGTAGTGATTGATAATCTGCATCCACGCTTCGACAATCTCATCAAGCTCACGTGAAACTTTCGACTGCCAGCCGTTGGCGTTTCGGGAAAGATTGACGATTTTTTTAACGGCTTCATATTGTTTTGTAATGCCCATTTACTTTTCCCCAATTCAAAGCAATTAAAACCGTTTATAAGGTGGATTTCTCATTATCGGACGTTGAATGTTTGAAATTAACTTGAATTGTTTTTTACGATGTTCGGCATCGCGTTCAATTCGTGCAGTCCGATGTGTTGCGAGCGGTCAACAAAAACGTCGAACAATTCCTCTTTGCAGAACGGGCAAGCGTCGCCTTCGGTCAAATCCGCAAATTGACTGAAAATGTTATTGTCCGCGTCGTCGGCATCATCGTCGAGCTTCACGTTGTAAAAGCAGCCGCCCGAAATAAACATTCTCGTTCCCTTTTTCATTTTCACCACTTCCAAAAATTTATCGTCCGGCATCGTCATCAAATCCGCAGGTTTCATTGGATATTTACAAACTTCCTTCACGCCTTTATGAGCGTCTTTTATTTCCCGAATGTCCACAATAAACGAATCGCCGGTTACGTCGCGCCAAGCGTCGGAAATGTCCGACTGATTCCAAAACTTCCCGCGCAAAACAATCAAATGCAGATGAATGTGAAAATCATTTGTCTTTGGATTAAACGTATATTCAAAACCGCCGAAATAGCCTTTTATTCGTTCCTTAAAAACCTTTTTCCGTTTGAATTGAGTGAAAGCCTTTTTCAAATTCGACAAACCACCGTCGAGCGTCGCCGCGTTCTTCATCGTCAAGGTAAGAAGACACAGCCGCCCTTTATTAGTTTGCATCGCTTCGGCAATTTTCGCTTCGGTCTGCCTGCTTAGTCGGTTCGCTCTCTCTGCCGCGCAATCCGGGCAGAACAGCTTTTTGCAACGAAAGGTAGGATAAGAACGAAGCGTATGCTGTCCGCACGTCAAAACCCGGAACGCAGAACAACATTGTTTGAGCCGTAAAGCGTCCTCTGAGCTCACTCTTTCGAGCCGAGCAACGATGTTTCGCTTAGTCGGCGTTCGCAGCGTCCAGCGTTCGCTCTTGCCCTGCGATGCGCGTCTAAACTCTCTCTCGGCGTTGTCAACTTGTTGGTCAGTATCAAGTGAAGGTATGAAAGCGGCGTTCTCACTCTCTTTTAACGGCTTTGAATTGGAATTTAATTGATTAGCGGCGATATTCATTAGGTCAAGTAGAAAGGACATTTACTCATCGCCTAAGTAAATGTCCTCACGGTTTCCGATAAAGATTACCGGGAACTTATTAAACTTTTTAGCTGATTTAATTCCAACTAGATATTTTTATCTTGCAAATTAAATTCAAATCGGCTAATAATTCAAAACGCAGTTGGCGATTAACTGACTGTGTTTTGGTTAAATAATCAAATATCGAAGAGGCGAGTTACTTTTGCAGGGCAGCTCGCCTTTTTCTGTGTCAAACGTAACCGAATTCAAATTAAAAAGTCAACAAAAAATCCAATAAAATCAAAGATTTCGGCTTAAAATAGAAATCCAACAAATTAAACAGTTATTTAACAAAACTCTGAAAATTCTCTTATCCTTTCAAAGCCATAAAACAAAAAAAAGACACGCAACAATTCATTTGAATTGTTTTGGTGTCCTCTCATCCTAATTTTCCCTAGCGATTCTTAATAAATTCCTGTAAATCCGCTCCACTTACAAAATTATGTCCTTGTTTCCCTTTGGTCGCTGGCAATTTGCCTTTGTTCACGTAGTCATTGACGCGCTTGCGACTTAATCCGAGCCGCTCTGCTACTTGAGTAAGTGTAAGAAGTCCGTCCGTATCGCTAAAAGATAATTGTTTCTCGTTTCGTGTAGCGTCTACGTTTTGTGTAGCATCTGCGTTCCCTGTAGCAATCACGTTTCGTGTAGCATCTACGTTTCGTGTAGTAATTCGATTATCAGAAACAATCAAATCACCCGGCTGACATTCCAAAGCCGCGCACAACTTGTCTAACACATCAAGTCGCAATGCCTGAGATTCATTGCGGCGAATCTTACTAATGACCGACTGATGCAATCCTGTTTTCTTAGCCAACGCATAAGCGGTCAAATTTCTCTCGGTCAATAATTCATCAAGTCTTAAGATTATCATTCTGACAATATACACGAATCATAGACTACTACACAAAGCGCGAACTGTTATTAAAAAGGTAAAAAGTCAGGTTTTGTTAAGTTCTCCATTTCTTTTTTTAGTCCGAACTTGTCCGAACTTCGCCCGACGTTTCCTTGTTATTTCCTTGCAATCGGCAATCGGACAAGCAAACCGCCGCCGGTGCAACCATCGAAAATTTTCTGTCTCTCGGGTCAAACGAATGGATGCGTCCGAGTCCGTAGTTATCTACCGGACAATTTTCCGTAATGTGCGGCTGTAATAGTGATTCATCAATTAACATAATTTATTAGTTTTTTTTAATACGGCGTTGTCGTAACCACGCCGCCGTTGCCGACAGTCACAAAATACCGCGAACCGTCCGGTGCAACCATTGATAATTTGTTTATTCTCAAACTGCCCCCGCCTCCCGCGCCCAAAACAATTCCCTGATTGTCGAAGGCGAAACAGGTGTTGCCCGAAACCCACATCGAGTATTCCGTAAGTTTGTTACAGGGCGATTCGCCTTCCTGATAGTTGCCGACGTAAGTCGAGGCATTCACGAGACCTTCAGAATAATACCCCGTTCCACTTGCTCCCGAAACGTGGTTGCTGTAATAACTATTTCCCAGAAGTGAAATATCAAAGAATCCCGCGCCCTTCGTGTTTGACACATCGTTTCCGGTCATTACTACCTGATTGGAATTTACTCCGCGCAGAAATATCCCGTTGCCCGCCACATTGTAAATATAACTTCTGGTAACATTGGAATTATTGACGTTCGGCTGATTACCCAAATCGCCGGAAACCAAACCCGAATCAAAGTTGATGCCGTTGCCGTTAAAGCCCCTAATCCGCACGTTCTCAACCCAAATCTGCGCTCTCGCGTCGATTGCGTGAAATGTATTTACCCTGACAGGTCGGTTTGTATTTATCGGGTTTGCGGGGTCAAAATCGAATACCTCAATCTCATCGACAAAATCAGCGGGTTTCTGCGCTTCGGTAAGCAGACTTCCGTCAAGATTGCCGATTTGAAAATAATAAATATCGGGAACGTCGTCACTGTTCGGGTCGCCGTTATTGAAGTTGTTCGGGATGGCGATAATTTTCCACACCACCGACGGGTTAGATACGCGGCGCACTTTCATACCAATCCAGCTCGCGTCCATCGCGCCGTTGACGTTGTGAATAATGTCTGATTTAACCCCTGCGGCTATTTCGCACGCAGTTCCGTCAACAGGTTTCGGGTCGCCGCACGCCGCACTGCGGTAAGGTCTTAGCTTGGTAGAAAATTGCACCGAATTTTCTAAAATCCAGTTCGCCCTTCCGATTGTAACCGTTGTGCCGACTGGAAAGCCTCTGCCCCTGTCCATCACCGTGCCGGAGGTTCTCGTAAAATTCTGACCCGACAGCGTTAAATTGTGCGTCGGAATCCAGTCGGATGAAAAAGCGTCGCGGCTTTCGCCTGTGCCGAAAATCTTTAGATTTGAAATCTTTGAAAACTCTGATTGTTTTCCCGTATTCAGAAAACCTCCCGCCCCGTCGTCCTCCGTGTTTGGGGAATGGAAAACAATCCCCTTCTTATTTGGAGGAAAAGACAGAATCGTCGTCGAATTGTTGCCAGCCGCGCCACTTCCTTCGATATACGACAGACGGCGGATATTTAAGGTGTCGGAAAAATAATAATTTTTCGCGCCGAATTTATAATGAAAACCGACATTACGGTCCCTGACGTTCGTGTAATAAGCCGTGTCGAACATCAACTGGACAGCCGGAAGGTCGTTTCCTCCGTCGCCCTTCGCGCCGAACCATTCGGGATAATAAAAATCAACATCCACGCTAACCCGCAGATTCGCATTTGTAAAACCTTGAAAGATGTGCGTTTTCCCCGCGATGAGACCTGATTCTATTGCCAGATTGCAGCCCGTCGTCCAAACGATTTTGCCCATTCCGGTAAATTCCAGCGTCGCATTCTTCGGGATTGTCAGTGTGGTTGAGCAGTTCGTCGGCGTTGAAATTGTCAGCAGTTTTCCGGTCGTTCCGATATCCGCGACCGCCGCCGCCAGACTCGGGTAAGCCTGTATTTCGGACGAGCGGTTGGTTGCTATCGGAGTTTGCGGAGATTGCGGACTGCTTGAAACCGAGCCTTCAATTTTAGTCGGGACATTATTGATACACTGGTAAACGCCCGAATTTTTCACAACGAAAATCGTCTGCGCTTTAAGCTCCGAATTGCAGGTTGTCGGAACGGTTGTTCTGTAATTGGTAGAGACGGTTGACCTTTGCGCGACCGCGCTGCCCGTGAAAATCGATGCGCAAAAAAACGCGAAAAGTAAGAATTTCAGTTTCGTTATGTTCATTGTTTTAATCCTTTTTTTTTTTTAACTTCTAAATTAGCTTAAACGATGCCGTATCGCGTGTTCATATCGCCCACGAAAGCGGCTTTCTCGGCGGCAGTCCAAATCTTATTAACCGTGATAAAGCGCGTAATTTCCGCGTCCACTCGCTCACCATAGATACTCAGCCCTATGCGCGGTGATGGCGGAATGGTCGGGTTCGTGACCGCGACCGAATCGAGCAGTGTGCTGCCTCTGTAATAACGAACGCCGGTTGAGTCAATTTCACAAATCATCAAATGCGGCGCGTCAATGGCTAGACCGTGACCCGAAGATACGTTTGACCTAACGGAGTTCTGGTGGTAACACTCAAACAACCCCCTGATTGACATCAGGAAATTTAAGCCAGGGTCGCTAATCACGCGGCGAACCGTAGTGATGTCAAATGCGGGCTGCCGGGCGACAAAAGCGATGGTCAAAGCCGTAAGACCGGCTGGCAGACCGGGAACCATGTAGCCGCCGTATACTTGTAAGAGTTCAATCGCGGCGTGTCCGTTAATCCGGGACGCCCGGAGTTTTCCCTGATACTGGCTGTTCGTCTGCGTTGCTGAATACGTCGCGCCGTTAACACGCGACGGAATTGTCGCAACGAGACCGCCCGCCGCCACTCCGGTTACAAGGTCAGCGTCAAAATCGAAAATTATTCCCGATTCCCAAATCGCCGACGACGAGACTCCGACTGTTACCGAGCGAGTCGCTTCCACGGAGGCGTTGCCCACCCTGTCGTAGGCGACAGCTTTCAAAGTGTGCGCACCGGCGGAAAGCGCGGTCGCGTCTACGTTGACGCTGTAGGGCGATGTCGTGTCTTCCGTTCCAACCATCACGTTGTCGACATAGAATTTAATTCCTCGAACAGCCACGTTGTCCGTTGCCGTGCTTCAAATGCGCGAAAATATAAATTATCGAGATATTGATACGGTATTTTGTAGTGATTGATAATCTGCATCCACGCTTCGACAATCTCATCAAGCTCACGTGAAACTTTCGACTGCCAGCCGTTGGCGTTTCGGGAAAGATTGACGATTTTTTTAACGGCTTCATATTGTTTTGTAATGCCCATTTACTTTTCCCCAATTCAAAGCAATTAAAACCGTTTATAAGGTGGATTTCTCATTATCGGACGTTGAATGTTTGAAATTAACTTGAATTGTTTTTTACGATGTTCGGCATCGCGTTCAATTCGTGCAGTCCGATGTGTTGCGAGCGGTCAACAAAAACGTCGAACAATTCCTCTTTGCAGAACGGGCAAGCGTCGCCTTCGGTCAAATCCGCAAATTGACTGAAAATGTTATTGTCCGCGTCGTCGGCATCATCGTCGAGCTTCACGTTGTAAAAGCAGCCGCCCGAAATAAACATTCTCGTTCCCTTTTTCATTTTCACCACTTCCAAAAATTTATCGTCCGGCATCGTCATCAAATCCGCAGGTTTCATTGGATATTTACAAACTTCCTTCACGCCTTTATGAGCGTCTTTTATTTCCCGAATGTCCACAATAAACGAATCGCCGGTTACGTCGCGCCAAGCGTCGGAAATGTCCGACTGATTCCAAAACTTCCCGCGCAAAACAATCAAATGCAGATGAATGTGAAAATCATTTGTCTTTGGATTAAACGTATATTCAAAACCGCCGAAATAGCCTTTTATTCGTTCCTTAAAAACCTTTTTCCGTTTGAATTGAGTGAAAGCCTTTTTCAAATTCGACAAACCACCGTCGAGCGTCGCCGCGTTCTTCATCGTCAAGGTAAGAAGACACAGCCGCCCTTTATTAGTTTGCATCGCTTCGGCAATTTTCGCTTCGGTCTGCCTGCTTAGTCGGTTCGCTCTCTCTGCCGCGCAATCCGGGCAGAACAGCTTTTTGCAACGAAAGGTAGGATAAGAACGAAGCGTATGCTGTCCGCACGTCAAAACCCGGAACGCAGAACAACATTGTTTGAGCCGTAAAGCGTCCTCTGAGCTCACTCTTTCGAGCCGAGCAACGATGTTTCGCTTAGTCGGCGTTCGCAGCGTCCAGCGTTCGCTCTTGCCCTGCGATGCGCGTCTAAACTCTCTCTCGGCGTTGTCAACTTGTTGGTCAGTATCAAGTGAAGGTATGAAAGCGGCGTTCTCACTCTCTTTTAACGGCTTTGAATTGGAATTTAATTGATTAGCGGCGATATTCATTAGGTCAAGTAGAAAGGACATTTACTCATCGCCTAAGTA
>MWVT01000344.1_pt1 | contig 10277 bp, 18 predicted proteins | sample 1047201 | NCBI WGS metagenome assembly MWVT01 (sample SAMN06349988, study PRJNA376086) | soil metagenome | isolation source: TG5-1 sample Antarctic (ecotone) soil | place: Antarctica | collected 2015-01-13 | reverse complement strand
AAAAGCCGATGGAGCAGAATTACAAAGGCGTCGCGGCGAAGTTGAAAGAATGGCACGGCGACCGCGCACCCGCGTCGCCTGGTGCGTTATATCAGCAGGTGCGCGATCATGTAATTAAGTGGAAGGAATTAAAGCCGAAAGCCCGCGCGAAAACATAGGAAATTCATAAGAGGTTTCCTATAAATATAGGAAACTATGCGAAAGTTTCCTATATAAAAAGATTCGCCGGATAGAAATATAGTTTAGACTTGTCTTCGACTGTGCTATAAAAGCACAACGGCCCGCAGTAATTCTTCAGGTCACAGCGAGCCGCTAGCTTCATTTTGAACAGCCAGTGACGGCGTTCGTTTGTTGATCCTATCAAACCCGTCGATCACTGGCAAGAAGATAATCTTGCTGGCGCTTTGACGACCGCTAGCCTACACAGTTTCACCTTGAGCCATTCGTCGGCTCAACAAGATTTGGCCTTTTGGTGTTTTTGGGAGTCGTCACCCAATAAATACCGAAAGGCTTTCTTGTTTTTGATAACTCAAGGCGCAGAAATCCGGGGGGTACAAGCCCCAGACTCTGTCTAACTTTTAGGTGATTGGAACCAAAAAGGAAACTAACCGATGCGAGAATCTTACCACAATCCGCCCGCCGCGCAAGTTAAAACTTGGTCGCCCGGTCGCCCCGTCAAGGGATGCCTGGAGCCGAACGCCCCGGACGCCCTCAGACGCGCCGCCGAAGTTCATGCGGCCATGCCCGCGCCCTTACCCTTCAAACGTCGCACGGCGCAGCCCGGCGGCCAGCAGGCGAGCGTAAGGAGGGTTGCAGCATGAGCGCCGTACTTTCTTTCCCATCGCCAATATCGCCCGCCTTCATCGTGCCGATCACCGGCGAGCGCCCGCACGCCTCTTTCCTTGACGCGCTGCCCGATCCGGCGACTCATAAACTTTACCCCGATCACATCGGCGACGATCTTATCAACGATGCGATCCTGACGTGCGCGCTCCGCTACTTCTCACTTGAGGAACGCGACGCGCGCAAGGTCGCAGAGGTCTACGAAGGATTCACGCCCGCCGATCTGCACACGCTCGGCCTGCGCTCGGCTCCCTCCGAAGTGGCGCGCATCATGGCGTCGTGCGCCGTGCGCCAGAGGTTCGGAGATCAAACCGGACATCTCGCGCCGCTCTGGAAAGGCGACGACGGCGCACAGGTGAACACGCCCGCCTATGGCTTGCTCTTTCCCGTCAAGCGCAAAGGTCTGACGCGCGCGTGGCTCAACTACAAACACCCGGCAGACCGCGCGCCCCGGTGGGTTTCATCGTCGCATCTGCCGAACGGGTGCAAGGTGCAACCATCTATCCACGTCGCCCGCCCTGAGTATGCGCGGCGATCCGGTGTCGCCTTGCTCGTCTCGCACCCGCTCGAAGCGGAAGAGGCGGCGCGCGGCGCTTACGTCTCGGCAGTTGCTTTGAACGGCGTCACACCCTCGGCTCTCGTCGCGCAACTATTTGACGAGTGGCCGGACTTGCGCGCCGTCACGATCTCACTTGACGAGGTCTCACCATTCCTGACACGCGCCCTTGCTACGGCGGGCTTGAAAGTGAGGTGCGCATGAGCAGCCGCAAATGGGCGCACGTCCACGCCGAAGCCGCCGAACTCGCCGCCGAGGTAAGGCGAGAGCCACAAGACAAAGCCGCCCGCGTCGCCAGTCTGGAGAAGCGACGGCGCAAGCAAGACGAACCCGCCCGGCGTGCCTATGCGAATCAATCGCTCGCGCTTCGTTTCTTCGTTCAGTTCGTCGGCTACAGCCCCGAAGTTAAAGACACGTTGAACGCGGCCATCGAAGCGACCGCCGGGTTGGATCACGCCATCACGCGCGCCGATTGGGAGATGGGTCTTTATCTTCGCGGCGGCTCGCAGGCGGACGCGGATCGGCTTCGCCAGTTGCCAGCCAAGCATAAAGACAAGCGCACGCTGGCGGCAGCGTGGACGCGCGCCTTTGCTGAGTATGAGGCCGAAGAGAAGCGCACCGGCATCGTGCTCTTGCGTCGCATCTCCGGCTCGAAGGACTTTAAGACCGGCCAGCGTAAAGCATCGCAGATACACGCGCTCTGCGCCCAAGACATAGCGGAGATCGCGAGCGCCGCGATGAAGATTCACGGCAAGCGGTTTGAGCGGTTCGCACACGCGGCGGCGGCGCACGTCGCCATTTTGCGCGACGATCCGGCGCGGCGGGCACACACGAAAGAAACGGAGCCTAGACCCGCGCGCATCAAGCAACCCGACACGCCCGCCCTCGCCGTTGTGCGTTTCCTGAAAAAGATGGAGCAGGCGATTGATGAGTTGATCCGCGACGTGCCGGCGGAGATGCAAACCGAAGCCCGCGCGCACGCCGAATCCTTGCTCGCGCAAAAGTTCGACGAAACCGAAGGCGCTCAGGACGGCGAACAGGCTGCCGATTCTGTAGACCTTGATCTTAATATAAATAGGTCTACAAAATCGCCCGAAACCGCTCCCGCCGAAAAAGTCGAGTGTATGTACACCGAGATCGCGGAACCCGCTAAAAATGCGGCTCCCGATGGGGGCGAGGTCTACAATTTGTGTACCTCGCCCTCTCCGAAAACCGCGCCTCCGGCCATTTACGAAACTTACCGCAAGGCACTCGCCTTTTTCCTAGACGAACGGATGCGCGCGGGCGCGTCGCTGGATGAAGCGGTCGTACAATTCGAGCAAGAGACCGGCGACTTTGATGAATGGCTTGACCGCGTGAATTCTTACGGGAGCCGCGCCGTTTCCCACACTTGCCCAAGCCCTGATGTTGATCCCGATCTGATAGCTGAAAGAGTTTCCATCATGTGCGAGGCGGGGGATATTTCCGAGACTGAGGCGGCGCAAACAGCACGGCGGGAACTCTGCGAGGTCTGCGCTGAGGCGACGAAGATCACGCGGTCGCATGTGACGGCGCTGGAATATGCGCCGGGTAAGTTTATGTGAGGGCTGATGTCTCAAACGATGCAACAAAATGCAACAACGAACGCCGCGCCATTCGCGCCGATTGATCACTACGAACGCTTGATCAAGCTACGCGAAGAGTCGCCCGACGCCTTCATGCTGCGAACGTCTGAGGCTACACGGCGAACGCTTTTCCACTACGAACGGCAGAGAGAAATGAGCGGGGCAAATAAAAAGGCGTAGCACAAATATGGGATGGGAAACGCGCAACGGTCGCAGCTACTACTACCGCAAAGAGAGAAGCGGCGGGCGCGTCCGTTCCGTCTATGTCGGCAGCGGGCAGATCGCGGTGTTTCGCGCAATGCTTGATAAGGAAAGCCGCGACGAAGAGGACGGGCAGCGGGCAGAGGCACGGGCGGCGCGGGCGTTGGATGAAGCGATTGATCAAACGCTCGAAGGCTTGGGCGGCATGATCAAGACGCTACAGACCGCCGCGCTACTCGCCGAAGGATTCCACACACACAAAAGGCAATGGAGGCGCACGCGCGATGAGTGAAGAGTTACAGGTGAGGGTGACGGGCAAAGAAGAGTTCGGCAAGTTCAAGACGGTCGAAGCACTCATCAAGCGCACGAACATCGAGCGCCCGGCACAAGCCGACCGCGACGAACTCCGGCGGCTCCTGCAAGAGAATCCGCGCATGTGGAAATGGGCGGGCGACGTGTCGCGGCGGGCGACCGATCACGTCATCAAGACTTACTCCGGCAAGTCGGCTCTGTCCGAAGAGTCGCAGCAACGTGCCGTCGAGTTGATGCGCGAAGAGTACGGCCACAAGGACGCTCCGCCGCTGGAGCGGATGTTGATCGAACAGATCATCATCTGCTGGCTGTGCCTTAATAGTCTGACCGTGGCGCATACCTCAAAGACTTATGAAAGCCACAACACGGAAACGGGGTTGTACTGGGATCGGCGGCTGACGAACGCGCAGCGCCGATTCACGCGCGCCGTCGAATCACTGGCGAAGGTGCGGACACTCTCGGCGGCGACGCGGTTAATTGAGACGCGCACGGAAGCGGCCAGGGCAGCGAAAACCGTCAACAACGTGCGGACGCTAAAGGCTCTCAGCGCATGAGCGTTCACTACATTAAAAAAGCACAACATCTTGCGGCAGATCATCCATTTTGAAAATATGCAATCACGCATTATTTATGCTTGATCCGTGCATAGCCTTAAAGAGACTCGCGCACATGTAATTGACGATCACCCCGATTCGCCTCACCTGTTTTCAACAATGCGTCCGCTAATTGGCATTATGTCCGGCGCACCCTCTCGGCGAACGCGCATAACGACAACGATTCACAACCTAAAACGCCCGTGATCGGACGCGCGAAACTCCCACCGCCGCAGTCTACCGTCGGTCTACCGAAAGCCTCATTTTCGACTCTCCGGTCTACCAGCAAGTGAAGTAGAAGCGAGCGTTATCGCCACTGTCTACCGGGTCTACCGATTATGTAGACTTTGGTCTACAGCTAAGAGATTGAAAGCAAGGAAGATGCGCACCGTCAGAGGTACACAAATGCGCGTATCCTGTCGCCAGTAAAAAAGAGGCTCAAATTTGACCTGTGGCGTGTTGGAGAGGTCAGGCAAGAATCCCTTGTCCGGTGCGTTCCGTCTCGTCTGGCGTGAGATATGCGACGAGCATGTCCATCTCTGTGGGAGGGGTAGAGGGATACTATTCGCGGTCGGGTGCAGGCCGTTGTTCGGCGCGGCGTGACACTGAATCTTCCACCGGCTGAATAATGATACCGCCGAAACGGGCTTCATCCGCCCAACATTTCACCCCATCTACGAAGCAGAGGTGGCTGTCACGCGCCTCACCCGTATCGGCATACTGCGCGATGAAGCCACCGGAGAAGGACTCGTTGGAGAACACCAAGGGGCGGCCATCTTCATCCGTTGCCTTTCCATCACAATCGGCACAGAGGTAACGGGGATACCTCTGGCTCGGCGTCACCTCCACGCGACAGAGCGGACAATATTGATGTGTTTCCCCACTCATAACTTCGGCTCCAGATTATTGACATACACAACTGGCGAGCGCCTAACGCCCGGCATCACCCGCCGCGCACACAATGTATGTCGAGCAGCCGTAAACCGGCGGAAAATAACATGACACATATCATTCCGAGAGTACCCGATAATCAGAATCTCCGTCATGCCACCGCATATACTCCTCATGCCATCTGATGATCGTCTCGAGACGCTCGACCGTTATGCCCATCGCCTGTGCCGCCAGTTCCAATGCTACCGCCTCGGGAGCGTCTGCCGTCTCGAAGTCGAGCAGGCGTCCCTCTGTCACTTGCACGTCTCGCGCGATGTTGCGCAGGGCAAGGCGGGCGCGTTCTAACTTCTGTGTCGCGGGCGTCGCCTCTTGCGTTTCAAGCATTCGTTTTGTAAGACTCATCATTGATCCTTTCTCCTGTCAGGGTTAAGGGTTAAATGCGGAGGCTTGCGCGGGTGTTCTCAGCACTCACGTAAGCCCTTCGTGTTATTGCGCCCGTTCGTTGTAGCGGGTGATGAGCCTTGCCGCCGCCCGATGCCAGCACGGTTTACCGAACTCGAACGCCTTGCACTGGCATGTGCCGTTGGCGGAATAGATTTCATTCGACTCACCCAGGATGATGAGCGCGTGGCCGTCATAGTGCATGAAGGGATTGCTTTCAATCTCTTGTGCGGCGCGCGTGATCGCCATTTGCCAGCGCAAAGAATCCGTCCGGTCGAAAGCCTCTGCTACCACTTCCCGCATTGTCTAGTCGTTTAAGTTCATCATGGTGTTTGGTGTCCTTTTCGTTGTTACTAGCTGACGAGTGAATATTAGCTTAAGGGTGAATAACCATCAAGCTAATATTTGCCCTTGCGTGAATAATTATTTCAGGCTAGTATGCGCGGCATGGATAAACAGCTTTACACCACGAATGAGGCTGCGGAGTTGCTTGGTGTCACACCTGCGCGAGTCCGCCAGATGGTCGCCAGAGATGAGATTGAATCTGAAAAGATGGGGCGCGACCGCTTTATAACTGCGCAGGCAATCGCGGCAGCACGCCTGCGCAAGACTTCGCCGGGGCCGACAGCCAAGTCCGCAACCGCCACCCAAAAACGCGCCACAGGGGCAGCAGGCGCAAGCAATGGCAGCGTGGCGGGCAAGAAGAAAGACGGATCGCGCAAGGCGGCTAAATAAGGGATTACCTCATGAACGATCTAAAAGATTGGACACTCGGCGTCGCCGCGAAAATGTCTAAAGTCAGCATTACAGAGCAGCAGGTTGGGGATGTCATCATTATCAGAGTGGATGGGAACATTATCACCGGCGAAAGCGCGGGCACGGTGCGGGGTCTTATTCGCCGCCTGCTCACGGAAGGCCAGCGGAAGATTCTCGTGGACATGGCTCACGTGAGATGGGTTGATTCGATGGGCATCGGCGAACTGGCCTCGGCTCTGGTATCAGTCACACGCGCGGGCGGACACTTTAAGCTTTTGAAGGTGAGGGGGAATGTCAAAGAACTACTATCCATCACTGACTTGCATACCGTCTTTGCGATATACGATGACGAGTTGGAAGCACTCAACGATTACCCATGAGGCGAAGAAAGGCGGAAAGAAATGAGTCCACAAGGGATGGAAAAGGAAACCCGCGCGACCGTCATGCTGGTTGATGATAATGACGATCTGCGAGTCTTGTTGAGGGTCTGGCTGACACAACTCAATTGCCGCGTGGTCGAAGCGGCGAATGGCCGCGCCGCGGTGGCCGCCGCCGCCGCCGAACCTCCCGACCTCATCTTTATGGATCTGCACATGCCCAAGATGGACGGTTTTGACGCCGCCCGCCGCATCAGGGCTTTAGCAAATATAAGTGATCAGGTACCAATCATCGCGGTCTCGGGTGACAGCGCGTTGGGGGCAGAGGCCCGGCATCCTACCAGCGAGGTGCATGACGTAGGTTTCACTGACTTCATCCCAAAGCCTTACTCCCCCAGACAACTGCATGACATTCTTGACCATTATGTGCCCGACACCCGACGGACTACTCGTGAGTAAAATTTTTAAGGCGACGAAGAAAGGCGGGAAGAAATGACCAAAGCGCACAACGACGCGCCCCTGAATCCGCGCGAACTTGAACAACCCGGCGGCATCCCCGGCGATGATGGAATCGTTGACGGCGCCCCGGATGGGGGTACCGATCATAACTACTCTGCGCCGCCGCCAAAGATGAAAAGTGAGGCGATGGACGAGACCGCCCCCGGACGGCTCGAACAGACCGGCGGCGATGGCACCGCGCCGACAGAGGTGAAATAGCCCGCAGGTGATGAAGAAAGGCAAAACCAAATGACCGGCGAAGAAATGGAGCGCGCGATTGAATTCCTTTTGCAGAGTCAGGCGAATCTCGAGGCGCAGATCGCGGAGACGAATCGGATCGTCCGGTTGAATGCGGAGACGGTGACGACCTTCATTCAGACAGTGACCACCGCGCTTGAAGGCCAGGACAAGATCAACGCCAACTTGCGCGCCGCCGATGCGCGGACAGATGAGCGGTTGAATAAGTTGATCGGGCTATTCGAGCAACACATTGTTGCGGGGCATTAGGATGGATGTTCATACGGTATCGGCTCCCTTCAGAGGGTAATGAATTCCACGGCTCGCCAAACGTCCAAACGTCTGAATATCTAAACGTCTGAATATCTATGATCGTCACAGTGGCCTCATTCAAAGGCGGAGTCGGTAAAACAACAACCGCCGTGCATCTCGCCTGCTCCCTTCAGCGGAAGGCTCCCACGCTCCTGATAGACGGCGACGAGAACCGCTCTGCTACGGGATGGAATGAGCGCGGCTCCCTTCCCTTCCGGGTCGTTGATGAACTTCAGGGCGTGCGCTACGCCAGAGAGTTCGAGCACATCGTGATTGACACGCAGGCCCGCCCGTCGAAGGATGATCTCAAGATGCTCGCCGGGGGCTGCGATCTATTGCTGCTACCCACGACACCGGACAGCTTGAGCCTCGAGGCCCTGTTGCTCACGGTCGGTGCGCTGCGCGAATTGAACTTCAACGCCTTCCGCGTACTCCTGACAATCTGCCCGCCACGTCCATCACATGATGCAGAGGAAGCCCGGGGCCTGCTCGAAGAGTTAGAGCTGCCCGTGTTCAATGCTCAGATTCAAAGACTCGTCGCATACCAGCGGGCGGCGCTCCGGGGCGTGCCGGTCTATGAGGTCACAGACCCGCGGGCGGAATCGGCGTGGACTGACTATGAGAGCGTGGGGAAGGAGATTCTGCCGTGAGAAAAAGCAGATTCGCGGGACTGGCCGCCGCGCTCAGGAAGGATGATGAGGCGCGTGCTGCCGAAAGCAAGAAGAAAATCGCCAAGTCCCAAGACAAAGAGAACTACGCGCAAACGACCGTCTATCTCGCGCGCGACATGTACGGCGATCTGCAAAAGGCGCTTACGGATGAGAAGCAGGAATACTCTCAGCTAGTCGAGAATTTGCTGCGGGATTGGCTTGAGAAGCGCAAACGTCCAGACGTTTAGAGATTTAGAGATTTAGACGTTTGGACGTTTGAATATCTGCAAATTGTTCATTTGAAAGAAGTTGTTGATCTATTCCTAGTTTTAGTGTACTGATCACCCGTTGGCAAGAGACGTCTGCGATGGGCTTTTTTCAATATCGGCAGAGGTTGGAGGGTGAAGAGAAGCGACTTGGATGCTTATGTAAGCAAGCTATGAGGTCTTGATTTTGCGGGAGTTGTAGATCATGGAAGTGAAGGAAGGAACGATAAATTCCGGCGATGCGTCCGAAGACAGAGACGTACAGGAGATCATGCGGCTGGAACAGGAGCGCGCCGTCTTGCTCGTCAAGCACGATTTCGATGCCATCAGTTTGCTCGTGCCTGAGAATTTCACCATGAAGCGCCCATCGGGCGTCACTCTGGATAAGGGCGAAGTAATGGCGGCGCTCAAGTCGGGCGAACTGCTTTATGAGGCGCTGCGCCGCGAATGTCACAAGGTTGTGGTTTACCAGAATACCGCCGCCGCGACCGGGCTGGACACGCTCAAGGGAATGTTTCGCGGCGAGCGAGTGGACGGGCAATACAGATTCCGCAACACCTATGTCCAGACGGAGGGGCGTTGGGAGTTGGTAGCGGCGGTATCAACTCGGATAAGAAAATAATTGACATCGGCTCGCCTTACTCGCGTTTAGCTGACGCGGGGAAGCGTCGCATCCCTTGTGCGAATGGCGAGATGATACCAGACAAGGGAAGGCTTTCAAGGGAGGCCGTGACGAAAAAAGCTGAGAGCCAAACGATCTCATTGACCATCACCCCTGAACTGCGAGCGCACGCAGATGGGGAAGCGGTCAAGATATCTCTCTCTCTAGCTACCGTGTTGAAGGTCGAAGCGGACGGCAAAACGCTGAAAGAAGATCGGGAATCTCTTGACGGTTCAATGCCGATGCCTCTTTGGATGTTTCGCGGTAAAGAAGAATTAGAGGAATTTTGGAAGCGAGTTCTTAGGGCGTTTTATGAAACATTGCCAGTGCATTTGATGATCGCAGCGGGCGATCATGTTCAGTTGGTTGCCAATTTCATTCTCGCAGAGACACACCCAGAAGAGATCGCGCTTAAAGAATATATTGACGAGCGGGCGAAGTATCGAGCGCGAGAATTGAAGCGCATTTTGAAGCTGTCAGTAGTTGGCAATTTCTCCGCATGGACACGCACAAATCTTGCCCGCTCTGTTCGCACGGCGATTATTAGTCTGAGAAGAGAAAGATCAAAAGTTACTCAAGAGGCCGTTGCCAATAAATTAAAAGAGGCGCACGGCGACATCGCGCCCAAGAGTGGCGAGGCTTTGGGGGCGCTCTTGATAAGGAATGAATTGAAGTGGAATGAGCTAAAAAACCGACAGTGATTTTTAGCTTTTCACTGTCGGTTAGATCAATATTTTTTAGGTTTTTTGGTTTAGCCAATAGTGACTTGTGCTAAACTCCGACGCATTGACAAGTTAATAAACGAAACGGGCGCAACGCCTCAAGTTTTCCATGACCTCGGCACAGCACCCGTTAGCTTCGTTTTGAACGCTCGGATTAGGAGCGGGAGCGAATGGTAGCACGCGGCAGATCGCCCGTCTAGCCCCTTTGTTAGTCCCGCCTCTCAAAACTCCAGAGCAAATAATTTCTACGCTGCCACTCTGACAGGCAAAGTAATTTGATCTTGTCGCGCCGCCCGCCGCGCGTGCGAACAAGGAAGCCCGTCACAGGGTCAGAGCTGTGACGGGCTTTGCTGTATC
>MWVT01000343.1_pt1 | contig 10282 bp, 8 predicted proteins | sample 1047201 | NCBI WGS metagenome assembly MWVT01 (sample SAMN06349988, study PRJNA376086) | soil metagenome | isolation source: TG5-1 sample Antarctic (ecotone) soil | place: Antarctica | collected 2015-01-13 | reverse complement strand
GCAGAAACGTGTCGGTTTCTGCCATCCTTTTGGTGATGAAACCTATTTTGACTGACGATCTTTTGCGTCTTTTGCAAAAGATTTCTGAACATTATCAGCCACCGCCGCCCGATGGAAAGCGCGGACGACGGCACCAGTTCTCCGATTTATCCTTTTTGCTTTTGGCGGTCGTCGCCGTGGTCACGAAAACTTTCGCTGATGCCGAACTTCGACGACTGCTACAAGTTGATGCTCAATTGCTGACGACTTGCGGCTTTGCCAGAGTTCCGCATCGAACGACGATTCTCAGGCGCTTGAAAACTTTGACGGCGCAAGCCGAACACCAGATTTCTTTGACCGGTGCGGAAATCCTGACCACAGTCGCCGCCTGTCAAGCGCAAAGCGTCAGCGCGATTGACGGACGAATGTATCAGGCACTCTCGTCCGCGCTGGCACAAAAAACATCGCCGACAAAACCTGATTCCCCAAGGACTCAGAAATGTTGATACCGAAAGCGAATGGTTCAAAAGCGGTTATCGCGGTTTTGTGCAAGGTTACCGCCTGGTTTTGCAATCTTTGGTCTTTCCTTTTCCCGTGCCGCTCAGCGCGACTTGGAAAGCCAATAATATCGGGGAATCAACAATCGCCAAACAAGGAGTCACCAGCGGGCAGATCATCAAAACCGATGTTCTGCTCGGCGACGAAACCTTTGGCGGTCAGGAGTTGACCGAACTTTATCAATCGGTCGGCGGTTGGCTACTGACGCCCAAACAGTTGCCCTGCAAGCGACGCTCATTCAAACACGATTTGTATGATTACCGCAAAGAAACCATTGAGTTATTGTTTCAAAGAATCATGCAAGCCTTTGATTTGAAATCTTGTCAGGTCAAAGGCTTGCACAAAAACGGCGCGTTTGTCTTAGCCTCGGTCTGGATTTACCAACTCGTTTTTCTGATGAATTTCAGTCAAACTAAACCGTTATTTGTTATCAAAAAACTGATTGAATCCGCTCGTTGGAGAATTCAATTATGATTTATGCACACGCTTCAAATAAATAATTCGGTTGGAACATTAAAAAAAGCAGCCAGTTTTTGAGCTGTTTTTAATGTTATCTGGCGCCTTCCCTTTAAAGTATCGGAAATAACGCCTTCCGAGCCAAAAATAGGCAGCAAATCTTTTTGCCTTAATTGCTTTTCCTCTAAAAGATATTTAATCCTTTCATGCGGCAAAACATTAGGCATTTGATAAGTTTTTTCTTCAAAATCTTCAATCAATGTTACCAATAAATCAAAAAGGGCATGTTCTTCGGGGGAAAAGTTTGCCGCACCTTTATCCATTAAGGTTTCTATGACTTGAAGATAACGCTCGTTTTGCTCTTCGGTTTCAATTTTACGCGGTAAAGTTTCCGTTAAAAGTTGTCCGTATTTTGTGTTATCAACTACTGCAATCATATTAGCTCCTTTTACTTAAAAATTTTACTGTAGTCCTTATGCGTTAAAACGTATTTAATAAAAATAAGCTGTTTCTCAAACTCGACTTTTACTACTAAACGATAATTGTTTCCGCCAATGTTGAAAATTATATATACTCCAACTAAATCTGCTGTCGGAAAATCCGCTTGGACTTCTACCAAATTTTGCCAAGTTGCTTTTTTCGCTATGCGATACCAATTATCAAGCGATGCCTCGGATTGGTTATGAATCTGCCAAAATTCACTTAACGCTTTCTTACTGATAATGTGCATAACTTAGCCGAGGAAAATCTTCTCATTTTTGAGAAGTAACGTCAACAATTATTTTTAATAAATCCTTTTTTTTTGTATTATCTCGATTGAACATTGTATTTCGAGAGTTTTTGAAGCTAACTATAATATCCCCTCCCTCAATATAACAGTTATTTGCTCTGAATTTTTGCTCTTAACATTTATACCCCCCTCCTGATTTAACTTGACAACCTTTTTTAGATACGGTAATTTTCGACACATGAAATTTTCGCCTTTTTCTACTTCCCCAGACCCGGAAATGCTTTATATCACACCTTCGATCAAATCAACGATTGATAAGGTCATGCACTTGGTTGATTACCGGCAAGGATTGACCACTATCGTAGCGGATGTTGGACACGGCAAATCAACCGTTATTCGTTATCTTTGGAATGAACTGTCGAAAAATAAAGAAGTAAGTTTAGCTTCGGTTCTGACACCGAACTTCCCTTCTGATTTTGCAATGATTAAAACCATTTGCGGCGAGTACGGCATTGCGCCGAGACGCGGCATGCTGGCGCAGGAGTCGGCGTTGAAGGAGTTTTTGGGGCAATTAGACTCCGAAGGTCGCACAGCAGTAATTTTAATTGATGAGGCGCAGCGCCTGACTGGCAAACAGCTTGAGCTGATTCGCGTGCTGCTCAATTTTGAAACTCCGAAATATAAGCTGGTCCAAATCGTTCTTGCCGGGCAGCTTGAACTGAAATACAAATTACTCGACGAATCGAAAAAGGCTCTCCGGTCGCGCATTTTTGCACCTTCAAACCTTTCACCGCTGTCGCCTACAGAAATGCGCCGCGTAATCGAATTTCGATGTCTTAAAGCGGGTTCCCTAAATCCATTCACGGATGAAGCGCTTCAGGCTATTTACAACATCACGTCTGGCATTCCCCGCGATGTGCTGAAGATTTGTCAGGTTTTATGGGTTGCCGCACAAAGAGACGGTGTTGACGAAATTCCGGTTGAATGGGTCGAACCGATGGTCAAGGAGACAGAACTCGATGCCTAAGCCAAAAACGGAGCCGGAATACATTTCAAACAATTCTTTTATGACTTCCCAGGTGAAGGTGCCAAAGCCGTTCGGCAGCGACTATGAAGATCCGCTTGAGGCATTGAAAGACGAACATAAAAAAGAAGAGACTTTAAAATCTTTGGTTATACCTACTACACCTACTGCACCTAGTCCTACTACTAATGTTTTCCACAATGAAAGTAAGAAAATTTTAGAAAAAACTATACCCACTATACCTAGTCCTACTACACCTACTAGCCCCAGTAAAAGGCTAGAACCGGCTTCCCCGACCAGAGACTTTCAAAAAGTAAGCAATTCGATCACCCGAGAAGCAATTCCTTCGGGCATATTCGGATCTGGAAAAGCAAAACAATTGTATGACGCTTTGTATTCATTAACCCGAGGTGCAATCAGACCGATTAGAGTAATCAGAATTACTAAGCCGCGGCTGATGAAGTTGGCAGGAATCGGTACGCGGCAGACGCTTTGGCTTAATCTTGAACATCTGGAAAGAGTTGGACTGGTTAGGAAGAATGTTCGGCTCGGAGAACATGGTGGAAATGAATATGAAGTTTTTGTCCCGGAAGAACTACCTGATTTAGATAATATACTCAAGACTAGTCCTACTAGTCCTACTAGTCCTACTAAGATGGTGTACCAGGTGCAGAACCTAGAAGGTGTAGTAGGTATAGAATCTAGTCCTAGTACACCTAGTTTAAACTCAATAGATATTGACACTTCCGAGAACCCTAAGACTTCTTTTAAAGACAATACTAAGAATGATGATGACGCGCGCGCGCAGGACGGATTCTCAGTGATGATTGAGCGACTCGATGCCGCGGCGAAAAAGCTCACGGGCAAAAGTGTCACAAAAGGGGAATCTGACGCATGGGGAACTTTAGCCGATCTGTTAATTCTCGAGTTGGAAGTTGCCGCCAGCCGAACCAATGGAGTCTCATCAGTCCCAGCCTTTTTAACTGAAGTTTTGCGCCGACAGTTTTTCGCCTCACGCCAAGTGCAGTCTTCTTCCAATAAATCTACAAAGACAAAGATTGATACTGTTGGTAAATCCGAATCTGACACATACGAAATAAAACCGCTCGGCGAGCAGGGAAGGGAAGAAGCGCTCGCTCAACTTCGGGAATTTGCAGCAGATGACTTTCTAGAAGACTTTAAGAAATGGTACACGACCGATGATTGGACATGGCTGATGAACAATTTTGGAGCTTCAAATAAATAATAGAGTCTGATAATTTCTGAGATATAGAGGTGTAAACAATACTGATTTTGGTACTCTTTTAGCAGTTTGCACCACCATATATAGATTTTGATTCCGACCGCAATATCTTGTGGGTGGGCAACCAGAATTAACTTCGCTAAACGAGTGGAAAACCACAACCGACGGTAGAAAGAGTCAAAAAGGGGCTAAAAATCCATTACATAATGACAATTATCGGATGCGAGAAGAGGGAATATTGACACAACCGCCTCAAACACTGTAAATTAACGTGCGGTTAAAATTAACCTGATGTCGAACAAATCGTTAACGTAAAAGCAAAATGATTGTTTTAGCTCGCGAATATTCTCGGATCCTTTACAACGCACTTCCAGCGAGAAAAATTTGATGGAGTTTGTGTAAAGTCAATCAATTCAAATTACTTTGTTCAAGGACGCCTTCGTGATTACGAAAAAGCGATTTCCAGATTTGTTATTCACCCAACACAGAACAGTAAGCCTTTTGATACAACGGCTATTAAATAAAAAGGCATCTACAACCTTTTGTTAAACTTATCCCAACATCTGATTTTCTAAATAGAAACAATTTAATTAGATTTTTATGAAAAACTTATCTTCACTTAATCTTAAACTCGCTGTACATATAAAAATGCTATTCCTCCTGATCTTATTAAGCTCAGTTGCTTTCAGCACGGAGATACCGACCGTTGACAATGCCGGTCGAGCTGGAGATATTGACCCGACTTTTTACGGTTCTGCTTATAACCAACCGGAAGGCAACGTTCAGAGAACGATTCGGCAACCCGATGGGAAAATTATCGTCGCCGGGTCGTTTGAAGTTATCAACGGAAAATTACATGAGGATATTGTGCGTCTTAACGCTGACGGCACGATTGATTCAACCTTTACAGCCCAAAAGCACTTTTCATTTATTACCAGTCTAGGAATGCAGTCTGATGGGAAGATTCTCGTGGCCGGAATACGTGTTCCAACATTTGGGTTTATGAAATCGCTTATCCGGTTAAATACTGACGGTACGCTTGATACTACTTTTAGTTTTTTCGCCCTGGAAAGTTCAAGAACTATTCATGATCTAGTGGTTCTTCCAAACGATAAAATTTTAATCGGTGGCGGTTTGTTCATGAATGTTAACGGAGTAAATGCAGCGAATTTGGTTCGATTAAATTCAAATGGCACGATTGATAATACGTTTCAACCAATCAATGAAGTAGATGTTGTCCGCGATATAGAACTTCAGCTTGATGGAAAAATATTAGGTCCGATCACTGATTTTGTTTCTAATAACCGGATAATCAAAAGATTTAATGCGGACGGCACACTGGATTCAACTTTTACAGCTATGGCCGACGGCACACTTGCTACGGTCAAAATGCAGCCGGACGGCAAGATTCTGCTGGGCGGAAGTTTTTCTAAAGTAAATAACTTTAGTGCGCAAAAAATCGCCCGTGTTAATTCAGATGGGACTTCTGATCCATCTTTTGCCGCGATGGCATCGGACGTAGTCAATAAAATTGAGATTGGAACGAACGGCAAAATACTTGCCGGAGGTATTTTTACAAAAGTGAATGGCTTGGCTAGAAACCGGGTTGTCAGTTTGAACAATGACGGTTCAGTCAATCTGGAATTTGACCCACACAGTTCAACCGCTATAACAGAAACAAAAGCATTCGAAATTACAAATATTTTGGTTCTACCTGAAGGGAAAATTTTTATTGGCGGAAGAGGCATTCGATTTAATATCGGCGCGTTAGTCATGAAATTGAACTCGGATGGGTCAAAGGATGAGTTCTTTAATGTATTGATAGGAAATCGCGCGCTAATTAGAGAAATTGTTCGCCAAGAGGACGGCAAACTTCTTATAGCAGGAATATTCGGTGGAGTCGGTTCTGTAACTCGCCCAAATATGGCACGTTTGAATGAAGACGGAACTTTTGACAATACGTTTATTCCATTTTTTACCCAAACTGGAGTTACCGTTAATTCTCCTGTTCATGCAATAACAATTCAACCTAATAAAAAAATTCTGGTCGGTGGCATAAATTTGTTAACCAGATTAAACGAAGACGGCACATTTGATAATAGCTTTGGCGGAGTTCTTCCAATTACCGGCCCTATTTGGGACATTGTATTACTACCTGACGGAAAAATACTTGTAGCCGGAAACTTTTCTGTACTAGGCGATGATTCTACACGAACTCTAGCAAGATTCAATCAGGATGGAACGCTTGACCTTTTCCAACCTATCATACCAAACAACACAGTTTTCAAAATTCTTTTCCAGCCCGATGGAAAGATGCTTCTTTGCGGAGATTTCACATCAATCGGTTCTACAACACGCAATCGAATTGCTCGTTTGAATGTCGACGGAAGTGTCGATGTAACTTTCAACGCTTTGGGCGGATCAAATAATTATATTTACGATTTAGGTTTGCAGAGCAACGGAAAAGTGGTTGTCGGTGGTTCGTTTACGAGTTTTAATGGCACTACTAAATCCTATCTAGTACGGCTTAATGCTGATGGAACGATGGACTCGACTTTCGCTGCCACCGTCAATTCGCATATTTTTGGAATTAAAGTTCAATCAGATGACAAAGTTTTAATCGGCGGGCAGTTCACTAGCGTCAATGGTATGTCTAGCGGTGGGTTAACAAGACTGAACTCTGATGGGACGACTGACTTTTCGTTAAAAGTAGGTGCTGGAGTAAACGTATCGGTGAACAACTTTGTAAACGGATCGGTGAACAAATTTGAAATTCTACCCGATAATAAAATCTTGGTGGGAGGAAGTTTTACCAGATACAAGAACACCCCGGCAGTATCAATATTTCGATTGTCTAACAGCAAATCACAAAGGCAGAATTCATTTGATTTTGATGGAGATGACAAAGCTGATGTTTCTGTCTTTCGGCCTTCCAACGGAGTTTGGTATATAAATCAATCAACAAGCGGTTTATCAGGAATCGCTTTTGGCGTGGCCACAGACAAAATAGTTCCGGCTGATTACGATGGTGACGGGCGAACTGACGCCGCTGTTTTCCGTAACGGAACCTGGTATTTGAATCGTTCTCAATTAGGCTTTACTGGCGTCTCTTTTGGTGAAGCGACAGATATTCCTGTCCCAGCCGATTATGATGGAGACGGTAAAGCCGATATTGCTGTGTTTCGTCCGTCTAACGCTACTTGGTATTTGCTCAATAGTACGACTGGTTTTACTGCTGTCACTTTTGGTGTGGGGACAGATAAACCCGTACCGGCTGATTATGACGGCGATGGTAAAGCTAACATCGCCGTTTTTCGTCCATCAAATGGAACCTGGTATACATCACAAAATCCGGCGACCAACTATGGCGCAATTGTTTTCGGTGAGGCAAACGATAAACTGGTTCCAGCCGATTATGATGGCGACGGTAAAGCCGATGCTGCGGTATTTCGTCCATCAAATGGCTCATGGTTTATGCAGAGAAGTCGTGATGGATTTACCGGAGTACAATTCGGCATCTCTACAGATTTGCCCGCACCAGCCGATTATGATGGTGACGGAAAAGCAGATGTCGCCGTATTTAGAAGCGGCACCTGGTTTATAAACAGAAGCACATCAGGTTTCACAGGTGTATCGTTTGGAACATCAAGTGATAAACCTGTTCCCAATGCTTTTGTGCCTTAAAAACAAATCAATCAGTGAAATTAAAAAGAGCCGTAAGCGTCAAAACTTGCAGCTTTTATTCAATGTGCCGTTTTACTTTTCCGGTCTTACGAGTTTGATACTCAGCCCGCTCATCTAAAATTTCATTTTGAATCCCTTCAAGTAGCCCAATGGTTGCAGCTTCTTTTACGTAATCATCGCCTTCGAGATGTAATTTTTCAACAACTTCAAAAACTGCTGGAAACTCATCAATCTGATTGCTTTTGTGTAACTCGATAAGGTGTTGACTAAATTCACTTAAATCAATGTAGAGCAAGGTTTCATTCTCCCGATTGTCTTCCCAATAAGCAGAATGACTTGCCCATTTTTCTGTAAAAGATGGACAAGCATTTAGCAGAAGTGGCATTACTTGATCTTTCGTTATCATCTCTTTTGTGAATTTGTCTCATAAATGACCCTTTTTGAGACGTTTTCAGAAAGATTTATTTAAGGACCTGAGCTACTCCCCCAAATATGACAACTCTAAAGTAGAGATTCTCGGGCTTGCTGCCGATCAATTGCTTCGATCGGCGTTAGATTTCCGAGCGCACTGTGCGGTCGGAAATGGTTATAGTCTTCCTTGAAAGCCGTGATTTTTGCTTGCGCATCTTCCAAAGAGAGAAACCAGTTAACATTCAAACATTCGTCGCGAAAGCTGCCGTTAAAAGACTCGATAAAAGCGTTATCGGTGGGCTTTCCGGGTCTTGAAAAGTCTAACGCAACATTGTTTTCATAAGCCCATTTATCAAGGGCTTTCGAGATGAACTCGCTCCCATTATCAACCTTAATGCGTGCCGGTAGCGCGCTTCTCAAGAGCTTCATCCGCTCCATTACACGAACGACATCTTCGCCTTTGAGCGATGCTCCAACCTCGATTTCCAGACACTCGCGGCTAAAGTTATCGACTAAAGTTAACGCTCTAAATCTTCGTCCGTCAAACAGCGCGTCCATGACAAAGTCCATGCTCCAGCATTGATCGGGCGCACTCAACGGCATTGATTCTGTGCGATGAGCAGCAGCTTTACTGCGGCGTGGTCTTTTACTGCGCAGATTCAAACCTTCTTCGCGATAGATGCGCCGTACGCGTTTGTGATTATCCTGCCAGCCTTCACGACGCAGCAAAACATGGATGCGCGCCATCCCGTAGCGAATGCGCGTTGCGGCAATCTCCTTGATGCGCTGGCGCACCGCGCGGTCATCACGCCCATGCGTTTTATAATACACCAAAGAACGCGCCAGCAAACAAACTGCCGCCGCACGCTTGATGGAAACGCGATACTCGTCGATCAGTTGTTTGACCAGGCGGCGGCGCTCTTTGGCTCTTAAAGCTTTTTTTTCAAAACGTCCTGCAGCATCTGCTTGTCGAGCGTCAAGTCGGCGACGACTTGCTTGAGCCGGGAATTCTCGTCTTCGAGCTGGCGGAGACGTCTGAGTTCGGATGTTCCAAGCCCGGAAAACTTCCGCTTCCAATTGTAAAAGCTCGCCTCCGAGATGCCCATTTTCCGGCACACTTCTGCAACTGGCACGCCCGTTTCCGCCTGCTTTAAAGCAAACACGATCTGTTGTTCGGTAAATTTCGATTTCTTCATGGCAATTAGATCCTCTCATAGTTTATAAATTGCCCGATTTACTCTATTTTAGAACTGTCTCATTTTTAGGGAGGAGGTCAGACAAATTATCTACCATTTTCAGCGTCTCGAAAAGTGGCGTTTTTGACACTGTTTATTATGTCAGTTTTCAGGAAACTCTAGCGTTGAGTCCTTTGTTTTTCTCCGGTGAATCGAAGATTCAAACGGACAAGGCGCGCCCCGCGCGGCGAAACGCGATAGCGTTTTGCGTACCTTGCCTTACTCTAAAAGCTAGTCCGTTTCGAGAAAATTGGTGTGTTAGGTTATGGGATTGGTTGATAATTGGCTTGTGTGAATGTAATGGGACTGCCAAAAAATAATTTTTCTGCGTTTAGAATCGTGTGGTAGCGATATTGCTGGCGAAGGCTCTATTCAAGGCACAATTAAACAGATGTCCGAAGGCGTATTGCAGATGCTTGTTGATGAATTTCTGGCTCTAAGCCATTAGATAGAATGTCTGCCATACGGTAATGATGAATAAGGCTGATTCAGGTTCATTTGAGATATTTTTACAGAATAAAAGAGCGATAACTTACCACTCTTTTATTGTATAGACCTCTTGCGAAATTCGGAATTTTCGTTTAGCACTTAAAATCGTCAGAAAAGTTTCTATGATGACACCGATTAAAGGCTTAAAATTACCGGATTTTAAGTTTTTGACCATTCATTAGTCTCTGAATTTGTGCCGATTTTTTATCAGCGACATTTTTATTTTAATTTCGCAAGAGGTCTTATTTATAACCTCATATCATAATGGCATGCTAAATAAATGAAGAGTGTGCAAATAAAAGTTCTTTGATAACAAGGGTTTAGATTTTTGGTTTCGTCAGCGGCGGCAGAAACGTGTCGGTTTCTGCCATCCTTTTGGTGATGAAACCTATTTTGACTGACGATCTTTTGCGTCTTTTGCAAAAGATTTCTGAACATTATCAGCCACCGCCGCCCGATGGAAAGCGCGGACG
>MWVT01000342.1_pt1 | contig 10317 bp, 7 predicted proteins | sample 1047201 | NCBI WGS metagenome assembly MWVT01 (sample SAMN06349988, study PRJNA376086) | soil metagenome | isolation source: TG5-1 sample Antarctic (ecotone) soil | place: Antarctica | collected 2015-01-13 | reverse complement strand
AGCTGAAGTCAGGACACATTTTGTAAAATGTTGTGCAGGTTGAATTTAATAAACGGATTCAAGCAATTATACAAACTCTTGTTTTGTTTGAGCAGTTTTATTGTCCCCGTTATCAGGCTGATGTTCCAACCTTCTTTTCTGCGACTCGCTACTTCTCTCATTTTTTCTGCTCCTTGCTTCTCATTTTTTAGCAAAATTTCGCTCTCGACACTTGCCAACACCAACATTGCTATCGCGTGTAAGCCAAACATTCTCGTCCACGCTTTGATTTCTTTGATTCTCGCTTTGGCAAATCCCAACGTCCATTTGACATCCCGAAATCCTTCTTCGCACCAAAATCTCCGCCGATATTCGTCCATCATTTTCTCGGCACTCCACTTCATATTCGAGACCAAATACCATCTGTCTTTTCCTTCATCGGTTGCTTTAACACAACTGACCGCCATTTCTAAACTCTCCGCATCACTCCGGCAATATCGCACTTTTCCTATCTTTTGTTTCTCTCCATCTGCTTTTAATTCAATGCTTTTCAGACTTCTCCAGACGCCTCTCAGCTGAATTAAAGTGTTGCATTTGACTCGAATTACAAACGCTATCTTCTCTCGTTTCAGCAACCTAAATGTTTCGACACAAGCAAATCCTCTGTCCGCCGTCAAAATTATTCGCCTTTTTCCCACCTTTTCTGTCAACCTTTTCAACACTCGTTTGAGCATCCCGCGTTCAAGCTTTTTCATTTTTCCCGACAATCGTTTTTCTTCATATCCGCGCCAAAATATCGGGATTGCCCGTCCATTTCTGACTAGTGAAAGGACTAATAAATAGTGTTTGTTTTCTATCGTCCAATCAAAGGCGAGTCTAACTTTTCCCACCTTTGGCAACTGTTTGAGCGTTTGCTCAAAGACCATTTCCGATAACTCTTTCGGCGAAATTCGTGGATTCTGCAAAAGCCTCGCAATTCTTTTCCCAGCCGCTTCTTGATTGCCAAAGACTTCCGCTAAACCGGCTTGGACAGCCGTTCTTTGCTCAATAATAGCAAACACAAAATCGGCAATCCCTTTTGTTTGATGCCCGTGTAGATTGCTGACAACATCTTTGATATATTCAGATAGAGAAGTAGGACAGATTATTTTCTTTTTTTAAGCATCTAAGAATTATCGCTCAAGTTCACAACTTGACCTACTTCTCAAAACCTACTTTGTTACTTTGCAGAAATTACTCTGCTTGTAAATCTAACTACACCAACTCTTTATCTAAATGTGTCCTGCTTTCAGCCTTTGTGAGACAAGTTATAGCACTTCCGTAATAGGCAGTTTCGACTTCATCTTGATTTTGATTTATAGTTTTTGCGAAGCTCAAATACCGTTCGATAGTTTGGAGATACTCGATGCAACGTTTTTATGTTCTTTCGCTCGTCGTTTGTTTATTGGTCATTCCTGTTGCGCCGATAGCCGCCCATGCTCAGGAACCGGACCGCACGCTTCAATTGCTGCGTACGCTTTCTGAGGTTCCCGGACCTTCAGGTTTTGAAGAACCGGTGCGTAAGATTATGGTTGAGCAGATGAAGCCTTATGCTGACCGGATTAGTTACGATGGACTCGGTTCGGTCATTGCCCAACAGGGAACGGCGGGACCGCGCATTATGGTTGACGCGCATATGGACGAACTCGGCGGAATGATTCGGCGCATCACGCCTGACGGCTATCTGTCAATGCAATTGCTTGGCGGTTGGCTTGACCAAGCGCTCGTCGATCAGCGTTGGACAATTATTACTGCAAAAGGGCAAATCCGGGCAATCACCGGCATTCGTGACGTGCATATTGTTAGTCCCGAGGAGCGCACTAGGGTCTACCCTCGCGACTCACTGTTGTTAGATGTGGGTGCGAAAAATGCGGCGGAATGAGGTGGTCTAATGGAAATGGACACGAAACTCTCGCTAAAATGAGAGTATGAGAAAATATGACGAAGAATTCAAACAACAGGCAGTTAAAAAGATTTTAGACGGGCAAGCGGTGGCGAGCGTGTCCCGTGAATTAGGAGTTTCTGAAGGAGTTTTACATAAGTGGAAACAAAAAGTAATTGTTTCGCACTCCGAGGTTGAAAAAGAAGTTATCGAATTGAAGAAGCGGCTGCGCCTTGTCGAGCAGGAGAATGAAATCTTAAAAAAGGCGGCTCTTATCTTCGGCAGAGGAAGTTAAGCCGTTACGCGTTCATTGAGAAAGAAGGCGGCAATTATCCGGTCAAAGTTTTATGTCGGGTGATGAAAGTAACGCGCTCCGGTTATTACGCTTATCGGAAACGCCGAGTTTTAGATAAGCGGTGCGGGGCAGTAACAGCGCAGAAACGAGAGGTGCGGGCGTGTTTTTATGAGCATCGCCGCCGCTACGGTTCACGGCGCATCGCCAAGCAGTTGAAAATTGGACGTTTCCGTGTGCGCTCGATAATGAAGCAGCAGAATTTGCGGGCGATTGCTCCGAAGAGTTTTGTGCCGCGCACAACTGACTCGCGGCACGGCGGCAGAATTAGTCCGAATTTATTGAAGGATTTGAAAAATGAGCGGCTCTCTGCGGGCGAAGCGGTGGTCGGCGATATTACTTATTTGCCATTGAGAAATGGCAAATGGTGTTATCTGGCGACGTTTCAGGACAAATTAACCCGTCGGATTATTGGTTGGGAAGTATCCGCTGCAATGACCGCCGAGTTAGTAGTCAAAGCCTTGCGAATGGCATTGCGAAACGGTTTGATTCGCCCGAATGCCATTATTCATACCGACCGTGGCTCGCAATATGTATCTGACGTTTATCGAGAGTTGCTGCAAATTCATGGTTTGCGCCAATCAATGAGCGCAGCAGGCAATTGTTACGACAATGCCCAGGCGGAAAGTTTCTTTTCGCGTTTCAAGGCGGAATTAGTCGAAGGCGGAGTCTTTGAATCGGTGGAACAAGCCCGGACGGAAACCTTCAGCTACATCGAAGGCTATTACAATCGAATCAGACTTCATTCAAGTTTGGGCTATTTGAGTCCGATGGAGTTTGAAAAACAGTTGAAAATTAAAACTAAAAGGAGCAGAGAGAGTTTTGTGTCCATTTAAACTTGACCATCTCAAGGAGCTTAACTCCAATCCCGCTTCTCGTCCGCACCGCCACCATATGGCTTTTGACCATGAATAGGAGAATGGCATATTTGCTACCGTTAATCTACTCCAAAAGTAATTTTTCAACTAATTATCGGAGGGAAAAAAAGATGAGCTATATCGGAGTAGATTTGCATACGACGCAGATTACGGTGGGTTATTTGACAGAAAAAGATGAGATTTCCATCAGAAAATATCAACTGTGGGAGATTGAAAAGTTTGTTTCCGGTTTGAGCGGCACGGATGAAATCGCGGTCGAAGCGACTGGCAATACGGGCTGGTTTGCCGAACAAGTTAAGGACAAAGTGCGGCGGGTGGTATTAGTAAATCCGCGACAATTTGAGGTGGTTAAGAATTCGGTCAAAAAAACCGACAAAAATGATGCGATCAATTTAGCCCGGTTTTTGAAGGCGAACTTGCTGCCCGAAGTGCGAGCCAAACGAGAAGAAGCGGAAAAAGTTCAAAGTTTGGTTAATACCAGAACCAAATTGGTCAGGCTAAAGACGAGTTTGCTGAATAAAATCCACGCCCTGTATGTTTCCAACGGGCTGAAATTGCGACGCGCGAGTTTGAGTTCGGAAAAAGGATTGGAAAAAGTATTTTCGATTCAGTGGAGCGAGATCGAGAAACTGGAGTTGGAAATAATCATTGACCAAATCCGGTCGTTGAAAATGAGCATCAAGAAGTTGGAGAAAGCCATTGACCAAGAAGCGATGAAGTTGAAAGGGTTTGAGAATCTGAAAACGATGTCGGGAATCGGAAGTTTATCAGCCGGAATCTTGTTGTCAGTCATCGGAAATATCAAAGATTTTGCCAGTGAAGATAAATTAGCCAGCTATTTTGGGATCGTGCCGCGAGTTTCAAATTCTGCCGATTCGGTTAATCACGGGCGAATTACCAAACGAGGTAACAAAACCGGACGGACAACTTTAGTGCAATGCAGTTTGTCGGCAATCAAAAAGAGCGAGTATTTGAAAAAGTATTATGACGGGGTCAAAGCGAGACGCGGACACGGGAAAGCGAAAATCGCGTTGGCTCGTAAGTATTTAGGAATAATCTACAAGACCTTAATCAACGGTTGGGTGTTTGCAGATTTCAACAATTTTGAATTGGCAGAGTGAAAACTTTGCCTACGGAGTAGACATTCATCATAGGAGACATAATGAAACAGTTAAATCGTATTCTTTTAAGTTTGGGTTTGGGGCTTTTTTTGGTCGTGAACTTCGCGTTTGCAGGTGATAACACGCCGAAAAATAGGAAAACAACGCAAAAGCCGGTCGAGATAAGAATTGTTGCTTGGGGACCGACACAAGCGGAAGTGGACGCGGCAAAATCGCGCGTCGAGCAAAGCGCGGCGGTGCAAGACGCGCTCAAAGGCACGAAATATCGGATGATGTCGTTTGATTACATCGAAACAGGAGACAAATCGCGTCCGACTCAGGTTCCGACCCGGTTTCGCGTCATTTTTTATGATTATACAAACAACCGGACTTTTGTTGCCGAAGGTGATTTTGGCGCAAAAGAAAAAATTGCGGTGCGCCAGGAAAATTTTGAACCGGGCGTGAGCAACGAAGAACTCGAAGAAGCCTTTGAAATGATAAAAAATGATTCCAAATTCATTTTGCCGTCTAAACAAAATAAATTGACAATCGCACCGGCAATGCCGCCGACTTCCTATCTCAACGGTGAGCGTTTAGTAAATATTAGTATCAAAACACTGCCGGAAGGCTCTAATCAGATTGTTGGCATCAGCTTTAAGAATGGAAATATAGTTCGCTATGAAAACAACGCGCCGCCGACTGCAAAAGCCGAACCTGATGCTTGCGGTATTCCTTCGGCAGGACAAGGCACTACTTCAAATGGCACAGCCGGACAATATCAAGTAACGGTTTTGCAGAATGGCGCACCGCTTTGGGAAATGTTGGTTATTCGCCCTTCGGCTTCGTCAGGTAATACAAGTGAGCGTTCGGGCATTGAAGTGCGCGATGTGCGATTTAGAGGAAAATCGGTTCTCAAACGCGGACACGCGCCGATTTTGAACGTGCAATATGCGGGCAATGCGTGCGGACCTTATCGGGATTGGCAATATCAAGAAGGTATGTTTAATGCACCCAGCGAAGGTGCCAGCGACCCGGCTCCGGGAATCAGAATTTTAGCACCCGGACAAATTGCCACCACCGCACTCGATACCGGCAACGATACGGGAAATTTTCGGGGTGTCGCTATTTATATGCAAGATACAAATATTACTGATCTTGGACCCGAACTTGTGATGGTTTCTGAAATGAATGCAGGTTGGTATCGTTACATTATGGAATGGCGGTTTGCGCCGGACGGCACAATTCGACCACGTTACGGTTTTGGTGCAACCACCAGTTCCTGCGTTTGTGCTACACATTTTCACCACGTTTATTGGCGATTTGATTTTGACATCGTTAGCCCAATCAATAATATTTACCAAATTGAAATCGGACCCGCAGGCTCATCACAAGACTTAATTTCACCAATTATAAATGAAGTTACTCGTCTGAGAGATTTTTCGGTATATCGTAGTTTTATCATTCAAAATTCAACCAGCAACGAAGCATATATACTATCGCCGAATCTCACAGATGGAACAACTGATGCCTACGGCGGAGGTGATGTTTGGTTTTTGCGCTACCAAGCAGGAATAGGGGGCGAACCCGCTGAACTTAACGACCCGAATACCAGCACAGCCGCTAATCTTGCACCGTGGTTGAATAATGAATCGCTAAGTAATCAAGATTCGGTGATTTGGTATGCGGGACACTTTACTCATTCCGACAACGGCACATTAATTAATCCCGACCGGAGCGGCGATGTCTTGTCCGGCGAATATGTTATCGGTCCTGATATTCGTCCGTTGCGCTGGTAAAATTCATTCTGATTTTCAGATAACAAAAGCCCGCCAAGTTGTTCACAGCGCGGGCTTTTTCAGTGCAATTTATTCATTAGAAAAATACCGGCAGATATTGCGCGAAACGGTTCGACGACACGCGGCGTTTCAACCGGCGAACGGAAACATTAAGACGCAAGCCGTGATTGACCAAGTCCGACGATATTGCCATTGCGCGAATCGGTGATGAAATGTGCGTTAAAGAATTGTTTATTGATGAAGAAGGTAAAGTCCTTTTGATACCGAAAAATGATAATTACAAACCGATAATCATTGATGAAAATATGGACTTCGAGATTTGGGGCAAGGTTATTTGTTCAATAAATAATATTAACTGATTATGCAAAATGCCATCGCACTTTTAGATTACAATAACTTTTACGCTTGGTGCGAGCGCGTCTTCGATGCGTCTGTCAAGCGCAAGCCGATTGTCGTTTTATTAAACAATGACGGCTGTGTGCGCCCGCTCGGAAGAAGCAAAGGAAATCGGCGTAACGATGGGCGCATCGCTTTTCAGAGTTGAATCTCTCTTATGCGAGCACGACGCGGAAATCTTTTCTTCCAACTATGCTTTGTATGGCGATATATCTTCCTGTGTGATGAATCTAAGCAGGTGGACAAAAATTTCGAGGTATTTAGAAAATTGAAAGTCTGATGTTTTAAGGCTCAAACAGTTTCTTTATACCGCAAAATATTTGGTCTGGTGCTTACTTCATAACTTCACGCCGGAAGTCGAAATATATTCGATTGACGAAGCCTTTCTCAATCGAAAAATTTTATTACCGAGGCAAATCATACTGCCCAAGATTGATATAATGTTGTATTTTCCGATGATATAGTTGCGCTTTAGAAAGATTTTAACTACGCCAATAAATCAAAAGCGAGTCGCGCCGCGCCCAATATTCCGGCATCGTCTCCTAATTCGCCACGCACTATTTTCGCTCGGACGGATGAACCTCCATAAGCTCTTCGGCGGATTGTTTCCTGCATTTGAGGCATAAATAATTTCCATCCTGCGCTTGCTCCGCCACCGACTACAACGATTTCAGGATTTAGAACGTTTAATAAACTGGTCAGCGCAATACCGAGATAGAACCCCATTTGCCGGAAAACTTCCAACGCCAATTCGTCCCCGTTTGTTCCGGCTTGAAATACTTCAAAAGCCTTTAATTGTGCGTTATTCTTTAACGCCGATTCAGGATATTGCGCCTCCAATTCTTTAGCTATCCGAACAATCGCCGATGCTGAGGAGTATTGTTCAACGCAGCCACACGAACCGCAACGGCAGGGCACACCGAATGCTTCAACGCAAAGATGTCCGATTTCTCCAGCCCTTCCGCCGGCTCCGCGCAAAACTTTTCCGTCAATAATAATTCCGCCTCCGACGCCCGTGCCGAGCGTCACGTAAATTGAATTTTTACATCCTTTTGACACGCCGAGCCAATTTTCCCCGACTGCCGCCACATTAGCATCGTTTTCGAGAACCGCTTTGATTCCGAGTTTATTTTCAAGTGCGGCGACCATTCTGAAATCATTCAAAGCAGCTAAGTTTGGAGCCGTTATAATTATGCCGTCACTGACGTTAACGGTTCCGGGAACAGCGGTGGAGATTGCCTTAACTTGAAAACCGTCGCAGTTTTCCCGACATTCATTTGCGGATTCGACAATTGCCTCGACAATTTCGTCCGCACATTCGCCGCGAGGAGTTTCACGTCTGGTGCGATACAAAATCGTCCCTTGACAATCAATTGCCGCCATTCGCAAATTCGTTCCGCCCAAATCGGCAGCTAAAACAATTTCTCTATTCATAAAGATAATTGAAATTAATAAATTTACAATTTTTATCCGCTAATTCTTCCAAAGCGCGATAAAAGCATCAGCCAGGCGATCGCGCCAGCTAGTCCAATTATGTCCGGTGAATTCTTCGCGGTAAGTGACAGGAAAGCCTTTGCCGCGCAGCATGACATTGACGCGGCGGCTGTCATCAACGCCTTCAAATGTTCCGTCGTCAAAATAAAACCGGAATTTTATTTTGCTTACATCGAGTTTCGATAATTCTTTTATAACTCGTTCACTATCAACCCAAAACGAAGAACTTTGTCCGCCAATACGCCCAAACGTTTCAGGATACTTTAGCCCAACCCATATGCTTGTAATTCCGCCCAAAGATGCGCCGAGCAAAGCACGTCCTTCACGATTTTTGATTGTGTTGTATTTTGCATCAATCGCCGGAACAACTTCTGTCGCCAGAAATTTGGCGTAATCGTCGCTTGCCCAATATTCTTTCGTGCGGTCTTTATAATCAACAAAAACCATTATAAAAGGTTTAGTTTTTCCGGCTTTGACGAGATTTTCCTGAATTTGGATGGCTTTTGCACGATTGATGTAATCGGTTCCATCTTGAAGGTAAAGCGTCGGTAAAAATACTTCCTCGTTTGAATTTATAAGCGGTTGATAAATTTTCACCGTGCGTTTTCCGTAAATTTTGCCGTAAATTTCAATTTCTTCAATTTTTGCAGAAGAAAGTTTATCTTCCTTATCCCAAATCGTCGGCTGATAGTCGGGCATCGTGAAAAACGAATTTTCACTGCCAACGCCGTTGTCGAGTTTACTCGGATTCATCGGGTCGGGAATCCAGTTTCCGTCAATGATGAATTTGTATTCGACTCGCGCTGTTGCGGGAAATTCCATCACTGCCGCTTTCAAATTTTCTCCAACATCCTGCAAAACCGCGCCGCGAGGCTGCCATCCGGTAAAATCTCCGGCAAGCTGCGCTCGTTTTGCCGCGCCTCGATAAATAAAGATTGCTTTACCGCCTTCAATTAAGGGACTTTGTTTAGAGTTTTTGACTTTCTCGATGATTTCCGCCGACAGTTTTTTTTCTTTTTTTAACGCGCCGCCGATTTTGTTTGGCGAGATAAAGGTCGCGCCGTCTGGCGTTTGAATTGCTAAATAGCCGACGGTTTCGCTTACAGGCATTTTCATCGTGAAAGAAAATTCGCCATTCGCACTCACTTTAACGCTTTGGCGTTGGTCGTCCAACACGGCGGCGATTATCGAATTCGGCGCGGCTTGTCCCTTGACCGTGAAAACTTCTCCGGCTTTCAATGTCGCCAAAGTGTTCGGGTCGGGCGACGAGATATTAAAACCAGTTTGTCCGGGAATACCGTTTCTAACGTAACGATTGTAAACAACATCGGGCGTGTCGAGATTTCTGACTTCTTGCAGATTTACTGCTAATCGAATAAATTGCGCCATTGACCACGCAAGCGGAGTTGCCGAGCCTGTGCCTTCACCGAATTTAAGTTCGGGAATAAATTGTTTGTCTATATTTTTCGGCGTTTCGGCTTTGTCCCAAACTTGTTCGGGAATCATCAAACCTTCGTTGGAAAAGTTGAGCATTGCGTCAAGACGTTTTTTGGCACTAATATAAAATCCACCTTGAGCGTCTTTAGTTTGAATTTTTTGAGTTTTAATATCTTCAATAGGATTTAATTTATTCAATGCCAAATGCGCCGCTAATTCATATTGCCCGCGTTCACCCGAGAGCAAAGCCCAAAGCCTTCCTTTTCCGGTATATTTTCCGTCCCAATTCCAACGCCGTCCGTCGTCCATTTCGCCGTAGCCGTCGTTGTTGTAACGATAAAACGCTTCACCGTTCGGTGTATTGACTTTGATTTTCTCGTCAATAATTTTGAGAGATTTGACGATTAACGGGTCGTCGGGCGATTTAATTCCCAAACGCACAAGTTCCAAAAATCCCGCGTCAACAATTTCATTTTCGAGAAAAGTTCCCGCGCCGTTGTTGAGAACGGTTTTTTCATTCGCGTCCGGCGTTCCGTTTTCAGTCAGGCGCAGATAATAATTTCCGTCGCCGTATTTTCCGGTTGTCGTCGCCGTCCAGCGGTCAACATTTCGCGCCCAATCATCGGCGGTGGCAAGATAAATTGTTGCCGATGCTTCGTCGCCATTTTTCTTGGCAATATCCGCCGCGCAAACAAGTCCCGCAATTTCCGCCGCAATCGTCGAAGGCGAATAACCCGACTTTTCTTCCCAACGCTCCTGCACGGTTTTCGGTCCGGTTTTGACGAGAAAATCGGCAGCTTTTTTCACGTGATTTTTATAAGTTTGTTTGTCGAATCTTTTCAATTGGTAAGCCATAATCAACGGGTAAGCGACTTCATCAAGTTGGAGCGAACCCCAGCCGCGTTTGCCGTCGAGCCAGGAATTTTGCGGAAAACTGCCGTCCGGTTTTTGCTGAATATTAAAG
>MWVT01000341.1_pt1 | contig 10321 bp, 6 predicted proteins | sample 1047201 | NCBI WGS metagenome assembly MWVT01 (sample SAMN06349988, study PRJNA376086) | soil metagenome | isolation source: TG5-1 sample Antarctic (ecotone) soil | place: Antarctica | collected 2015-01-13 | reverse complement strand
TACAACCCCGTCAATTACTGCCAAAACATTGTTGTTCACAATAGATGGCACTAAGAGTTATGCTACTTCATCAAACGCAGCATGGTTAACCGTAACTAAGAATGCTACCGGAACAGCAATACCTAATGCAGTAGATATTGAACTAACGGCTAACGCACAAGGGTTAACACCGGGCAATTATAGCGCAATTGTAACAGCAGCAGGTACGGCAGGTGGAACAACTTACAGTGCGGCAACCTATTGTGTAAATTTGACTGTAGAGCCAAGAGTTCCTGAAATCAGTACAACAATTGAAACAGTTTTTAGCGGGATACAAGGTACAGTTAGTGCAGCAAAACCAGTTATTATCACAAATTCAGGATCGGCAAATTTGCAAATATCTAAGCTTAATATAACAGGTACTAACCTGTCAGCCTTTAGTATTAGTAGTTCACCTGCACTTCCTTTTAATATTCCGGCAGGTCAAACCTATACACTGAATTTAAAATTTAATCCACCCGCATCTGTCATCGGTGCACTTAGTGCTTCCTTAAATATATCCAGCAATGATGCGGATGAAAATTCTGTTGTGGTTGGACTTTATGGATTGAGCGCCCTGGGAGAACAGGGCAGCAAGGAACCACCACTTGACGGGGTTGTAAAAACGCTTGGATATAAGATAAACGTGGGAGGCACTGGTCTGATATTAAGTACAGGGCCTGCAGCAATTGGCGATGAAGTATTAAAACCCCTTTTTCAAAAGGCGGGCACCGGGCCGGTTACCATGAAAGCAGTAGCACGCTATTCGCCAGATGATTTACTTGCCTATGGTTTTTACACAAAAACTAATGGTACTCCGGTTTTGACCGAAATTGGTAAAATAGCTTTAAATCAGGAACAAACTTTATTGCCTTTGCTAACTTCTGGCAGTAAAACCAGCTTTGATCCGGGAAGTTCAACATTCGGTTTTTATACCGGCGCTACAAGTTATGCTAATCAAAATACATATACCGAAGACGAACTGAACACAGGTCCTTTACCCCATTCGGTACGAATTTATCCGTTAAAAAACCGTGCTGGTATTGCAGTTGCCAACAGTTATTTAGTGGCATTTGAACCGGCAAGCAATGGCGACTACCAGGACTATGTTTTTAAAGTAACTAATGTAAAACCGGCGGCAATTGCCACATCGGGAATATTAGAAGCAGAACTTGCATTACTAAATAAAGTAGTTGTTGCTTCTAATCGTGCTGGATATACCGGAACGGGATTTGGAGATTACATAAACAGTTCAGGTGATTATATAGAATGGACATTAGATAAAGCAGATGCGGGTGCTACCTCCCTGGCCTTTCGCTATGCTAATGGTTCTACTTCCAATAGGCCTTTGCAGGTTATGGTGAATGGGCAAGTGGTGACAGCGAGCATGGCTTTTCCTGCTACCGGTGAGTGGGCCCAGTGGTCAACATCTGTTATAACAGCAAACTTAGTTTCCGGCATTAATAAAATACGCTTGACTGCTATTGGTTCCAGCGGGGCCAATATTGACCATTTGGCCTGGAGCAATGCAGTTCCTGAACCGGAAATATCTTCAGGTTTATTGGAAGCGGAACTTGCTTCACTAAATAGAGTAGTAGTTAGTTCCAAATTTCCTGGCTTCACAGGGATCGGCTATACAAACTACATAAACAATTCCGGGGATTATATTCAATGGACAATAGATAAACAGGTTGCTGGTTCTATATTACTTAGCTTCCGCTATGCCAATGGTGCTTCTATAAACCGTCCGTTAAAATTGGAGGTAAATGGTGAAGTTGTAGCTTCTGGTCTTTCTTTCAATCCTACCGGCGGTTGGGAAACATGGTTGAACTCAACCATAACTGCAAATCTAATTTCGGGAAACAATCAAATACGATTAACAGCCATAGGATCAAGTGGTCCAAACGTTGATCATCTGGCCTGGAGCAATGCTGGAGCAACTATTACAAAAAAGTCATTCATAAAAGAATCAATTGTTTTAAACGCTGATTTAAAACTGTCTGTTTCTCCAAATCCTGTTATTGGTACAGCAAGAATATTGGTATCTACATCTTCCAGTCTTCGGGTGAATGCAACCCTGATAGATATGTCTGGAAAGGTGCATAGAAAATTTTCTCCAAAAAATAGCAGTAATTATTTTTATTTTCCCGTTAATGATTTACCATCGGGTGTTTACATGATTTTTATTAATCAAGGAAGTAAAAGTGCATCTGCCAGATTTATTGTGACAAACAAGTAAAATTTTTACGCTTTGGATGTTCAGCCAATCTTTTTTTATATGAAATACAGTTGAGAACTCATTACGTTTACATTTATAACCATTACTGCTGTTTAAGAGAATAAGTTAATTCCTTAAACACGATAAGTAATGCAGCATTTTCTTTTTATACTTTTTTGTTTTGTTTTTAGCAAAGAAAGTTTTGCTCAAAGCAAAACCTATTTTATAAGTACTCTAGGTAACGATTCTAATAACGGGCTTTCTACCTCAACTGCCTGGCGCAGCATTTCAAAAATTAATCAAATAGACTTAAACGCCGGAGATTCCGTCCTTTTTAGAGGAGGTCAGATATATAAGGGTACAATCTTATTGAATAAAGAAGATGTGGGTATAAAAAGCAATCCTATCGTTATAAGTTCTTATGATACCGGAAGAGCAACAATCAATGGCAGTGAAGGTATTTCTGCGCACAATGCAGGCGGTATTAAAATTCAAGATCTCATCATAAAAGGAGACAGTAGGGATTTAAACGAAGGCGTTTATTTTTTGATAGATCAAAAAGATACCGATATAGATTATGTACTATTAAAAGATATTGAAGTGTATGGCTTTGGAGGAGCAGGGATTGAGATTCGGGCCGATTCTACCGACAAAGGTTTTAATGATTTTAGTATTATTAATTGTATTGTTCGTGATAATGGGCATGCCGGCATAGAAACCTTTGGTTTTTGGCCACAATACTCTCACAGTAATTTTTATATTGGTTATTGCAAGGTTTATAATAACCTTGGAACCTTTGCTACTGCTAACCACTCCGGTAGTGGTATAGCAGTTTCGGGTGTAGATGGAGCTATTGTTGAATATTGCGAAGCTTATAATAATGGCGCAAACAACCGGGGTGCAGCCGGCGGACCTATTGGCATCTGGACATACAATGCTAAAAATGTAATTATACAATTTTGCGAAAGTCATCACAACAAAGCAGGACTGCTTAAAGATGGGGGCGGATTTGATATTGATGGCGGATCACAAAATTGCATTATCCAGTATTGTTATAGTCATGACAATGAAGGCGCTGGTTTTGGCATGTTCGAATTTGGCTCACCTAATAAATTTACCGGTAATATTATCAGGTATAACATTAGCCAAAACGATGGTAGGAAAAATAGCTTTGGTGCATTAGGATTTTGGGCAATTGATACAGAACACAGTTTAAATGATAGTTGGGTTTATAACAATACCATTTACATGGACGCAACAAATATTGTTAATGGGCAACCTGCTGCTATAGACGTGCTTTGGGGTAATTTGAAAGGTATACATGTTGTGAATAATATATTTTATACTACTGCTGGAATTCCGTTACTAAAATCTTCAGAACCACTATCCACTTCTGCAATTCATTTTAAAAACAATAATTATTATTCAACAGCTGCGCCTGTTTTTTTATGGGGAAGTAATAATTATTTTTCTCTGTCTGCCTGGAAAACTGCCGCCCCAGGGCAAGAAAAAAATGGAACCGTTTCTTTAGGATTATCAATGGATCCATTTTTGTCCGATCCGGGTGGAGGTGAAAGGGTAGGAGTAGCCGATGGCAAAAAGCTAGCTTCAGTTACTGCCTATAAATTAAAGAGCAATTCGGCTATGATTAACGCCGGACTTGATATTACTAATAATGGAAATAAAGATTATTATGGTATGCCGGTTCCTGATAATATAAAAACCGATATTGGGGCTGCCGAATTCGATAGTATTTCCAAATCTACCTCAGGAATATTAGAAGCGGAACTTGCTTTATTAAATAAAACGGTTATTGATTCAAATCATGCGGGTTACACTGGAACTGGCTTTGCAGATTTCATTAATAAATCTAGTGATTATATAGAATGGAAATTAGATAAAGCAACTGCTGGATCCACTTCTCTCAGGTTTCGTTATGCAAACGGGTCTAATATTGACCGACCCTTGAAATTAGAGGTGAATGGACAAGTATTGGCCGCAAGTATACCTTTCACTCCCACTGGAGAATGGACTAATTGGTCTGCTTCAACAATAACCACAAATTTACTTTCCGGGATTAATAAAATAAGATTGACCACTATTGGTTATAGTGGAGCAAACATTGATCATCTGGCATGGAGTGAAGTGGCACTTTCTTCAGGTATATTAGAGGCAGAACTTGCTTTGTTAAGTAATGAGATTGTTATAGATTCCAATCATTCTGGGTATACTGGAATTGGTTTTACAAATTACATCAATGAAACTGGCGATTATGTAGAATGGACGTTAAATAAACCCAATGCTGGTTCTGCTTCTCTTAAGTTTCGATATGCTAATGGTTCCTCAACAAACAGACCTTTAAAACTAGAGATAAATGGTCAGGTAGTAACAAGCAGTCTGTCCTTTCTTCCAACCGGCTCCTGGAGTACGTGGTCTTATACAGGTATAACTGCCAATTTACTTTTCGGCATTAATAAAATTAGAATAACAGCCATTGGTTACAGCGGTGCAAATATTGATCACCTGGCATGGAGTGAAATTGCTTCAGCGGCACAAAACATTTCTTCTCAGGCACAGACTGTTTTGGCAACGGGTTTAAAAGTTGCTGTATTACCCAATCCGGTAGTTGGCATAGCTAAATTATTTTTATCTACTTCTACTGATGGGCCAGTGGAAATAATGCTTGTAGATATGGTAGGGAAGGTGCATAAAAGATTATTTTATAAAAATATAGGGACAAATCATTTTAATTTACCAGTGAATGATTTGCCGTCCGGGCTTTACATTCTTTATGCAACCCAGGGAGCTGAAAATGCTTTTACCAGGTTTGTTGTAAATAAATAGGAAAGTAGTTCATTGTCTGAACGGTCGTGCAGTAGTTTCCATCAACATATAAAAACAACCATTACTTTAGTTAGGAGGTTAAGCTGTTGCTTTTCAGTATCATATATTAATTGAACGAATGGGAAAGCATTAGAGCTATTAATACATACCGCTTGGTTGTCATAAATGAAAAGCGATTCGAGTTACCTTTCTTACCTTTCGCTAACATTAATTGTTATGGAAAAGTTTTTTGTTGATGCCGATATTTCCCGGGCACGCACCATTTCAACAGAAGTCTATAAATCGGCCGCGTTCTTTGAAATGGCCAAAGAAAAAATCTTTGCTCAATCCTGGCAGTTTGTTGGCGATACCGATATGGCTGCCGGTAATGGATCTTGTTATCCGTTCACACTGCTGGAAAAATATATTGACGAACCCTTGCTATTAACCCGCGATGAAAATGGCACATTGCATTGTCTTTCCAATGTGTGTACCCACCGTGGAAATTTACTGATCTCCGAACCTTGTAGTACATCAAATCTTCGTTGCAAATACCATGGCAGGATATTTCATTTAGACGGACAGTTTAAATCAATGCCCGAATTTACCGAAGTGAAAAATTTTCCATTGGCAGATGATAATTTAACGACGCTTCCACTTTTTCAATGGGGCAAATTATTATTTACATCGCTGAACAATAATTACGACCCCGACGTTTTTTTTAAAGACATGATGGAAAGAGTTTCGTGGTTGCCGCTGCAAGAGTTTAATTATCGCCACGAACTTTCTAAAGATTATTATATAAGTGCAAACTGGGCCTTGTATTGCGAAAATTACCTCGAAGGCTTTCACATACCATTTGTACATGCAGGGTTAAATGCTGCTATAGATTTTACTGACTACACAACAGAATTATTTTATCCTTTTTCAAGTTTGCAGATCGGCATCAGCAAAACCGGCGAAGATTGTTTTGATCTTCCTTCTTCATCAATTGACTATGGTAAAAAGGTAGCGGCTTATTACTTCTGGGTGTTCCCCAACCTGATGTTTAATTTTTATCCCTGGGGTTTATCCATTAATATCATACAACCAGTAACGGTGGATAGCACAAAAGTTTCTTTCAGGTCTTATGTATGGAAAAAAGAATTGCAAAATACAGGTGTCGGAGGCGAACTGGATAGAGTGGAAATGGAAGATGAAGAAATTGTTCAGCAGGTGCAGAAAGGAATCAGGTCACGGTTTTATAAACACGGCCGGTATTCCGTAACCCGTGAAAAAGGGACACATCATTTTCACCAATTGTTGGCTAAGTTTCTCCAATAATTAAGCCATGGCCCAACAGCATAATTTTCAAAGAACCATTGGTCTTCCTGCTGCCACTGCGCTTGTAATTAGTAGCATCATCGGTTCAGGAATATTCATGCGTCCTGCTGAAATGGCGGCCCTGCTTGGATCGCCGGGATTGATATTGTTGATATGGATCATTGCCGGTGTGTTTACTTTATTTAGTGTAATGGTGCTGGCAGAAATAGCTGCCATGTTACCGGAAACGGGGGGCAACTATGCTTTTATGCGGCACATGTATGGCGATTTCTGGGCTTATCTTTTTGGCTGGGCTGCATTCGCAGTAATTAATTGTGCCGGCACAGCAGGTATTGCTTTTATTACTTCGCAATATGCCGAATATTTTGTTACGCTTCCAAGGTTTTTGGCAGTAACCGAACAGTCGCTGGTGTTACATATTCCATTGGTTGGAAGCATTTATCCCCTTCAGAATTTTGGAGTAAAAATTTTAACCATCATAATTCTTTGTCTTTTTACGTTCGTCAGCTACCGAAGCACAAAATCAAGCGGTATCATGCAGTCCGTTTTTTCAGTTGCGAAGGTGGTGGCTATTGTAGCATTGGTAGGCGGCTTGTTTCTTTCGGGCAAAGGCAATGGTGCTAACTTTTTTCAATCATCCGAAAGCATTGTACCGGTGGGCTTTGCGCTGGTGGCCGCATTGGTTGCCGCCTGCAATGGGGCTTTGCAGGCGTTCGACGGTAGTAACAATATGTTGAATTTGGTTGGAGAAATTAAGAAGCCCGGCACCACTATACCTAAAAGTTTATTTTTCGGCATGGCTGTTTGCATACTTATCTATATGCTTGTAAATGCCGCAATGCTTTTTGTTTTGCCTGTAAATATAATGGCTCAATCTTCATTAGTGGCTTCCGATGCGGCTACCGTTGCATTCGGAACTATTGGTGGCGGATTGATTGCCTTACTTATTTGTTTATCGGTGATGGGAACCACCAGTGCCAATGTATTTACCCCACCACGAATTACTTATGCCATGGCTAAAAACGGCCAGTTTTTTAAGATGGCCGGAAAAATCCATCCGCGATTTGGAACGCCTGGCAATGCGTTATTAATTCATTTGGCTTTGATGATCATTATGGTACTGAGCGGTTCATTTTTTATACTTGCTGATATGTACATTTTTATTGTATGGACTTTTAACCTCTTGCTGATGATCGGTTTATTCATCCTGCGAAAAAAAATGCCTGAGAGAGATCGGCCGTATAAAGTGTGGGGCTATCCGTGGATGCCGATTCTTGTAATTCTATTCAATGCCTTTTACCTCCTTATTACGTTAATAGATGACATTGGTAATTATGTTTCCGGCAAAACCCAATTAATGAATTCTGTTTTTGGGATTGCAATTACAGCGGCGGGCATTCCGTTATATTTTTATTTTAAAAAGAAGAGCTGATAAAAGCTTGTGGATGCGTGAGGACTTTTGTATTTTAGTCAAAATTTAAAGGAAGCCCCAACACACTACGAGCCACGCAAAATCTTCTCCATCTTCCTGCCCTTCGCCAACTCGTCAACCAGCTTATCCAAATACCTGACCTGCTGCGTCAAAATATTTCCGATTTCCTCCACACGATACCCGCAGATTACTCCTGTGATGAGTTTTGCATTGGGGTTTAGCGAAGCATGTTGGAAGAATGTTTCAAAAGTTACATTTTCATTTATTAGTTCCTGCAACTTCTTGTTATCGAACCCTGTTAACCACTCTATAACCTGATGTAATTCTTCTTTTGTTCTGCCTTTCTTCTCCACTTTTGCGAGATACATAGGATAGACTGAAGCGAAGGTCATTTTTGCGATACGCTGATTGTGTGTGTTGGAATTGTTCATGCCTTGTATTGTAGCGTTGATTTTTTATTTATTACAACTTCAAAGTCTTTTGTTTTTTAGTGCATAAATGTCTATGTATTTTTCAGCCAGCATTTTTTAGGTTTTTGGTTGTCTGTAATAATAGTCTGAATTCTCTTAATCGTTGTCAGTCCTGCTAGATGATTTTCTGTCCCCGATAACAACTACTGCTGCTATAGGCAGGCATTTTGTCAATCTCTTTTTGCAAGTTTTTCAATGGTCAATCCTTGTACAATAATGCTAAATAAAACGCAAAAATAGGTCGCAAGTAAAAGTATATTTTTTGTTTCGCTATTTGGTAGTGATAAAACCAATGCTAAAGAAAGTCCGCCACGCAAGCCACCCCAACTTATTATTTTTGCTTCCTTATTTGTCAATTTAAGCAGTTTAGGAAATAGTAAATGAGGCAGGTAAACAATGATGATTCTTGAAAGCAATACTATTGAAACTGAAATAATTCCTACTAAAATGTACGTTGTGGTAAAGTCAATAACGATGAGTACAAAAGCAATTAGAATAAACAGGATTGCATTAAGGATTACGTCGAATAACTCCCAAAATTTATTTACATATTCCTGGGTTGTGTCACTCATAGCAATGTTTTTTCTGAAATTGCCTACCATTAAACCCATAACTACCATTGCTAATGCTCCCGAAATATGGATGTAGTTAAACATTCCATAACCTGCCATTACAAACGCAAGTGTCAATAAAATTTCTGTTTCATAATGGTCAATCGATTTTAAAAGCAGGTACAGGCAGTAGCCAAAAACAAGTCCCATTACTATTCCACCCACCGCTTCCTGAAAAAATAGAAAGCCAAAGTGTGCAAAACTAAATTCACCTGTCTTCAACGTTTCCAACAAGGCGATAAATACCACCACACCAATTCCGTCGTTAAACAGACTTTCGCCAACAATGGTGTACTCTGTTTTTTTGGGAACGTTCGCTTTTGTTAAAATACCTAAAACTGCAATAGGGTCAGTCGGTGAAATTAAAGCTCCGAAAATGAGGCAATAAACAAAGCTGATTTGCAAATGAAAAAGCTGGGTCAAACCGTAAAATAAAGAGGCAATTAATACGGTAGAAAGTAAAACACCGCCTATTGCAAATGTTGCTATGGGTCTTATCTGCTTTTTAAGATCGTCCCAATTAGTATGTAGTGCCCCTGCAAAAAGTAAGAAACCCAATAAGATATTGAGAATGATTTTGTCAATATTTGCAAGTTCAATGTATGTTTCAATTTTTTCCAGTGGGATTGTTAACCACAGTTTGGAGCTTATTACAACGACCGAAAGAATTGTCGATAGAATAAACAACCCGATTACAAAAGGCAGTTTTAAGAAGCGTTGGTTCACATATGCAAATCCTGCTGACAAGCAAATTAAAATGGTGAGGGCAAAATATATGTTCATTTATCTTTATCAATTAAGTTGTTGCAAATTTTAAGATTAATAGTTCCGTAGTTACAGAACACTATAAATAATCAAAATACCAATTACTAAGGCAAAAGGTGAAATCAATTGGAAGTAGAAAGGTTTTAAAATGTTTGCAGCTTTTGTTGAAAAGTTATGATGAATTTGTCTTGGAACAAAATACAGTACGAAAGAAGTACAAAGCATAAACCAACCAAATATTTTGAAAACCTCTGGATATTTAGATATGTCAGCCGCTAAAATTAATGCTGCGGCTGGAATCATTCGCAACGTAATTTCGGCATAGTTAATAAAGTTTGTGCTGCCTGCTTTTCTTAAAATCGCTCCTGCCTTTTGAGGATTGAAAAGCATAGTTAATCCTACACCAATGAAGAATAATCCAAAAATTACAATCGTCCATTTTGCAAGTGTTCCTATCATAATTATTTCGTCTTGTCTCTCTATTAAATTTTATGGGGTGTCATCTTTTGCAATGACCGTTAAAGGAAAGTATTGTCGAAGTGCAGGCAACAGCGCTGTGTCACCCGGCAACCAAAGCTGATTAATGATTTTTTGTTGATTATTTATTCATTAGCCAAATTTATAACGTCGATCCGGATATGCTGCTAAATTGAAAAACATA
>MWVT01000340.1_pt1 | contig 10324 bp, 6 predicted proteins | sample 1047201 | NCBI WGS metagenome assembly MWVT01 (sample SAMN06349988, study PRJNA376086) | soil metagenome | isolation source: TG5-1 sample Antarctic (ecotone) soil | place: Antarctica | collected 2015-01-13 | reverse complement strand
GAACTTCCCTGACGAGTGTGTGGCGGAAGAAATGGATGCCAAAGACATTCTGTTTATTCTTTACACGAGCGGCACGACCGGTAAACCGAAAGGCGTCGTTCACGTACACGGCGGCTATATGGTCGGGACGACTTATCATTTGAAAAACTTTTTCGATGTCGGCGACGACGATATTTTTTGGTGTATGTCGGACATCGGCTGGATTGTCGGACATTCTTACATCGTTTATGCGCCGCTGTGCGCGGGCGCGACGACTGTTTTCCGTGAAGGGGCGATTGATTTTCCGCATCAGGCGATTGCCTGGGAAATCGTCGAAAAATACAAAGTTACAAAGATGTTCACCGCGCCGACGGCGATTAGATTTTTTATGCGCTTCGGCGAAGAATTGCCGAAAAAATATGATATTACGAGTTTGAAAGTGTTGGCGTGCGCGGGCGAACCGCTTAACCCAGAAGCGTGGCGTTGGGCACAAACGCATTTATGCGGCGACGGCGCGCACGGCTACTGCATTGATAATTGGTGGCAAACCGAACTCGGCGCGCCAACGATTGCCACGCCCGTGACGATGCCGATGCGGATGGGTAAAGCGGGAATTCCGCTTGCGGGCGTGGAAGCCGACGTGGTTGATGCCGACGGAAAAATTTGCGCGCCCGATGTCGGCGGAAGACTCGTTTTGCGTCGTCCCTTTCCTTCGATGATGCGAACTGTCTGGAACGACGCGCCGCGATATGAGCGAATGTGGAAACAAGTCGAAGGTGCTTATGTTTCGGGCGATGTCGCCGTCAAAGACGCGGACGGTTATATCCAAGTATTGGGTCGCGCCGATGATGTGTTGAGTATCGCCGGACACCGAATCGGCACGGCTGATGTTGAGTCCGCGCTTGTTTCGCATCCGTCGGTTGCCGAAGCCGCCGTAATCGGAATTCCCGATGAAATAAAAGGCGAAGCAATCGTTGCTTTCGTCCAATTGCGAAGCGGCTTTGAAGAAAGCGAGGAACTGCTGAAAACTTTGTCCGCGCATGTCCGCACGGAATTAGGTCCGATTGCCACGCCTTCAAAAATCAAATTTATGAAAGCTCTGCCGAAAACCCGTTCAGGTAAAATTATGCGGCGTTATTTGAAAGCGCTGGAAACAGGCGCGGACACAGGCGATATTTCGACACTCGAAGAATAAAGAAGCGTTTAACATTTCTTGTTGATTGTTCGGTGTGCCGTGATAAATGTTAAATATTGCGAGTTGAATAATAAATGCTAAATGGCAAATGTAAACGATAATTTAGCCGTCGCCGCGCTCAGGGAAAACGCTTCTGACCGTTCAAAAACAGCTCTCATCTGGGAGGGCGCGAGCGGACGACGCGAAGTTTTTACGTTCTTTGAAATCGAGCATCTATCAAACCGCATCGCCAATGTTTTAGAGAATTTGGAAACAAATCGAGGCGACCGGGTTTTCACGTTATTAAATCGCACGCCTGAACTTTACACGACGATTCCGGCGGTTCTGAAAGTGGGCGCGGCGGTTGGCATTCTTTTCCCCGACTTCGGACCCGAAGCGATTCGCCAGAGGCTGGAAGATGCGGGCGCCAAAGTTTTGATTACCGATTTTGCCAACCTGGAAAAAATTCGCGCCGTGTGCGAGCTTCTTCCAAGCCTCGAACACATTTTAATTGTTGGCGATGCAGCACCGGAGGAAACTGTCTGCACAGTTCAAATTCACAATTTTGACAAACTCGTCAGTGAATCCTCAGATGAATTTTCACCCGTCAATGTTTCGCCTGACGACACTTGTTTTTTGATTTACACGAGCGGCACGACCGGGCTTCCAAAGGGCGTCGTGCATCGTCACGCGATTCGGGAGCGTTTGACTGCTTCGGCAAAAGACATTTTGCAACTAGAGAAGGACGATTTTTTTTGGTGTACGGCTGACCCGGGGTGGGTAACGGGTTTGTGTTACGGAATTTTTGCGCCGTGGCTTCTGGGAATGCCGATTCTTGTTGATGAAGGTGAATTTGACGCCGCGCGCTGGCTCGAAATTCTGGAACGCAATCAAGTTACGTGTCTCTACACAACACCGACGCTTTTGCGGCTTTTGCGTAATGAAATCGGCGATGTTCCGCCGCGCTGGAAACTTATTCTACGCCGTATTTATTCGGTCGGCGAGCCGCTCAACCCGGAAGTTTCGACGTGGGCGGAGCGCACCTTTAATGCGCAGGTTTTTGATAATTACTGGCAGACCGAAACCGGCAGTTTTGTTATTGCCAACCGTCCGAATCTAACTGTCAAACGCGGCGCGATGGGCAAAGCGGTCGGGGGCGTGCACGTTTCGATAATTGACGAAGACGGCTTCGAAGTGCCCGCCGGAACGATTGGCGATATTGCGATCAAGCCGAGTCTTTCGTCGCTTTTCAAAGGCTATTGGAATTTCCCGGAAGCGACCCGCGCGTGTTTTCGCGCCGGTTGGTATATTACGCGCGACCGCGGCAAACTCGATGAAGACGGGTATTTTTGGTTTGTTGCCCGCAACGATGACGTAATTACTTGCCAGGCACAGCGCATTGGACCGTTTGAAGTAGAAAACGCCCTCGTTTCGCATCCGGCAATCACTGAATCCGCTGCAGTTGGCGTAGTCGATGCGGTAACGACCGAACACGTCAAAGCCTTTGTCGTACTCAGGCGAGACTTTACAGCTTCGCGCGGGCTGGCGGAAGAAATCGCCGCGCACGTCCGCATCCAGCTTTCACCGCTGGCAACTCCGCGTGAAATCGAGTTTTGCGCCGAACTCCCGAAGACTCGTTCGGGAAAAATCAGACGCGATAAATTGCGTCGTAGGAAAGAATTTGATAAAGAAAAAGTTTTTGTGATTGAATAAGTTTATAGTCAACCAATTTTGGAGGAATTAAAAATGTCCGAAGCTTCAACGATCGCCATCGAATCTACCTTACAGGAAACGCGCGTTTTCCCACCCCCGTCTGAATTTGCCGAAGCGGCTCATATCAAAAGCTTTGAAGAATACGAGCAGATTTACAATCAGGCAACTGAAGACCCGGAAGCATTCTGGGCAGGCGTCGCGGAAAATCTGCACTGGTTCAAAAAATGGGACACGATTTTAAAGTGGGAGGAGCCGCACGCCGAATGGTTTGTCGGCGGGCGCATCAACGCTTCGTATAACTGCGTTGACCGGCATTTAAAAACTCATCGCAAAAATAAAGCCGCCATTATTTGGGAAGGTGAACCGGGTGAAGTCCGCACACTAACTTATCAGCAACTGCACCGGCAAGTGTCGAAATTTGCCAATGTTTTGAAAAAAACGGGCGTGAAAACGGGTGACAGAGTGGCGCTTTATATGCCGCTCGTTCCAGAACTGGCGATTGCGATGCTCGCCTGTGCACGAATTGGCGCGCCGCACACGGTGATTTTTGGCGGATTTTCGGCGGACGCGATTCGTGACCGCGTGAATGACGGCGAATGCAAATTGATCGTCACGGCTGACGGCGGCTACCGGCGCGGCGCGGAAATAAAATTGAAAGAAGTTGTCGATCAAGCCGTTTCGCAGGCGCCTTCGGTCGAAAATGTGATTGTTTTCCGGCGCACGAATTCGAAAATTAATATGCAAGCCGGGCGCGATTACTGGTGGCATGAACTTATGGAAACGGTCAACGACGACTGCCCGGCGGAGGAATTAGACTCGGAGCATCCCCTTTTTATTCTTTACACATCAGGCACGACCGGCAAGCCGAAAGGTATTCTTCACACGACGGGCGGCTATCTGACCGGAACTTATATCACCAGCAAATGGGTTTTTGATTTGAAGGACGAAGATACGTATTGGTGCACCGCCGACATCGGTTGGGTGACCGGACACTCTTACGTCGTTTACGGACCGCTTGCCAACGGCGCGACCGTTTTTATGTATGAAGGCGCACCGAATCATCCCGAACCCGACCGCTTCTGGCGAATTATTGAACGACACAAAATCAATATTTTTTACACCGCGCCGACGGCGATTCGCGCCTTTATCAAATGGGGCGAGCAATATCCGCTCAAACACGATTTATCTTCTTTAAGATTGCTCGGAACAGTCGGTGAACCGATCAACCCGGAAGCGTGGATGTGGTATCACGCGATTATCGGCAAAAACAGATGCCCGATTGTCGACACCTGGTGGCAGACCGAAACCGGCGCGATTATGATTTCCCCGCTGCCGGGCGCAACACCAACCGTTCCCGGTACGGCAACTCGTCCGTTTCCCGGAATCTTAATTGACGTTCAAACGAAAGCCGGCAAATCCGTTCCCGCCGGCGAAGGTGGTTATCTGGTGATTACAAAACCGTTCCCCTCGATGCTGCGAACGATTTATAAGGATGATGAAAGATATAAAAAAACATATTGGTCGGAAATTCCGGGCGTCTATTTTGCAGGCGACGGCGCACGGCGTGATGAGCGCGGCTACTTTTGGATTATGGGCAGAGTCGACGACGTAATCAACGTTTCGGGTCATCGCCTCGGAACGGCGGAAATCGAAAGCGCGCTTGTTTCGCACGAAGCAGTCGCGGAAGCGGCGGTCGTTGGCAAACCCGACGAAATAAAAGGTCAGGCAATCGCGGCATTTGTCACTCTCGAAGGCGGGCGACAAGGAAACGAGCAGCTAAAAGCCGAACTTCGCGCCCACGTCGCCAAAGAAATCGGCTCGCTCGCCAAACCCGACGACATCCGTTTCACCGATATGCTCCCCAAAACACGTTCGGGCAAAATTATGCGTAGGCTTCTGCGAGAACTTGCTTCCGGCGGCACTGTTGCCGGTGATACGACAACTTTGGAAGATTTTTCCGTGCTGGAAAAGCTCAGACAGGATGAGGAATAAAATTTTATACTAAAAAAACTAAGTTGCCAGAAGTAATTTTTCACCGCCGAAATGCGGAGGGTTGACGCAGAGATTCGCAGAGATTTTTCTGTTCTTCTCGGCGTTTTGACCTGCACCCGTAAAATTACTCCAAAGAGATAGCGAGAATCAACTAACATAAAAATGGGAGATTCAAGCTATGAAGAAAACATTTACGGACGAGCAGATCGTCGGAATTCTGCGTGGATATGAGCCAAGCGGAAAAACGATCAAAGAATACTGTCGGGAAAAGAGTGTCAGCGAAGGGACATTTTACAAATGGCGAACGCGATTCGGGACAATGGAAGTCTCGGAAGTGCGGGAGCATCGGCAGCTTCAACAAGAAAACGCGCGGCTCAAAAGATTGCTTGCCGAACGTGATCTGGAAATAGACGTAATGCGTGAGGTGCTGGCAAAAAAGTGGTAGGTTGTGCTGCCCGGCGAGAAATCGTGGAGTTCATTAAGACGAAACGAATTTCCGAGCGGCACGGCTGTCGGCTGATCGGCTTGCACCGGAAAAGCCATCGTTAGCGGCGGCGGACGAAACCGGCAAACAAATTGATTAAACGAATTCGGCGCTTGGCGACGAGGCATCCGCGTTTTGGTTATCGAAGGATTTGGGCATTGCTCAAACGCGAAGGTATCAAAGTAAATGTGAAGAAAGTTTATCGGCTCTGGAAGCAGGAAAAATTGAGTTTGCCAAAGCGCAGACCACGCAAACCGAGAGCGAAACCGACAGTCGGGATCTTGCCGAAAGCCGAAAGAACGAATCAGGTGTGGACATACGATTTTGTCTTTGACCAGAGTTTATCGGGAAGAAGTTTGAAGATGCTGACGTTGATCGATGAATACACGAGGGAATGTTTGGCGGTTGAAGTCGGTGTTTCGATTAAAAGCGCACGAGTGCGGCAAATTCTCGAAAAAGTTTGTCTGGATAAAGACTGCCCGGAAATGATTCGCTCGGACAACGGTTCGGAATTCATCGGGCAAGCGGTTAATAGTTGGCTGGCAGAAAACGGCATTAAGCCTCTTTTCATTGCTCCGGGAAAGCCATGGCAAAACGGCAAAGGCGAAAGTTTTAACGGCAAACTACGAGATGAATGGTTAAGCCGGGAATGGTTTTCATCGGTCAAAGAAGCGCAGGTTGTGATTGGCAATTGGCGCAAATTCTACAACGAAGAAAGACCGCATTCGAGTTTAGAATATTTGACTCCGTTGGAGTTCAAATCAAAGATGGAAAACAACAAATCTCTCGCCATCTCATTGGGATAACAAACGGGGGCTGGACACTCCCTTGTGGGTTTTATTACTGGCTTTATTATTCTTGCAATTCTTTTAGAGTGTAAATCTATTACCATAAACCAAAAATACATAGTGGTTATTGCTTGATACAGATCTGGCGACAGAAAATACGCCTTGTCAAATCATCTCTAACTCAAAAGGAGTGTACTTAATGAAAAAAATAAATCTCTTAATTTCAAAATTTACGTGTATTTAATTGTTTGAAGCGATGGTGTTTCCAACTTTTTATTCCTCATCGCGTCCGTTGGACGAATTTGGTTTGGCTTTAATCTCCTCAACGACAGAATCTTGCGTCGCTCCTTTATTTTCATTCAAGAGCTCTTCGCGTCCGAGTGAGGTCAAGACCCTTGCGGAGCTGACCGCTTCCACCGCTTTATCACTTGCTAAAAGCGCTTCTTTGTCCGGCAGCAAATCTAAATTGTCAGCAACCTCTTCGATAACGGCGCGCCCGATGATTTGTTCATTTGCCGCATAAGACGCAATCATTGCGTTGTCGCACAAGTTGTTGATTTGGCGCGGAATGCCTTCTGAGCACTGAAAAATAAAATCAATCGCCCCGGGCGAGAAGATATTTGGCTGGCTCGAACCAGCAATTGAAAGCCTTTGTGTTATATAACGCTCGACTTCATTAACATTCGGAAGCGCAGGCATTATACAGCGAAGAGCGACACGCTGTTTTAGCTGACGCAGATTTTGCTGCTTGAGTTTTTCCCGCAGTTCCGGTTGTCCGGTTAAAATTATTTGCAAATGTTTGGCATTGTCTGATTCAAAATTCATCAAAAGGCGAATTTCTTCTAAAACCTCGTCGGAAAGCTCGTGCGCTTCGTCCACAATTAAAACCGTGCGCAAACCCCGGCGGTGTCGCTCTTCCAAGAGTTTGCCCATCTGTCCCAGAAGTTCCGTTTTGTTGGTCCAATCCTTAATACTCAACATCTCGGTAAGATGATGATAAAATTCCTCAATCGAAAGATGCGGATTGACAATATACGCGGCTAGAACACTCGAATCAAAACGGCGGATAATCCAGCGAATCGCGGTTGTTTTACCCGTGCCGACTTCGCCCATCAGAACAATCAAGCCTTTCGCCATTTCTATCCCGTAATACAGGCTCGCCAAAAGCTCATTATAAACTGGCGTGAAGACGACAAAACGCGGGTCGGGCGTTAAACTAAAGGGATACTCTTTTAACCCGAAAAACTCTTTATACATTTTTCCTTTTTCAAATTTTCCAAACGATTTCAAATTTGTAATCGCCTAACTTATTCTTTCTAAAATGTGAGACATTTGTAACGCCGTAATTAAAAGCGGAACACTCGCCAATGCGATGATTATTCCCGCAAAAACTTTCAACCGATTAAAACCTTTTTGCCATGAAATTTCCCGCTCTGTTAGAAGCGGCGGTACAGATGCTAAGACGGGCAGTCCGGTATAATATTTGGTGTCTTCTATGCTTTGGATTTTAAACCAGCGCGGAACTTCAAAAAGGGCAGCTAAAAATAATCCGAGAGCTAATCCAATCCCCGCGCCAAGCACAGTAATCAATGGTCTTTTCGAGGCATTCACCGGCGATCGCGGCAGATTTGCCGCGTCGATCACGCTAATTGTTTCGCCCTGCGCACTGCTCTCACGCTGAACTTGTTGTTGGGCATCATTATATTTTTTTACAATGTCATCGTAGGTTTTTTTTGCCGTTTCGTATTGATTGTTGACTCCTTCGAGTGCGACCTTAACATTTGGTATTGTATTGATTTTTGATTCGAGCGCGGCTATTTGCGCCGAATTTTGTCCCATTTCCTTGTCTTTCATCTGAAACTGCTGATCTATCACCCCAATTTGACTTTCGGCTTTCTGCTTTTCAATCTCCAGATTCTCCTTTTGCAACTGCGATTTTCGAGCGCCAGATTGAGAGGCTTGCTTAATTCTTTGGTTTGTATTTTTCGAGAGTTTTTCTAGCTCTTCATTAATTTTATCAATATCGGTTTGCGTTTTAATAATATCGGGATGCTTTTCGCGGTACTGTTTTTTCAGATTTTCCAGTGTGGAACTTAGTTCGGCGCGTTTTTGTATAAGCTGCGCGTAGGCGGGCGTATCTTCAATTCGAGAGGCTTGTGTGACAGCGTCTTGCGTTTCCTTTTCACCGAAATCTTCGATCAGCCGCGCCTGACTGTTAAGGGCGCGAACGCTGTCATTTAAGCGACCCTTTTCGGTAATTAAAGTTTCCTTATCCTTGGAAATTGTTGCTTCGCGATTGCGCAAGCCTTCGAGTTGGGCAATCAAACCCTGCCCCGATTCTGGCAAGGTCTCAACGTTTTGCATCATAATTTGCAGCCGCTGGTTTTCCAATCCATTAAGAGTGTTTCGCGCTGTTTCCAACTGGGTATCAATAAATTCGCGAGTCGTTTCCGCGCCCTGAGTTGATTCGGTTTTTTGCGTATTAACGTATTTGCTGGCAAGTTCGGCGGCAACTTTTTGCGCTACTTCCGGGTCGCGGTCACGGTATGTGATGCGAAAACCAGCGGTTTTTTCTTTTTCGGTTTTTTCCGGCTCAACATTGATATTACTTCTCAGCTTGTCAATGATTAGTTCTATTGGCATCCCGGACGCTCTTTCTGTTTGAAGAAGGTTATATTTCGCTATCATCGGCTCAAGCGATGATCGGCTTAAAACTGTTTGATTGATTGATTCCAAGCGTTGCGATAAATCCTCCGTTAGGGACGGCGCCACCTTCTCAGAGATCGTTGGTGGTTTGAGTGTTAAATATGTGGTTGATTCGTAAAAATTAGGAAGACCTCGAACCACCCACACGAACGCTAAGAAAACGATGATTGCAGGCAAAGCAATCTGCCATTTACGTCGCTTAAATATTTGGACATACTCGCCGGTTGACCTTTTTCTAAATTCAACACTCATATTTTCTCTTTATGTAATTTCTCAGACTTTTGTCAATTTTCTTACGACTATAGGCGTTCAAAAACTAGGGGCGCCAATTGAATAAAGTCCAAACAATTTACAATTTCCTTAAATTTTATGTAAGCTTTTCTGGTCATGAGGTTCCAGTATTTGGCTAGCATCGTTGCCATATTATCAAGTAAATTGGAAAATTAATAATGCAAGCCGTTGTCACAAAGCTCAAAACCAAATTATCTCTTGAAACTTAACCAAGAAAACAAAGCATTCAAAAAGCGGTTTTCGGCTCCCGAATCTCTCATGCAAAAATTGTCTGTCTCTCTCGCATCCGTTATGTAAAGTCCTCCTTCTTGGAAACTTTCAATATTCACTTTTTAACCAATTAGTGATAATTAAACAGTTTTTGAAAAAAATCAAGTACTTTGTGCTCATCTAAAATCTCTGGTTTTGCTTTTCTTTTAAGGGTACACGATACTAAAGCTTTTTTGATCTAAACCACTTTCAATTTTTATTCTCCAAATCTTCGCTTTTAGTTTCTTCAGTGTTTTCATCAGTAATCGCCAATAACTTGCAGAGATATTTTCGTCTTTGTTTGTATTACGCTTCAAGGCTTAAGCGCAGAAATTTTTAACATTTACAGGAATTTATTTGTTCTTTAAAATCCATCAAAACAAAAATAAAAAAGGACAAAGATTTACATCTTATGTCCTTGAGTTGAATTTCATGAACCAGTTAAAAAGTATATTTCCTAGTCAAAGTTATGCCACCTTTCGGATAAACTCTTCAGTAGATTTATCCTCCTCATAATCTAATTCTTCGTTTTCATATTCTTCATAAATCTGCTCTTCAATGCTTTGGTCATAATCGCTGAGAGCATCAGCTATTTCCTCTTCATCATAATTGACAGTTAAATCTATAGTTTTAGCCTCATCGAGCGGACTCGCTTGGTCGCGCAGTTTTTCAATCGGAAATTCAAGTACCTTGGCTTCTTCTGTCTTAGCTGCTATTGGTTCGAGGTATGCTCCGAGTTTGGCGGTCGCTCTAAACTGCTGGATTGGATTTAGCCGCTTAAAAGCAGACGTAAAAGCATTTGACAGCGACCACAAATTGCGTCCCTCAAATGCTTCGTAACCAGGCTTAAAGTAATTGTCATGAACAAAGGGAAGCAAGGATCTTGGAACTTTTAGCTTTCTGTCCAAAAAGGCTTCGTAGATAACCAGTTTTGCCAGTTCTCCGGAA
>MWVT01000339.1_pt1 | contig 10351 bp, 12 predicted proteins | sample 1047201 | NCBI WGS metagenome assembly MWVT01 (sample SAMN06349988, study PRJNA376086) | soil metagenome | isolation source: TG5-1 sample Antarctic (ecotone) soil | place: Antarctica | collected 2015-01-13 | reverse complement strand
CTGTTACACCTTGTAACAGGGTGTTACAATCTGTTACACCTTGTAACTTATTGCAAAAATTAGACTTACCGCCAAAATAAGTATTTTTGTAACATTGTAACCGTATGTTACAAATGTTACAGCCTGTTACACTGCTACTATTTTTCATCGTCGCGCACCTTCAAATACCTACTGATAGTCATTCTGGATAAGCTCAAAATGCGAGCGATTTCCGCTTGTGTTTTGCCTTCGGCGGCAAGTTCCTTTGCGTTTGCGAGCTGCTGCTCTTTATCCTTTGTCGAGTAGTCTTTCAAGTGTTCTTTTTCTCGCCCGAAGTCCAAAAAATCAAAATGCAGAAAATTCGTCGGTTTGGATATTTCGCACAAAGCGACATTTTCACTGTCATACTTAAATTCGGAATTACGAACTTTGATTTGTTTCAAGTAGCGCAAACTTTTGTCATTACTGCTTTCACCGATAGCAAACGACGAATCGCAGAAGTTAATGAGCATCTTCGAGCCTTGCAAATCGTTCCGCGTGATCGGCTTTGAAGCATCTCTTTTCGGCGTATGCGCCAACACCAAAATAGAAAGGTCGAATTTGCTTTTTAAGGCTTTGAGCTGCTTCATCAAAGGCAGCGCGTCTTTTGCGCGTTCCGTTTCGTTTCTGAGATAGGTTAGGTTGTCGATAACCAAAACTTTCGCGCCGGTCGTCGCAACCGCGTGCCGGATTGAAAAGTTGAGATAATCCTCAAAAGTCTCAAAGGCATCAGGCAGAAAGTTATCCGGGTTAATTTCGGCGCGGTAAAAGTTTTCGGAAAATTGGTAATGATTCGTAAAATAATCATTTTTCTTTTCCGAATACCTGGCTTCGAATTGTTTATCGCTCAACTCAAAATCAAAATAAATAACCTTTTGCGCTTTGGTTTCGCAGCATAAGAAATCGTAGGCTTCGCCTCTGGCTATATTGTCGGCGATTTGAACGCCTAGAATTGATTTACCGACGTTTGTATCGGCAAAGAAAGTGCATACCTCGCCTTCATACCAAAATTCGCCAAAAAGCATTTTCGGCGCGGGTCGGCTTTTGGATTGGTCAATCCATTGGTTAGCCGTTTGGATTTTGAAAAGGTTTTGAAAGCCGTCGTCGTCTGCGACGGCTTGAGTAGGTTCGGCAGCCAACGCTTCAAATTCGGCGCGGATCGCTTCGGCATCAATTTTTGCGGTTTGTGTTTGAAAGGTCATTTCATACCTCCAAACCCGTTTGAGTAGTTCGCCGCGTGTCCGCGTAATAGATCAACAATGGTTTCGGCAAGTTTCAAATGCGGCGGACAAACTCCGAAGCCAGCGAACCGCAAGCCGCCGTCGGTCAGGTCGCGCCAACAAAATGAACAAAAATATTGAAACTCGCGCGGTTTGATGTTATAATTTTTTTGCCCTGTTTGTGGTTTACTTTTGCAATCGGACGCGTCATTCCTAGCCGGGATTGGCGCGTTTTTATTTGTAGTTGTCATTTTTGTTTCTCCTTTAGGCTGTTTCCGTTATTCGTGCGGCAAGCTGTTCGGCGCGTTTCTCTAACACTTCTCGCCGAAAATCTTTATCTTTGTAAAAATGAAAGTAAAAAGCGGACGGCGTAACTCCAGCGGTCCGACACGCTTCGGCAATAACTTTCGACTGGTTGAAGGCTGCTAATAATTCTTTTTTTGTGTTGGATTCTTTCTTCATAATTTTGAACTTTAAAAACAAAAAAACTCGCTAAAATGCAGAACTTAGTTCTGAATCTTGCGAGTGAAGCCGCTGAAAGGCGGGTCGACTCTATTGAGATTCTAAATTTTTTACAAACCGAAACCTCAAACAAACCTCGCAAAAAACAGACATATTTAGGGGTTCGCTCGTGAAATGGTTCGGACATTAAAATTATTGCACATTCTACTGTAGAAATACAACAAAAATTTACGTCGTGATTATTTCGCGTTCCGGGTGTATTTAATTTTGGAGATTGATTTGTCAATTTAGCCTTTGTTTGGGATTAGGCAAAATTGACAATTTAAGGGTTTGTTCTTAAATTGAGTTTAGAACCTAACCGTCACTATCGGTTATCGTTTTAGAATCGTCGTAAAGTGTCCAGCTTTGCGGCGGTTCGTTTTTTAGTATCAAAGTATCTGAATTAAAATTTAATCTTTTTCCGAATCAAGAAAACTCAAATCTATAGTTTTGCCAGTTTTCTCTTGCCACCATTTACGATGTCTTTCTAGCATCTGGCTAAGAACTTCAGTTGGCGGCGAAAATGCTCTGACCTTCTCAATTTCCGGCGTGTAATATTTAAAACTACGCGGCGGGTCAACTGGGTTTTCGATTTGAAAATAATTGTGATGTGTTTGAATAATTCCTATTTCAATTATTCTTATATCAACGTTGTTATAATTTATTCCAATAGCATCATCTTTCGGTTTCCATTTCGTTTTTTCATCTAAAATTTTATTGTATTCGAGCCAGAGATTGATGATTCTAAAGTTAGTTTTATGTAATAATCTTCTTCTTCTATCATCTAAGGGCGTTTTGGCGCCCAAATTATTTTTATTTTGGGCGTCCAAATCAATTAAATTCATTACTGCAAACTCGAACAACTCAGTCAAATTCAGATTGTTTTCAGCCGCGTAAACCTTTGCTTTCTTAACTATTTCCTCGCTTGGTCGCAGACTTAGCCGGGCAGTTGTGCGTTGAGATTCATACTTAACCCAATTTTTAGAATTTTGGGCGCCCAACTTTTTATGTTTGGGCGTTTTGGCGCCCAAAGTCTTTTCGGTATTAGCATGTTTGGGCGTTTTGGCGTCCAAAGATTTTACTTTTGGACGCCCGACAATATCTTTTTGGGCGTCCGAATCATTTTCAGACAAATTCTTAGCCGTTGGGCGATAAGTATCGAGAAGCGAATGGACGTTGTTAAGCCGGTCCACCTTTGGCTTCGGATTTATCGCTTCACTTAGCGAATCTTCCAGTTGTTGCTGCTTGCGGTTTTTCTTCTTGGTCATAACCTAAGACTTCTAAAAGTTCCTTAGTGAATCTTAAAAATGCGAACGTAGCGCCCGATGCGTCGTCAGACTCCATAATTGATTCTTGAGTAGCTGAAGCCTCTTCAATAGCAACCGCCTTCGGAATTGTTGTAGAGAAAACGAGTGTCTCAGTGAATCGTTTAATAACTTGCGCTTGAACGGCTTTATCAAACTTTTGTCGCTCGATGAATCGAGTAAGTAAAGCCATAACAAGCATATTTGGCGCGTGGTCTGCCTGCACTTGGCTTATCTTTCTTAAAACCTGCTTTATACCTAATAGAGCGTAGCGACTTGGAAGAATTGGCACAATAGTCAGGTCAGCGCTCGCCAGTGCGTTTATCGTGACTATACCGAGATTCGGCGGCGTATCAATTATGCAGAAGTCATAATGTTTTTTAGCCTGGACAAGTTTCTTTTTGAGTCGTAGTTCGCGCGATATGTTGATGCCGGAAATTAATGTTTCAGCATCATCGTCAAGAGAGCAGGGAATTACATCAAATCCGGGTCGAATGTCTGTGCGACGGTATTCTGAAAAGTCGGATTTTTCGTCAAGTATCATTCGCAGGGAATTGCGCTGCGAAAGTTCCAGCTCCTCCAAATCAATGCCGCACGAATCCGAGAAATTGCCCTGCTGGTCAACGTCTACTCCTAAAACCCTGTAACCTTTCATCGACAAAGCAACTGCCGTATTGAAGGCGCACGTAGTCTTAGCAACTCCGCCCTTGTGGTTAGAGAATGTAATAGTTTGCATTTATGCCTCCTTGTTAGGCGCTTGATTCATTCGCCTGCGGTAACTCTTCTCTAACCCAATCTTCTAGCGCCTTACGAACAACAAAAGAAAGAGCAACGCCGGTGTTAGCCGACTTATCGCGTGCCTTTTCAAGCAAGTCATCCGGGAGTTTTACTGAGATACTTTTATTCATTTCCTTTTTTTGTTTTTCTTTATTTGCCACACCCAAAATCTTAAATCAATAAGTATATACAAGTCAAGAATGTTTTTTACATTTCTATACTTATATAGTTGACACGTATATACAAGTATAGTATATTATATACAACTTAAGCAATTAAGTAATAAACAAAAGGAGCAAATAACAATGCAAACAACAACTATCAATGGTTTCAAAGTAACAATCTTCAAAGGCTACAACGGAACACAACTTTTTATCACTGATAAAAACGGCGTTCAAATCTACGCGCACCGTGTTTCGGGTAATCCGATTGAACGAGCTAGAGAAGTAATCAGCCAGCAGTAAACAGGAAAGGCTTAGGTTTGTGCAAACCTAAGCCTCTCTCATTCACACTTTACAATTCAAATGGAGAAAAATATGAACGAAAATAATTTAACACAAACGGCAGCCGAGCAACAATATAAATCGTTAGCCACGCTTATAAAAATCTTGATGACTGCCTTTGTGATACTTGCCTCTTTTAGCGCGGGGTATTACGTCGCAATGAGTGAAGCTGCGGCACACATCAAGACAATCTTGAACTAATCATCCGTGATTAGAATTTACAAAAAGGAAGGATAAAAAATGAAAACAAAAACAGCTAAGACAGTGGAACGAAACCAAAGGCGAACTTTGGAACAAATCAGCCAGCAAGTTGAGATGGCGTTGACCAGCGACAACACACCGGAAGGCGTGAAAGATTGTCTAAAAACAATTATCTTCGAGGCTTCAAACGAATCGGGTTTACTTCTCGGTGAAATTTTACAAGATGATTTTAGCCGTGTTCGCGCTACTTTTCCAAGCATTATCGAAAAGTTAGGCGATGGTTACGGTCGCGGATTTCTTCACGCGATACACGCGATTATTCAACACGATACCGACGCTTTTCATAAGTTTTACGATGACAGATTAGACCAGGATACAGAAGATTTAGCGGATCTTTTATCAAAGGTTATGAAGCATCCGAAAATGCCGAAAAGACTTTATAACGTGATGACGGATGAGCTTGTTGAAAATGATGTTGACACGGATTCGCGGGATTGGATTTTAGGCAGTCTCAAAAAAATGGAGTGTGAAAAATGAACACTAATAACAATTCACTTTGGAATATGAACGACGAAAAACACATTAAAGATTTTATTGATTATTTACAGGCGGCAACTTCAAATAATCAAATTATCATTGCCGGGTTGGTTTTACTGCTCAAAGAAGTTGAAAACAGACGTAACCACATTGCCGCGATAGATTATTGTGACAATGTTATTCAGCATCTTTTTGAATGGACAATGGATTGCGATGAAGCGCGAACAAATTACGTTGAAGGCTTGAAAACTCGCAAGGTGAATGAATTTACAAATTAAATCAAAGTGCGAATCTGCATCTTGAAATAACAAACGCCGTGAGTTTTGCCGCTCACGGCTTTTTAGTTTGTCCGAGCGCGTGGGTGAAATGTGACAATCAGCATAGCGAAATTTCACTAACCGTTGTCTCCGCGTCCGTTTCAGGTTTTGTTTCCGGCTTAGTTTCAACCTTTGGCGGTTTCCGTTTTAAGTTTCTATATTCCGTATATGTGAAACTGTAACCATTGGTTACAGTTTTGATTTGTTCCGCATAATCCATCCAATACCAAGCGGTTGTGTTACCTACTTTTCCGTTCTGCTTGAAACGTGGGAAGCGGCGACAAATTATCTGTATCACTTAAGTGATACAGAAGCTGACACGGTTGAAGTAGCAAAATTGCTGGGGTGGGTTAGAAAGCAGGTCTCAAAAACCTCCGTCAAATGAGACGACTAAGCGTGTCTCGAAATGGCTCGAAATGAGCTGATTTCGTGTTTCAAAACTCGTGTGCGAAAAGAAATTCTTGAAAAGGTGTCTAATCATTGGTGAGGTGAGACAAAGCCGCAAATCTGAGTTTTGCGGCTTTCTTGTTCGGCGGAAAAGTGGCGGATGGCTGCGGATTAAACTGCGGGGGTTGCTGATACAAGAAAAATCGTGTGTGTAGAACGGGGCGCGGTGGCACCAGTCGTCAACCGACTCCGCGCCCCGTCCGCAACCGCGCCGCGCGCCGCGCGTGCGGTAATTGGATATTAGACAAGGCGAAATGGCACAGATTCCCAGCGCTGCTTTGGCTTGACGGCAAAGGCTAAAGCCAACGCGCAAACCGTGTCATCGTGCATACCGCTTGGAGCAGAGTATCTAACGCCGGTCCGAGTGTATTCATACTCGAAACTCTCTAATTCATTAACGATTACGCCGTCGGGAAAGCCGATTTCCTGCTTTTGGATCGAAACGGCTAAGCCTTCCATAAGTTGCTGTTTTGAAGTGGATGAAAAATGAAAGCCTTCAAAGTTTCGCCGTCCGTCCTTTTGCAGAGATTCTAAGACGGCATCGCCAACGCCTGTCGAGTCAACTAACGCCTTAGTAGTGCCGACAACACGCCGGACGGTTTCTATCGTGTCATTCCAACTCTTTTGAAAGCGTTCAAAGACGCAGACTTGTTTGTTTTTGTCCAAGCCGATAATACAAGTCCAATCTACCGATTTAGCCAAGTCCACGCCAAAAGCAACGGGCGCGTTTGTTGACATCAACCGGACGCAATCACGAATTGCAATCATCCCAAACGGATTGCCTTCATCGTCGCTTGGTTCGGCTAAATACAATTCACGGAAAACATTGTCGGGCAAGTGCCGCCGCGCATCTTCGATTTCATCTTCGGATAAAATGCCAGCGTCAATAGCGTCATAGGCAGTTATCTTTTGATAACTCATTCCCGGTTCGCCGGATTCGGCTTTTCGAGCAAGTTTATAAGCCCAATTCTTTCTGCCTTTGACATTGCCGATAATGCGGACTTTGCCGCGTGTCGCCGTCAGTGTCGAGCGGAGCGCGTGCCAAGCCTCTTCACGGGCGCGTGATGCTTCATCAAAGACAGCCGCAAAGACATCTTCACCGTAAAGATTGTCGGGTTTTTCCGCCGACTTGCAGACTATCCTAGCTCCGTTAATTAGCGTTAAAGTCAGGTCGGATTCGTTCACCGTGTAAGACTCACGCGGCAATCCGGCTTTAAGTCTGCGAAAGGCAATCTTCGCTTGTCCATAAACAGGGGCAACCCAATAAAAATCTTGTCCGCTTTTTCCCTGCAAACACTGTTCAATTATCCAAACAAGGCAAGCTGCGGTTTTCCCGGCTTTGGTTGACGCTTCGACAATTCCATAACGCGAATCGTTAAAAAGCGCGTCAAGTTGATAGTTGGCAAGTGCCGGTCGCTGGTAGTGGATTTTTGCTTGCTTAGTCGTTGTTGTTGCCATCGGTAAGCCTCGCGTTTGAATTAAAATTAAATGTGATAAGCATTGGTTCGCCGTCTTTGTTGCCAACGTCAAGCGTTACGGGTGCGCGTCCTTCGCATCTGTCAAAAACTTCTTTAATCGCCTGCAAATCGCCGGAAAGTGCCATCGTGATTAAGGTTTGGGCAATTTGTTCGGCAACCGTTTCTTCCGAAGCGTCCGAGTTAGTTTCGGCAATTTTTTGCCTCAATGAATCGGTTAATTTTGTAAGGCGCGGTCGCCCGGCACTGTTTCCGCTCTCGCCTTTGGAAAAGCGATTGCCGATTTTGTTGCCGGGCGCAAATTTACCGTCCGCCGTTTGTTCACCGTTTGTTTTTTGTGAGTTTGCCATATTTATTTACCACTAAAATTTGCGGTTAAATTCGCCCAAAGCCTGTTCGACAAGCGGTTTTACTACGTCGTTCGGCTGCACGTTTGTGACTGAGATTTCTCCGATTGTGAGCGTTCTCATTCGGTCATGCACCGAGATGCCATAGGAAACTTTACCAGGCGGTGTTCCAGCTACAATTACGTCCGATTCTGGATACAAGTCAGCCTCTCGCAGCGCGCCTCTGACATTGTTTAGATTGGTTTGAAATGTCGTGCAGGCTGTCAGATAATTCGCCAGAGATTTCTCAAACTCTGCGAACTTTGAATCCACGACTTTGTGCGAATCGGCGATGACTTTCAATCGAGTTTGAAGTTCGAGCAAGTGAGCCTTGCGTTCAGATTCGGCGTTTTTCTGTTTGGCGATTATCGCCGCTTGTTGCTGTAATTCGGCGAACTCTAATTCGTTTCGAGCCGCCGCCAAGTCCGATGCTTTAATTTTCTGATCGCCGTTAGCTAAAGCCGTGCGGATTGCTTCGATTCTGTTTTGTGCCGTTTGGACGGCGTTCGGTTCATTATTTTTTGTTTGTGTCTGCATTATTTTGCCTCCAGTTCTGAAATTTCGAGTGACTTGGTTATCCGTTCCTGTGCGGATAAATTGTCTTTAGCGACGCTTTGTTTTAATCCGGCTAGCCGCAAACGGTCATCCGCCGACAATCCGTTTGTTGTGGTTTTTGTGCTTTCATAAATTCCGAGTGACATTTTGGTTGTCGCCGGAAGTTGCGCGTATAAGTCTGGTTGGTTTTGTTTTGCTTTGATAAGAAGCTCCATTTCGTTATTTACTCTGAATTCATTCATAATTTTATTTTTCCTTGCTCTGTGAGCAGTTTTTATTTGTAAAGCCTTACTCTGCTATGTCTTTTATATGCTCATAACCACGCTTCGCAGATAATCCGGCGTGTATGCGATTGTTTCGGCTTCTGTCCGTGATAGATTGCCGTCAATCTCAAGAATTGAAATTCTTTCATTTACTACCGTTTCCAGTTTTGCGAATAAAGATTCATCACTTAAAACCATTTCGAGTTTTGAGTTTGTTTTGTTTATTTCGTTTTGCTGTTCAATTAAATAATCAGCAAGGTCGTATTGATTTTGCTTTTGTTCGCTCGAAGCAAAGTTTTCAATCAGACGCGATGTTTTAACATTCAATCCTTGCCGTTGCGCGTCCAGTGCGACGGCTTGCCAAAGCTCGAAGCCGTCCGCGTCCGGGTAAAGAATGACTTGCCGGTTATCGAGCCGTTGCAGCCGTTCAACCTTTAACCATTGCTTTGAGCCGGTCGCCAGCCAAATGAATTGAGGCATACAGAGACTTGCTAAGATTGCCGTTTTTTCTGATTCGACAACGGCAACCGGCGTAACGGCTTCACGCCGCAAAAGATGTTCACCGAAAAAGATTTGTTTATAGTTAAAATCTTCTTTTAGCTTTAACTTTCTAACCAAAGATGAAGTGTCATAATCGCCTTTGAGCCGTTTGCCGGTCGCCGGGTTGAATTTGATTAGCTTTGCCTTACAAATGCGGTTAAGGCGGTCAATGCTTGGAAAGCAAGTGTAATCTTCGTATGTGCCGACAAAATACATTTTCAAAACGGTTTGGATTTCTTCGGAGCAGTCAGGGAAAAGATTAAGAAGAAATTGCACAAAGGCGTTTCGGTCGTAATTGCCAAGTGTTAATTTGAATTGCTCCAACGGTATGTAATCCGACTTCACGGCTATAGCCTTTGCTTTGTATTCAACCGTAGAACCGTTTTTCACAACAAAGGCATAGTTAGGCGTGCCTCGTTTTTTCGTTTTGGCGGATTTCAAACTAGGATTATCGGCAAAAAATTGTTTCGGTTTGTATTCATAACCGCATTTCGATTCACGGTTGCAGCGTCCGCAATCGTCGGACAAATATTCGCCGTTTTCGTCAACATAGCGGACAAAGCAATTTCGAGAATTACACGACGGACAAGTGTGCCGTGATTTTGTGCCGTGATATGTTTCGAGTTGAATCATAATTTTTTGCCTTTTTTGCCTACATTTCGCAAGTTGTTTGTTATCAACAAATTAGCTTTTTTTCTATGTAGGCAATGTAGGCAATGTAGTCAAAAAGGTAAAGTTAATATATATCGTTCCTATAGGTATTTAATGTTTTTGACTACATTGACTACATAAGCTACATATATCCTTTGTTATCAACAACTTAACAAAGTCCTTGCCTACATACTTGACTACATTGCCTACATAATCCTTTGTTATCAACAACTTAGCCCTCACTGCCTTCACTCCCTAAAATCTGCTTTTTAATTCAAAACCAAACCAAAAAACAGCTTCGATTTTACGAGCGGTAAAAAATCCGCGTTCTTCGAGCGATGCTTTAAATGCTCGATTGCCGAGCGGATACAAACCGTTTTCGGTTGCCCAATCTTTGTAGTCGTTGTAAGCAACAGATGACTGAACGAACGCGCCTGTTTCCGGTGTCGCTCGCAGCTCTAACCATTGTCCGATGGTGTCGGAATCTTTTTTGTATTTATCGGTCGCCTCAATTACTGCCTTCGGCAAAGGTTGAAGTCCTTCGGCTTGCCATAATTTCAAGCCTTCCAATGCCCAATTCAAAATGCCTGAAAGTTCCGACATCAACTTTTCCTTCAGACCTTTTTCTTCGCGTCCTTCAAAATTTTGCGTGAACG
>MWVT01000338.1_pt1 | contig 10365 bp, 7 predicted proteins | sample 1047201 | NCBI WGS metagenome assembly MWVT01 (sample SAMN06349988, study PRJNA376086) | soil metagenome | isolation source: TG5-1 sample Antarctic (ecotone) soil | place: Antarctica | collected 2015-01-13 | reverse complement strand
TTGGGTGCGGTTCCGGAAAGCTCGTAAGTTTTTTGCTGAGCAAAGGATATAATTATATTGCGGGCATTGATATCAGTGAAGAAATGGTAGATAAGGCACACGCCTCAGGACTTACTAATATTTATTGCGGCAATGTCTTTGAATTTCTTACAAACGGCGAAGAAATATTTGATGTAATTATAGGAATTGATATTATCGAGCATTTTGAAAAAGAGGATTTAACAAATTTGCTTCTATTAGTTTTAACGAGACTAAAAAAGAACGGGCGGATAATTTTTAGAACATGCAATATGGATGCGGCATTTCCGGGACAATTTGCCTATGGAGATTTCACGCATGCTACTTTATTGAATGCATCTTCTGCAATGCAGCTGATGCAATCAACAGGGTTCACTACAATACAAATTCAGAGGTCATTTATTTCTGTGAATGGATTTTTAAAAAATATAGTAAGAAAGCTTAGCTGGGGAGTTATTGTTTTTTGTATGAAGATTGTATTATTTGCTTCCGGAAGAAGTTCATCTAAAAGCATTTTTTCTCCCAACATCATTATAGTTGCCTTGAAGTAAATTTCTGTTTTCAATATCCTGATTCACCAATAACGCTATACAGATAAAACATATTGAACCGGTCTTATCTGCTTCAATCAAATCACCAAGCATCAAATTAATTACAAGAATAATGATGCATACGAGAATCGCCATTACATAGTTTTTTTCTGCCTTGCTTTTTGTCTGAAGGTAAATTTTTTGACCCTGGGATAAGATAACAAACAATAAGACAGTAAAAATCACCAGCCCTACCATTCCCTGCTCTACCAGTATCAGGAGAAAATAATTATGAATAGAAGATTTCTCGGGATTATCACTTACATAAGTTGCAAAGCTCGTAACGGTGAATTCCTTATAAAAGTTATAAAAATTTCCGGGTCCATATCCAATCAGAGGATGCTGCATCCACATCTTGATTCCGGCTATCCAACGATAAATTCTTTCAGCACTTGACACATCCTTTCCCTCAAAAGTAGATTTCAAATGTTCATCAAGTTCCTGATGGTAAATAGTCACCTCATAATTAGGAGCAAAATCAAGATAATGATTGTGATAACCCATGTAAAAAAAGAAGGTCAGTATTGCAGCAAAACCAGCGTAGAGAAAATATTTCAGCCATCCCTTTTTAATTATCGGAATTGTTATCGCGGCTGCTGCCAACGCAACCCAGACTGCCCGTGTGTAAGCAAAATATACAGCTACCAGAATAAGGATAAGTGAAAAGATAAGAAACCTTCGCCTGAAAGATTTTCGCGGATACCAGGATATTGCAAGAACATTAAACGGTACTACTAATCCAATCATCACGGCATAGTTAACATGATTCCTAAAAAAAGGAAGCATCTGGAAATTTACTGCTTCAAAAGAAAAATTATAACGGCTGTGTCTAATTAGTGTGTAGAAAACCGTAAATAGTAGCGGTATAAAAAGGCACCAGAAGAAAGTGTGGAACTGTTTTACATTTTTTATCAATATGCCGGTTACAAACACAAAAGTGATGATGTACCATGTTTTGGCAAGGGAGAATTTAATCGATGTGAAGCTGTTCTGAGAATAAATCGTTGAAAGGTAAGTCCATATTAAATGTAAAATAGTGACTATAATTATAGTATGGAAAAAGAAGTCTTTTGGTAATTGATTACCCTTGGTAAGAACATAGGCAAAAAATAAAAACATTAAACAGACCATAAGCGGTTCAGTAGGAAGGTCAGTTGAAAATCCACCCGGGAGCTGATGTTCAATTGAAAGCGGCAAGCAACAGATAAGGAGAAAATAAATAAACTTGAAATTATTAATTGATAAATAAACAAATAATATCGCAGCAGGAATCATTGAAACCAAAACATTTCCAGTATAAACGGCAACCCAAATAGAAGCTATTAAGATAATTCCGAAAAAATAAAATATTCTTTGCCAAAATTGATAATCACTATTCTTAATCATACATATAATCGCGACTTATTCTAAATAAGGGTAAGGTTTTTTGAAAGGGCGTAGAAATAATTTTCTGTTAATGAAGCTAACGGTTAGTTAGTGTTTTTTAAATTTCTATCGGCTGCATTATTCCAGGCGGGTTGCTCTTCAGCATTGCCGCCTTGGCTTCATCAGGCGTCTTAATTAAATAAAAGATTGTTGCCTTTTGTTTTGTCTGCGGTATGGAATTAATCAATGCAACCATTCCGCCGTTAAGCCACATGCAAAACCTTTAAGCTGTCACTGCTGCAACTGTAGGCTGAGTAACTTTCATGGTAGACTTCATATACTCTTCTACTTTATCTACCATGTCATTAGAACCCATAAATACTGGAGATCTCTGATGCAGTTCTATTGGGTCAATATCAAGAATTCGCCGGGTGCCATCTATTGCTTTGCCGCCTGACTGCTCTACTATGAATGCCATTGGGAAACACTCATACAATAATCGAAGTTTACCCTGCATCGCACTGCGTGTAGCCGGATACATAAAAATTCCACCATACATCAGGTTACGGTGAATGTCGCCTACCAGTGAGCCAATATAGCGCAACGAATAGGGTCGGTTCGAGAGCTTATCTTCCGATTGACAGTAGGTAATATATTCTTTAACAGGCTGCTCAAATTTTAAGAAATTACCCTGGTTTACAGAATAAATTTTACCCTTTTCAGGAGATTTTATGTTGGGATGAGAAAGACAAAACTCTCCAATTGATGGGTCGAGGGTAAATCCATTTACGCCATTGCCTGTAGTATAAACCATCATGGTTGAAGAGCCATAAATAATATAGCCTGCTGCTACCTGCCTTGATCCCCTTTGCAGGAAATCTTCCAACCTGCAGGGCCCAAAAAATGACTGTCTGCGATAGATGCTGAAAATTGTTCCTATCGCTACATTTACATCAATGTTAGAGGAGCCATCGAGTGGATCGAGTGTAACAACATACTTGGCATTTCTTGAATCTTCAGTTGTGATAGGGACAAAATCATCATTTTCTTCTGAAGCCATACCACAACATTCGCCACTAACCTGCAATGCTGAGATGAATTGCTCGTTGGCAAACATATCAAGCTTTTTCACCTCATCCCCAGTAGTATTGTTGATGCCTGTAGTGCCCAGAATATCCACCAGGCCTGCCTTATTCACCTCACGGTTTACAATTTTTGCAGCAAAGCCAATATCACGCAGCAAGCCACTTAATTCACCGGTAGCAAAGGGGAAATCTTTTTCGTTTTGAAAAATAAACTCATCGAGCGTTATAACCTTGCGCAAACTTTTCATGTGCAGAGAAGTTTAAAAACAAATGCGAAGTCCAGCCTTGGAATTCGCATTGTGTATTGCAAATATAAAAATACTTCTTTCAAAATAACGCATACTTATTTCATTCTTTTACCGCGACATTGGTTGATTTACAGCCTTTAAGTCTACTAATTTCAGTTTACCCTTGTATTGTGATTGCGAGGAACATTAACCCTGAGCTCATGAAATGATAAATATCGAATTAAAGCCAAATTATCTGAATCAGCAATTACGTAACATTAACCGGTCTTTTCCATTTTCTTCACCTTCTCTATAAATTCCCGGGCGAAATTTTTCAAATCGTCACTTAGGGACTTGTTATTAGTAGCGCGAAAGAAAGTATCCGCGAGAGTAGAAATGGTTTGGTAAAAGAAGAGATTCATTTCAGGCACTGTCATCTCTTTTGTCCAGATGTCAATACTCATTCCTGTTTTATCACGATGATCCCAAAGAGCAAGCAGCATTGCATTTGATTCATGAATGCCAGGTGCTGCATCGGTTGCTTCCCAACTAATTTTTTCGGGAATATTGTTCTTGTCGAGCCCAATTGTAAGATTGATATTGCTAACGCGGGCAGTGGTTTCTTCACTCATCATTATTGTTTTTTCGCAAAGGTGTTGATTAATTGCTGAAGGGTAAACCTGCTCCATTTCACAATAAATTATGGTTTATTGATCAATTTGATTTAAATGTTTCTTCAGCTCTTCAAAGAAGGATTCAAAGTCGCCAGAATTCCGGTGTACTATAAGGTTGTTTTCTTTATCACGAAAAATAAGCGTGAAATAGTGATTGTCTTCAAAATCACTGAAGTGAAAAGATACCAACTCGTCCCATTTGAAAGTTTGCGCTGTGCCGATCTCTTCCTTTCGAAAGTTGATTGGAATAATCTTAAAATTCGTTTCCTCCAGGCTAAATCGAATTCTTTTTCCAAGTGAATAATAGATAATCAACCCGATTATCACTGACGGGAAAAACAAGAGCAACATCCACGGCACAATCAGCACCACTGATTGTTGTATCCAATCATTCCAATTGAGTAAAATTGTATGCAGCGATTGTATCAGCACGGCATTCAGAATTACGACCATAATTAATGAGAGAGCAAACCAAAGGTATGCGTGGGGTCTATGCGCCATGAATTCAAATATCATAGCATCAAAGTAACTTATGTTAGACGAGAACAAAAACAATTTACATTAATCACCGGGTGTTATCATTGGCATCGTGTCACCTGCTGCTCTTGCAGAATCAATGATGTGCTGTATTTTCTGATTGGTGCTTTCCACATCCGCATCGATGGATGTTACCGTATCATTCACAATTACAATCAATTGATTGTTGCCATAATGCCATTCTTCTGTTTTTGTCTGATGATTGAACTCATCGGTTACAGTACCTAAGTTTAATTTTTCTGTAGGAAAGCCAGCCACTTCAAGAACTTCAGTAAATGACATCCCAACTTTTACATTCGAGATATCAGGTTGTTGCGGATATTTAGTTTTGGAATTATTACATGCCAAAATGCAGCTCGATACTATAAGGATCAACAGACATAACCATTTCCAATTGAAGTAATTGCAATTCAGATTATTGGAATTAAACATACATCAAAATCGAGGACATGGCAGATCAATAATCTTATCTGTTGGTTTTTTATACCAGCCTGTATAAGTAATAGAAAGCTCAAAGGCACCCTTTCCTCCCGAAGCAGATTTTAATGCTGATGTATTCACATCATAATTTATAAATGCGCGCCAATGCTCATATTGGTAGCCGATGATTGGAATCACAGAGTCCTCAAACCGTGCAAACAAACCAGCAAACAATTGATTGGACGATGAGGTGTTTAACTCAATACTTAACATACTCCCCGCCAACAGCTCATGAGCTTTCTTCTGAGACATATACATCATGCTTGGGTAAATGTATATTTTATCTGTTATCTTTAATATTATTCCGGCGTTAGCTGCAGGTCTAATACCGAGGCGATTCTCTGTATTTCCATAAAATGAATCTTGCGGCCGAAGCAGGTGATAAGCAGCAAGGCCCGCATAGATCGAAAGATTTTCAGATCCGCTGTATGAATAAGAAATTCCCGCAGCTACATCTGGATAGCTGATTTTTTGAGTTGAATAAGTTTCTCCATTTGGTAAGCCTGTGTCGAAGCCGGCATCATTCCATTGGTTATCAAAATAAAACTTTGTGAAGTCAACTGACTTCTGTACCATTCCCGCCTGTACTCCAAAAGATATATAGTTTGCTTTATTGCCATCAGGATTAAAATGAAAAGCCCCGGAGCCCATCACCTTAGTCACCGAAAGATCACCATCACCTGCCCGATCTGCAACCATAATAAGACCTGCCGAAAAATAACTTTTATGAAAGCGATTCTTATTAAAGGACATGTCTCCATAAAAATCGAAAGTTTTGTATGGGACGGTAACACTTCCCCATTGCTGGCGGTAATTTATTCCTGCACGGTAATCTCCTGTAAAGCTTCCGGTATATGATGGATTGATGGTAAGTGGGGTAGTATAAAACTGAGAGAAATGAATGTCCTGAGCTGTCAGCATATTTGCTGCAGTTGTACATAATATAATAAGGAAATAAAATCGTTTCATAACTTCAAAATCTGTTCACGTGTGCTGCACCAGTTTTTTTAAGCAGAATCTATTATCAATTTTACAATCTATCGCAGCAGCGTAACATTACCACTTCTAACCGCTGCTTTTCCATCAGTAAATGTTGCAGCGAGTGTCCATGTATACACCTCCATCTCTTGCGCTTCTCCCTTATAATAGCCATTCCATCCCGTACTAAGATCGTTTGTTTCAAATACCAGCTCCCCCCAGCGATTATATACTTTAAAGTTCAGGTTTTTTACATCCTGACCCTTTACAAACAAGAAATCATTTTCTCCATCACCATTTGGAGAAAAAGCATTTGGCACATCTACCACTGGAATCAATTGAACTTTAATTAGAGTACAAGCCTCATCAGGACAGCCACCTGCATTATTTGCGGTAAGGCATGCAAGGTATTCGCCACTCAACAAATATGTATGAATAGGATTTGCTTCTGTACTGGTATCTCCATCACCAAAATTCCAGAAATAATAGGATGCCCCACTCGATTGATTGGTGAACTGGACATCAGAAATATAATCCTGAATTATGGTAGGATTAGCGGTAAAGGCAGCATCAGGAGGATAAGGCAATACGGTTACTGTAAAGAATGCCGTGTCAGTTGGATTACATGCTGAGTCATCGGTGATTACTAACATTCCATTGTAGGATCCCGGAATGTTGAAGGTATGGGTAGGTGTGGAATCAGTTGAAGTTACCCCATCTCCAAATTCCCAGAAGAAGGTGAGGCCACCATAACCTGTGTTAGAGAAATCTACAGTAAAAGGAGGACAACCATAATAAGCAGAGTTGCTCACTTCAGCAATCAACACTTGAGTGTAGTCAATAAGCTGGGTAATGGTATCGAGCTGATTGCACGATAAAGGATCATTCACGATAAGCATAACTGTATACACACCCGGTTCAAAGTAAGTATGGCTCACACTTAATCCGTTTCCGGTTGTGCCATCTCCAAAGTCCCATGTGTATGAAGTTGCCATACCACTTGATGTAGCTGAAAAATCAACCTTTAAAGAGTCGCAAAAATCAGTGATGGTTGTAGTGTATTCCGCTGTAACTAAATTATTATATACTACTACAGATGTGTAAGCAGTGTCAACCGGAACACAGGCGGTAGGATCAGTTGCAATAAGCATCACATTGAAAGTTCCTGTGTCAGTAAAAGTATGTGTTGGCGCAAACTCCGATGAGCTGCCTCCATCGCCGAAATCCCAGGAATATTGAGTAGCGTTTACACTGGTATTTGTAAAGCTTACCGTGAGCGGTACACAACCAGTTGCAGTAGGATGAGGTGAAAAAGCTTGATATGTTTGCCAACGAGCAATTCATCTCAGCATTGCAGGTTAGTGGCGAATGTTGTGGTATGGCTTCAGAAGAAAATGATGATTTTGTCCCTATCACAACTGAAGATTCAAGAAATGCCAAGTATGTTGTTACACTCGATCCACTCGATGGCTCCTCTAACATTGATGTAAATGTAGCGATAGGAACAATTTTCAGCATCTATCGCAGACAGTCATTTTTTGGGCCCTGCAGGTTGGAAGATTTCCTGCAAAGGGGATCAAGGCAGGTAGCAGCAGGCTATATTATTTATGGCTCTTCAACCATGATGGTTTATACTACAGGCAATGGCGTAAATGGATTTACCCTCGACCCATCAATTGGAGAGTTTTGTCTTTCTCATCCCAACATAAAATCTCCTGAAAAGGGTAAAATTTATTCTGTAAACCAGGGTAATTTCTTAAAATTTGAGCAGCCTGTTAAAGAATATATTACCTACTGTCAATCGGAAGATAAGCTCTCGAACCGACCCTATTCGTTGCGCTATATTGGCTCACTGGTAGGCGACATTCACCGTAACCTGATGTATGGTGGAATTTTTATGTATCCGGCTACACGCAGTGCGATGCAGGGTAAACTTCGATTATTGTATGAGTGTTTCCCAATGGCATTCATAGTAGAGCAGTCAGGCGGCAAAGCAATAGATGGCACCCGGCGAATTCTTGATATTGACCCAATAGAACTGCATCAGAGATCTCCAGTATTTATGGGTTCTAATGACATGGTAGATAAAGTAGAAGAGTATATGAAGTCTACCATGAAAGTTACTCAGCCTACAGTTGCAGCAGTGACAGCTTAAAGGTTTTGCATGTGGCTTAACGGCGGAATGGTTGCATTGATTAATTCCATACCGCAGACAAAACAAAAGGCAACAATCTTTTATTTAATTAAGACGCCTGATGAAGCCAAGGCGGCAATGCTGAAGAGCAACCCGCCTGGAATAATGCAGCCGATAGAAATTTAAAAAACACTAACTAACCGTTAGCTTCATTAACAGAAAATTATTTCTACGCCCTTTCAAAAAACCTTACCCTTATTTAGAATAAGTCGCGATTATATGTATGATTAAGAATAGTGATTATCAATTTTGGCAAAGAATATTTTATTTTTTCGGAATTATCTTAATAGCTTCTATTTGGGTTGCCGTTTATACTGGAAATGTTTTGGTTTCAATGATTCCTGCTGCGATATTATTTGTTTATTTATCAATTAATAATTTCAAGTTTATTTATTTTCTCCTTATCTGTTGCTTGCCGCTTTCAATTGAACATCAGCTCCCGGGTGGATTTTCAACTGACCTTCCTACTGAACCGCTTATGGTCTGTTTAATGTTTTTATTTTTTGCCTATGTTCTTACCAAGGGTAATCAATTACCAAAAGACTTCTTTTTCCATACTATAATTATAGTCACTATTTTACATTTAATATGGACTTACCTTTCAACGATTTATTCTCAGAACAGCTTCACATCGATTAAATTCTCCCTTGCCAAAACATGGTACATCATCACTTTTGTGTTTGTAACCGGCATATTGATAAAAAATGTAAAACAGTTCCACACTTTCTTCTGGTGCCTTTTTATACCGCTACTATTTACGGTTTTCTACACACTAATTAGACACAGCCGTTATAATTTTTCTTTTGAAGCAGTAAATTTCCAGATGCTTCCTTTTTTTAGGAATCATGTTAACTATGCCGTGATGATTGGATTAGTAGTACCGTTTAATGTTCTTGCAATATCCTGGTATCCGCGAAAATCTTTCAGGCGAAGGTTTCTTATCTTTTCACTTATCCTTATTCTGGTAGCTGTATATTTTGCTTACACACGGGCAGTCTGGGTTGCGTTGGCAGCAGCCGCGATAACAATTCCGATAATTAAAAAGGGATGGCTGAAATATTTTCTCTACGCTGGTTTTGCTGCAATACTGACCTTCTTTTTTTACATGGGTTATCACAATCATTATCTTGATTTTGCTCCTAATTATGAGGTGACTATTTACCATCAGGAACTTGATGAACATTTGAAATCTACTTTTGAGGGAAAGGATGTGTCAAGTGCTGAAAGAATTTATCGTTGGATAGCCGGAATCAAGATGTGGATGCAGCATCCTCTGATTGGATATGGCCCCGGAAATTTTTATAACTTTTATAAGGAATTCACCGTTACGAGCTTTGCAACTTATGTAAGTGATAATCCCGAGAAATCTTCTATTCATAATTATTTTCTCCTGATACTGGTAGAGCAGGGAATGGTAGGGCTGGTGATTTTTACTGTCTTATTGTTTGTTATCTTATCCCAGGGTCAAAAAATTTACCTTCAGACAAAAAGCAAGGCAGAAAAAAACTATGTAATGGCGATTCTCGTATGCATCATTATTCTTGTAATTAATTTGATGCTTGGTGATTTGATTGAAGCAGATAAGACCGGTTCAATATGTTTTATCTGTATAGCGTTATTGGTGAATCAGGATATTGAAAACAGAAATTTACTTCAAGGCAACTATAATGATGTTGGGAGAAAAAATGCTTTTAGATGAACTTCTTCCGGAAGCAAATAATACAATCTTCATACAAAAAACAATAACTCCCCAGCTAAGCTTTCTTACTATATTTTTTAAAAATCCATTCACAGAAATAAATGACCTCTGAATTTGTATTGTAGTGAACCCTGTTGATTGCATCAGCTGCATTGCAGAAGATGCATTCAATAAAGTAGCATGCGTGAAATCTCCATAGGCAAATTGTCCCGGAAATGCCGCATCCATATTGCATGTTCTAAAAATTATCCGCCCGTTCTTTTTTAGTCTCGTTAAAACTAATAGAAGCAAATTTGTTAAATCCTCTTTTTCAAAATGCTCGATAATATCAATTCCTATAATTACATCAAATATTTCTTCGCCGTTTGTAAGAAATTCAAAGACATTGCCGCAATAAATATTAGTAAGTCCTGAGGCGTGTGCCTTATCTACCATTTCTTCACTGATATCAATGCCCGCAATATAATTATATCCTTTGCTCAGCAAAAAACTTACGAGCTTTCCGGAACCGCACCCAA
>MWVT01000337.1_pt1 | contig 10398 bp, 9 predicted proteins | sample 1047201 | NCBI WGS metagenome assembly MWVT01 (sample SAMN06349988, study PRJNA376086) | soil metagenome | isolation source: TG5-1 sample Antarctic (ecotone) soil | place: Antarctica | collected 2015-01-13 | reverse complement strand
CGCGTTGCCGGGACACCGAATAGAATCACTATTGAGCTGCGGAAAACTCTCAAGGGAATTGTTGCCAGCGAGTTGGAATCGTTGCCCGGAACGCTCGAACAGTTACAGCCGAAAGAACGGCTTGAATTGCTGGTTAAGTTGCTGCCGTTTTGTATGCCGAAAGTTGATTCTATCAGCGGCAAGTATGATCTGGGCTGGCGTAAATTGGACGACGAAAATTAAATGATTAGCTTTTGCTCTCAATGTTCCGGCTGGTTGTTGACGCTCGTTTATCAGCCGAAATTCTGTTCGCTCTGCGGCGCGTCAATCGGTCGGTGTGTGCCGCTTCTCGAATACATAATTGTTTTGGCTGTGGCGGTGGCGGTCGTGTTGGCGATTGTGAATTGATTATTCAAACCTACTCGCAAGTAGAACTTAACATTTGCTAACATTTATCGTAGTTCCACGATGTTTTTGGTTAAAAAGAATACACAAATATACACCCATAAAAAGCCACTGTCCGCAGTTGGTATTTGGGATGTGAATAGAGTAGTAACAGAGTGGTAGTAAAGTTGGGGTAAAGTAGGGGTAAAATTTAATCTTTGCTAAGGTTTGAAGCCTCTGTTAATTGGTCTTCCTTTTTGAAAATCTTTGTAAGTATCTTTAATTTTTTTAATTGCCTTTTTATCTAACAATTTGTCTATTGAGGAATTGTTGATCGAGATGAAGATATAGCCTGTGCCTTTACTGAGAACCACATGGAAGTTTTTGCAATCAACGCCCCCATAGTTAGCTTTCGTCTGTGGAGGGAAATTCAGCAGAGCTGCCATTTCTGAGTAAAAATCTTCTTTTGAAAGATTGTCGTATGCCGGTTAAAAGTCTCCAGAGGGTAAAAATGTTTCATAGAATTTCTAATAAATAACTGTTTATATTGGATTTATCGCCATTATTTGTTCCCGTTTTTCTTTCAATTTTGGGATCACAATTTCGGGAAAGATAAAAACCATTAAAACTAATCAAGTCAAAGACTTATCGAAAAAACTATGAAACATTCTGTCCTTTTGGAGACTTATAGCCATCATTGGACGTGAGGGCGAAACAGCGACTTTGTTATCAGGTTGTCTTTTTAACTCGGAGTTGCGTGTAATCGGTTTCGCCCCACGTCAGATACTGTGTTGGATGTCAAGCCGTTTTCGCCCAATTTGGGTCAAATGGTTTTCCGGTTTTCAACACTCCAAAGGCGAGATGAATCAGTTTTCGCATCGCCGCTCCGATGATTGCCATTTTACATTTGCCGCGCGCCTGCAATCCATCAGCCCAAACTTTGAAGAAGTCGCTACAACGAAGCGCGGTGATTGCCGGAAAGTAAAGTGCTTTTCTGAGCCGCGCGTTTCCGATTTTTGACAACTGCACTCGTCCGCGCACCGAACTGCCCGAACGCCGTTCGCGCGGAACAAGTCCGGCGTAAGCGGCGACTTGCCTGGCGCTTTTGTATTGCTTGATGTTGACGATTTCGGCAAGCAGCAGAGCGGCGGTCGTTTGAGCGATGCCGGGAATCGAGTCGAGCAAATCGCTTTGCACTTTGAGGTCAGGATGATTGTTGATATGTTCACGAATCATCTTTTCGGTTTGTTTGATTTGTTCGACCAGATACTTGATATGTTCTTCAAGGCTTTGCCGAACCGCATTAACAGTAATGCCGGATGAGAGGCGGTTTTCCTCCGCCACGCGCATTTCAATCAGTGATTCCAGACGCCGGACAAGAGCTTGCAGTTGCTGAACTTCGGGCGCGGGCGGTCGCCACGCTTCCGGTTGCTGTGCCAGACAAAAACGGGCAATCAACTCGGCATCCACTTTGTCGGTCTTCGTTCTGGTCAGACGACTGGCAGCAAAAGCTTTGACGGCTGCCGGATTGACAACGCTGACCCGGTTACCGGCTTCGTGCAGAAACAGTGCGAGAGCTTCGCCGTAAGGGCCGGTCGCTTCCAAACAGATGTGCAAACTACCGACTTGATGCGAATTGAGCCAAGCCGCTAATTGCTCGAATCCGTAGCGGGTATTGGCAAAGACTTTATGTTTGACCTTCTGATTTTCTTTAATCAAACACACATCGAACTTCAACTTGGCAATTTCAACGCCAAGCACAACGGCGGGTAAATTCATACGGTTAAACTCCTTTTGATTGAATTGACTTGCAACGCGGGTCAAGCTTGTAGATGCAAGCTCAGCTTGAAAAGAAGCGGCTTTGGATACTGTTCGACCTCTCAGGCGCGGCAAGAAAGCGGGCGACGGGAGCGTATCTGACGTTCTGACTCTTTAATTGGTCATAACTCAATCCCGGCTTCACCATCACCCTTTTGTTGCTGCCAAAGTTTGCGGCTTTGACAGACACCTGTCAACATACAAACTCAATCGTTGTGCGTCTGCGCTTGATGTGCAAAACTAATCGTTATCGAAGGTGTAAAATTATGATTGAACAAGAAAACTTACGAATCGTGCAAGAAGGTTACGCCGCTTTTGCTCGCGGCGATGTGGCGGGCGCGTTAAGCAATTACTCTGATGATATTGATTGGGCAATGCCCGGCTCGCCCGATGTTGTTCCGTATGCGGGCAAGCGTCGTGGGCTTGAGCAAGTCGCACAGTTTTATTCAACTTTCGCTCAAACGGAAGAAGTTGAGCAAATGGAATTGCAGGACTTTATTGCTCAAGACGATAAAGTATTGGCGTTTGGTCATTACAAAGGGCGCGTGAAAACTACCGGACGCAGTTACTCAAAAGATTTCATTCACGTTGCGACATTGCGCGACGGGAAGGTTATCAAGTTCCGCGAGTATGTCGCGTCTGATGATATGCACAAAGCCTATGGAGCGTGAAGGCAAGAAACGGCGGCTCGTTCCAAACAAACGACGCACAACAAACCATTGGACGTGAGGGCGAAACAGCGACTTTCTTATCGCGTCGTCCGTCAAATTTTCGGGCGGCAAGCGTTTCAAAGACAGTTTTCAGTAAATCAAATTTCAGAGATAAATAACGATTGAACTTATCAGTTATAGTTGCCGGTCGCTTGTGCCGGCATTTTTGTGTTCTCTTTGCATTCGGTAAAATCCGTATTATAAAAACAAAACAGTGAAGATGGAAAGCGATGGCGGATTATAGCATTGAAATTATTACAAAACAGGTAAAACTGGCAGATCTGGTTGGACATCTCGCCTCAGCTTCCTTTTTCGCACTTGATATTGAAACCGTTGAGTGGTGGAATCGGCACCGGGAACGCATCGCCCTCATTCAGATCGCTTTTCGCACCGGAGACGGAGTAAAGGTTGCCGTCATCGACGCGCTTTCCGAACTTGATCTGGAAATCTTGAGCGTTCCTCTGGAATCGAATGAGATCACTAAAATTATTCACAACGCCGCCTTTGATGCAACGCGCCTGTTAAATCATTACAAATTTAAAACTGCGCCGATACACGACACGATGCTTGCCGCCCGCCGACATGGTGAAAAGAAATGTTCGCTCCAAGCGCAGTCCTTCACTCATTTGAATTTTCATATCGATAAGAGAGCGCAACGCAGTGACTGGAGCCGGCGACCGCTCGATATTAAACAAATCAATTACGCCGCGCTCGATGCCTATGCTGCATTGCAGCTTTACGAGCATCAGGTAAAAAGAAATTTAAAGGGAGATTATCGTCTAAAGGATATTTTTCCATCTCTGCAGGGACAACTTCCGCTCGGTGAATCACTCAACCCCGTTAGTCCGGTAACAAAGCCGGGTATTTCTCCACAGAATCAAAACTATGTCTCGCTCGAAACAAATCCCCCGACAGACAAACTACCTGCTCTGCTGATAGCTTTGTTGGGAATCATAAGCGAACTGCCGTCACGCTATGGTCCCGACCAGTTAGCAGTATCGGTCGGCAGCGATAGGGTCGGACTCGCCGGTTGGATTGTTGACATCCGGCTCGGTATTGACGCGGATTTTGATGAAGAAACTGCACGGCTTTCCATTGCTGATTTGCTAGAGCGGAAACTAATCAAATTCACAGAAACCCGTCGTCTCGAAGCAACTACTGAAGGAGCAGAGATCTGGAAGCAGATAAAGTAAGTGTAAGTTTATTTTCCGCACTATCAAAAATACTTCCAAAACCCAACAAATGGAGTAGGTTTTGAGACTTTGATTATGAGATTGATTTTGGAACTCGTTTAATTGAATTATCTGGCGGAATTATCTAGCAAACTCAAGAGTGTCAAAAAGTATACACATTGAGACACGACAGTTGAATCTGTTTTTAGTGTCTGGATTTTTAATCTCAGTCGTAATGTCCGTGAACTTCGCGGCTAATACGCAAATATACTAAGCCACCATCAGTAGTTGGTTTTTCAAGACAAAGGTATTCCGCATCGCGGAGTAAAATTGCTTCGTCGGCAAATCTCCCAAGCTCGCTGAGAAGTGTCTTCCTTATCCGCTTTTTACCGGCCGCAACTCCAATTAAGAAACTATATTTCTCCAGCCCGTCGGCGGCTAATACTTCAAGAGCGCGGTGCATAAAAAAGTTATTTCTCATTGTGCGGCGATGCACAAACATTTCATTACCTTGCCAATAAATCTGTTCTTGTTCGGTTGTTAGTTTTGTCGGTCTTGCCATTTCGATAGTATAGCATAGTTATGGAAAAGTTTTCCATAACTACAAACACCGTTTCCATCTTTTACGCTTTTCTGCTTATCGTGCGCCGGATGCCATCAAACTCGGAAGCAACCTGTTGGGCTGGTTCCCTCGTGAATCAGCCGCTCAATTTCTGGTTCGGTCAAAAGGAATAACGTCCGCTTGCCCTTTGCGATTGCAATTCGGCTTCAAGCGATTGGTTGTTACGCTGCTCTATTAAATTTTGCCGCAAATGTATCCACGCCTTTTTTTCAAAGTCGTTTGGCGTTTGTGTCGGATTATTTGCCAGCCAGCCGCGCATCAAAGTTTGTTTAGTTGGCTCAAGTTCAGCGTCAATCTCAGCGTCGTATTCACGCTGTTTTTGAGCTTTTTCGGCTGCAAGTCCGGCTAAATACTTCGCCCGCGTTTCGTCGTTGTTAGCCTGCCATCGTGCAAGGACGGCATCGCGCTCGCGTTTCCACAAATCGTGGTCAAAAGATTTCAAAGCATTTTTATTATACGAGCAGTTTTTTACTAGATAAATGAACATTTTTAGCAGTTTTTGACAAAATACTGGCTAAAACCCAGCGTATAATACTTATTATACGCACATCGTCGCTTTCTGTTCCTTTCCTCCCTCAACCCCGTGTTCATACTATTTTACAAATCCATCGCGCCAAATTCAGCTTCAGGGCTTTGCCGTAGCCAATACTCACGAACAATCCACGATTGAATTTTGTTACAAGTTACCGATTCAAGGCGCTCGCCGTTTAATCTGAGCGTTAGATAAAGCAAAGGCACGTCATCGCCTGTCCACTGGTCGGAAACGTCCTCAGAACGCAAATGCGCGGCAATGTATGTTTCGGTTAAAATCCTTAAAGATTCGTCGGACAATTCGCCGTGGCTGTTTTTAGCGATGCCGCGAACAAGCGCCAACTCCGTCTTGTATGCTTTGACGGTCGGCATACTCAAAAGCAAGCCTGCTTTGCCGGCATCCTCGCATTTCTTCGAAAATTTGACCAGATGGTCAATAACCGATTGCCCGGATTCGTTTCCAACCGTGAAAACGTCCTCTAAAATAAAGTTTTCGTTTTCGGCTTGCGGTTCGGGTTCAATCAATAATTCGTAATCAGGATATGCCGCGGCAATCTTTTCTTCGATGAAACGGCGCAAATCAGTCTTGCCCACTTTTAGTAAAACGTCGTTCCAATCCTTCCCGCCTTCGGGTACAAGACGAACTGCCCGTACGCCGTGCGCCCGCAACTCGCTTATGTGTTTTTCGGCGTCCCGGTTGCCGGTTGCGTCCGCGTCAAATGCAACCATTACCTTTCTGAATGCCAAACGATTCGGCAGCCAGCTCGGTATTGAAGTTGCAGCGGACGCAACCGCCGCAAATCCGCACTCGTGCAAAGCCATCGCGTCCGCCGGACCTTCAACAAGAAAGAAAATATCGGCATCAAAAGCGTTCGCGGTTTGGAAAAGAGCCTCTTTTCGAGTTCCCTTAGTTTTCTTCGGCGTGTCTATAAAATTATCGTCAATCGCCCGCGCGTGATAAGCGATAACCTGCCCGCTCTGGTCCGTAATCGGAAAAACGACGCGCCTATCGGCTCCGATAATTTCCCATTCGCCCGCTGTCTCTTTCCAATGCTTAAACTGTTCGGCATAGCCGCAGCGGAAGGCTTTTGCCGTTTCCGCGGTTATGCCGCGGCTTATGAGATATTCCTGCGCCGGTGAATTTTTAAATGCCGCTTGATATTGCTTCATTTGCGATTGCAGCCGCTCTAATTTTGATTGCGTTTCGTGTTGCTCGCTCTCTAAGGCATTTTTCTGCTCAAAGGTAGCCGCTGGTATAGGTTCGAGGCTAAAAACGCGGTTAATAGCTTCGGCTGCGCGGGCTTTTCGTGATTTATAGCCAGAGCTTTTGAATTTATCCGAAAAACCGTTGTCGGCAAAGTATTGTCCCGGCGTGTAATGGTGATTGCATTTGTTTGTGCGGTTGCATTTGCCCACGCGGTCGTCTAAATAAGCATTGCCGTTCTCGGTGTCAATATAACGGGAAAATTCGTGAGGCGCTCCGCAGATGGGACAAGTGTGCCGCGAACGCGGACCGCTGTAAGGTTCGAGAATGTATCTGTGTGTCGCAATTCCTGTCATAATTCTCGAAAATCTTGCGTCCGCCCGGAAAATGCAAAATTAAATGACAAGCCCGGAATGCCGTGGCGGTTTTTGTGAATTTTGGCTGTAACATTCGTTTCGCCGTCAGAGTTCGGCGTCTCGTCTTTGCGCGTTAAATCAATGACGCTTTCGCTTCCGTACTCCAAATCGCCGGAGCCTTTCCCTGCGTGAAGTCCGCCGTCTGATTTGTTCCCGGCTCGGTTGCGGTGCGAAACTGCCAGAATCGGACATTGCAGTCTTGCTCCAACGCTGGAAATAGCATCGAGTCCGGCGGTTATCAGCTCGTACTCGCTCGTATTCGCTAATTCGACCGCGGCGCGGCGAGCCGATTTCGCCCAAATCTGCAAAGAGTCCAAAACGATTAGAACGTGGTCGCTCTTGAGCTGTTTGCGCAAACTTTCGGCAACGTCGCTGATATGAATCGGCGCGGCATAAAGCTGCGTTCCGTCCATAAAAGCTAAGTTCGGCAAGTTTTCGATTGTTCGCAATGCCAGACACTTTGATTCCGAAACGCCCAGCTCGCCGGTTTTCAGCTTGCCTAAATAAGTTTTCGTCTGACGACTGATAAGTCGGCGGAACAGTTCAAGCAAACCCATCTCGCTCGTTACGTATAGGCACGGATAAGCGCAATCAGACGCCACTTGCAAAGCGAAAGCAGTTTTCCCCGCTCCGGGCGCGGCTTGCAGAATATGCACGCCCGGAGCAAGATAACCGCCCAGCGCGGCATCGAGGCTAGGCAGACTAGTTATAGCGCCGCGCGGTTTACCGCTTTCTCGCGCGCGTGCAGCGGCTTCGGCATCGGCTACAAAATCGGCAAGCAGTCCGGCGAGCTGTGTAACGGGTGGTTTTAGGGGTTCGGTCATATTATTTATTTCTCCTGTGTCGCGCCTCGTTTACGATGCGGCGGGGTATGACTCGATTGTATCAAGCGGGGCTTTCGCGTTAGCAAGAAAGCAACCGCTTAACTTAATTAAGTTTATTAGGGAAAATTGGCTTTTTTTTATTGGCTGTAAGTGCCTCATTCTGTTGAGTTTGTAGAAAACCTGAAAAAAAGTTTTGCACGGGACAAGGGGTGCAAATGCACGGGACAAGGGGTGCAAATGCACGGGACAAGGGGTGCAAATGTGAGGTCTTATTTCCGTTTCGTTTTGGCTTGCTCCGCTTTTGCTTTTTTCTTTTTAGCTGCTGCTTCCTTACGATGACCCGCTTCGATTACCTGGTATTCTTTACCGCGGCGCACAAGTTCGTTGGGCAATGTAAATTTGATACGCCGTGCTAATAGTTCTGGCATTTTTACCGCTTTGTCTGAGTTAGATGGTTTTAATGATTCATCAAAAACCCATTCGTAATTCTTTAATACATTAACTTCTACTAATCGGTCAAACGCGTTTTCAACAACCGTTTCAAGCGCCATAGCTTCGCGCCTTTCAATATAACTTGTTAGCAGGTCGCCTGTATTTTCAATTAGAGTTGTGAGTTTGAGCGGTTCTTCTCTGTCATAGTTTTCAATCCGCGCTAAAAACGCGATATAACCGCCGACCAAAACCGCCGCTTTATCCTTGTTGTCTATCCCTAGTTTGAGTAAGCCCTGACCAACAAGCCCTACGTAGTCATTAAATTTGTGCCACTCTGAATCCTCAAAAAAAGCGCCCGGTCGGTAGCTGAATGTGTTCGGGTTAATCTGTTTCTCTATCTTTTTATCGTTGTTTTTATTAGTAAAGGAAGATATGTCGCCGATGATTTCATCTGATAAACCGCGCTGCCAGATGTTGCCTTTTGTTCTATGCCCTTTGCCTTGTGGGTCTTGCCAAAGAACAATTAACTCTGCGCTTGTCAAAGCCTCTAAAACCTGCATTGCGCGTCGCTTGTTCTCAATTGTGTGCGTCCGCTGTTTTTTCTTAAAACCTAAATCATCACAAAATTGAGAAATGCTCATTTTGACAAGCTTCTCCGGGTTAGCTTTGGTTTCAACGTGCGCTCGCGCCCATAGCGCGAAGTGCGCTTTGACTGCTAACGCGCTTTTTTCTTGAAAAAATCTAAAAACTGATTCGCCGATGCCGACGTTGTAGCCCACTAATCCGACAAATTTAGCATCATCATCCTTCACGCAAACCGCTCTAAATCTGCCGGGAATGTTAAAGCCACGCGCTTCCAACCCATCAAGAGACGTTTCTTTAATTGGGCGTGTTTGATTTGGCATTAGAGATTTGACAAAGAATTTATTCGCTTTATCAGAAGCCATAAACATATACGGTTCGCTGTCCAAAGGCGCAAGTTTTTGTGTTTGCCGCTTCCCTTTCTTTTCTCGTTTCCGCCGCTCGACTTCATCGCGCAAAATGTCTCGGTAGCCTAAAAAATAACGGATAACATCTTCACTCTCTCCGAACGATTCATCAAATTCATCTAAACGCCGCGTAAGTACCGGGCTAACTTTTCTTGCCAGCTCATAGTCGCGCTCGCCTAATGTTTCTTCGTAACGAGACCCGAGCTTTGCGAGACGGTCGGTACGTTTTTGCGCCGTTCCCGGTATAAGTCGGTCAAGCAAATCAATAATATCGTCGTATACCACGTTTAGAACCGCTGAGGCTTCGTCGGTGTGAGATTTTGGCGGCGTGAACGGTTCGCCGTTTTCGTATTTGTACACGCCTTTTGGGGGGGTCTCCTCGTACAACTGTATCGCGCCGTTTTCCAGTTGATTAATCAAACCGTCCAAGGACATTTCACCCTTCTTAAGTTTGTCTACTAATTCATATATTCGGCTTTTTTGCCTTACTTTTTTCATAATTTGAGCAGGTTTTAACGTTATAATTTTATAACGGTTTAACGGTAAAAAGTGATAACACTATAATAGTGTAACGTTAAAATGTTATTCATCTGATTCCCTTAATTCGCTAATTGATTTTGCGCCACGTGATTTGAACATCATATCAAGCCCTTCCATTAACAAATCGTGCTGTTTAACCCTTTCGTGAAAAGCTAGAACACGCAACTGCTCGTGAACCGCTTCCGGCAAATACAGTGTTTGTTTAATCAGTCTCGGCTTATCGTCGTTCTTTTTCGTTTTCGTTTCGGCTGCGTCTTTCGCCGGCGTTGTGTCCGATAATGAGAGAGCGTCAAGTGTTATTCTTTTCTATTGTGCAAAGCCGTAACTCAAAGTGTGCGTGGGCGTAACCGATAGTGTGCAAAGCCGTAACCGTTATTGTGCAGTAGTATTTAAGTAAAAGCGTAAAAGCTTATTTACGCTTTTGTTAATTTACGGGAAATTTTTCTTCTAACATTGCTAAAACTTCTTCCCTCATCTTCACCCGTTTTAGAGCGCATTGGCTCTTAATCCGGGCGTGTAAAGAAACCGGAATATCAATCGTAAATCTGGCGGTTGATTCCTTCTCTGCTTGGCTCTCGTTGACTGTAATTGCTCCGCCCTGAGAAACCCAAGCATCTGCATTAAATTCTTGTCCGTTGGCTTTACTATTTGGCTTGGTGGACATTGTAACTTTCTTGCTCATTTTCCATTAACTCCATTATCTCTTTTGTTAGTGCCTCTATTTCTTGGCTTGCCTGATTTTCTGCGCCCGTTTCCAAAACAGTTGATCCGATTGCT
>MWVT01000336.1_pt1 | contig 10398 bp, 13 predicted proteins | sample 1047201 | NCBI WGS metagenome assembly MWVT01 (sample SAMN06349988, study PRJNA376086) | soil metagenome | isolation source: TG5-1 sample Antarctic (ecotone) soil | place: Antarctica | collected 2015-01-13 | reverse complement strand
TATGTATGAACTCGTCTAAATCCGTTCGTTTGACCTTGAACCCGCGCCCGATGACCCGCGCCTTTAATGTTTCATCACGAATCGCATCTCGAATTGTTTGCTCGGACAGTCCGGTTAATAACTGACAATCTTTTACAGTCAATAAAACCTTATCAGCAATTGGAACTGTTGGCTTTTGATTGGTTAGAGAATTCCTAAATACCTCTAAAAATTCAAGGGTGGCATATCGCGCCACTTGGGTCTTGTCATTGATTGGCGGTTTAATTAACTTATTCGTCGGCTTGTCCCTTTCGAGCTTGTATTTAGCAATTTGTTCGGCATCAAATACCGCTTCTTGTTTACCGGAACTACCACGTTGATAAACTACAGTTAGAACTTTATTTTGAACCAATCTTTGGAGACTTCTAACACTGATTTTTAGTTCTTTTGATGCCAGTCGTTTATTCATACCGCCGAATTTATAACACCAATGTCGAAATATGACAAGGCGCGATATGTCATCATTGAATTAAAGGCTCTAGGACAACGTTTCTTTTATAAAGGGTATGCTGGTCAACCTATTGGAATAAAAAGCAGTTATAAGGCTACACAGCGTCAAGAAACGGTAAATTTAACACTGAGTTTGACGGTAAAATGCCGGATGCGTGACCGGAGAAAATTCTCAATGGAAATCACGCATCCGGCATAGCCGTGACGAATAAGACAAAGTAAGAAAAATTCGTCACAACCTAGCCGAAATCTGGACAGAAATCTCGGCTTATTTTGTGGGCGATTAGGTGAAAACAAAAGGGTAACTCCACCTAACCGCCGTAGCTGCCATAAAGGGTGAATATGACAGTTTTTTTAATTAGTTGGCTCGACACGACAGCCTTTCAAATAAGTCAATACGTCACTCACTTTATAAGCGACGCGAGTGCCGACTTTATAGTAAGGGATTAAACCCTTGTACCGAATTGATTGGCGTAAAGTCTGCTGACTAATTCCAATAAGCTGACTTGCTTGGAATTCGTTAAGGATTTTATTTTTATTCGTGGTCAGGTCTTCTACATTCGTTTCGTTTTTTATTGTTTTTATATCACTCATTTTTTTGCTCCTATTTTTTGTTTTTGTCGCGCCGGAATTTACCCGACTTGTCTAATTTTCAAATTCTATTTCAATTTTTGCATCCGCCGACACAGCTAGTAAATACCATTTGAAAGGGTGTGACCCCTGTGCAAATGTTGTGTAATAAAGGTTTGCCTCTTAATCTTTCTCCATCCGCTTTCTGTCAGAATCCAAGTGTCAATAAACTATTCTTTTCTGACACCCTAAATTTTCAATTTCTGACACCGATAAACGTTGACCTTTAGCCGTTCAAAATCTCAGGGTTTTTTGACACCCTCAAACCAAACTAATTGTTGCTCTGTAAATAATCGAACGGCGCGGTTTGAACGCATTCCCCAATCTGGAATTTTCAGATAGCGGCAGATACCTTAAATTTAATTCGTGGTGGAGTCCGCAAATTTCCGTCGCTCCCAAAGGAAAATCGTGATGTATTGACATATCCGCCGGACAATCCTTAAAAATCTGTTCAATTTTCGCTTCATCCGCCCAAGCCGCCGTTCTATTGAGCTTTTCGGCTCTGAGTCTATGCGCCGCTAGTTTGGTTTTATAATAATCATCATCACCAGGTCCAGACCAATGTTTAGGTCGTTTACTGTCATAGATTCTATTTTGCTCTGCCACGTATTCTGGATTTGCTTGGTACCAAGCGATACTAAATTTTCTCATATCTATTTCCTTTACTTTTTGTTTGTGACTGATAACGATTAGGCAACCAGAAACACAAACATTAACCAACAACTCATAACCATCTGAAAACCTGTAACCGTAATCTTTCCAACAGTTCCAGAGATTATAACCAATATACAAAAAATTAAACCGCCTGTTTGATAACATTACGAAGCTCTGTAACCTCGCGGTGTTTAGCCTGTACAGCTCGTTCCAACTCGAAACCGTCCATAAACGTTTCCCAACATTCCGATTTCAGAGTTTTTATTTTAGCCTCGAAATCAGCAATGATAGGTTGATTTCGGGCATCTGTTTCGGCAGAATCTACACGCAATTGTTTTAACCGTTCGTTGTCGGCTAAGATTTCCTTTTCAATCTCCGCAACTCGTTGACGCTGCTTTATTGTTTTTGCAACCGCTATTTGCTCTGCTAACTCTGTCTGCTGTTTTTCCAAATCAGCAACCGTATTTTGATTATTCATATTCATAACCCCGTTATTTACTTATTTGTAAGTGCTTGACCCGCTAAAATGCCTTGCTCACGATCCCGAAGCAGGATCGCTCCGCCGCATTTCTAAGAACTTTCAGGCTTGCAAAGCCAAGCCTTGCAGCGTCAGCCAAAAGCTGACTCGCCGGTGGTGGTTAAAAAGACATTGGGAATTTTCTTTTTTCAGAACTAACCCTAATCGTCATAACAATTAACCGATAGCCGGATTAATAATTATTCAACTCAGCACCCGTGCTAACTTCCATTTCCCGTTTTGGAACATATTCAGCACCCCGAAACTGATTTCCATTCAAGTCTGTTACCAATGCTGAGGGAAACCTTTCTAGGAAATCATCTATTCGCCACTGACGACGTTTTGCTAATTCTCGCCTCAGATAAATTTGAGCGTGTTCAAGACCTCTCGACTCTAATTTTTCCTGAAATATAACTTTGAGATAATTCTTTCTGACCTTATTCTCATTGACAGTTACAACTTTTTGGGATTGTTCGCCGTCAATAACGGATTTCTTATCAAGATGAGCGTCTCCGGCTTTAGTTCCAATTCGCTTGTTACACTGTCCGAAAGTTTGCAGCATCCGTTTTCCCTGCAAAGCCTGTTCGACTGCAATAATCTCTGACACTGGCAAATCGTCAAACGTCGAGCTTTTACAAATGTATTTACCTAGTTCGGCAATCGCATTATCATCACTCCAAACTGTTTTTCGATTAACAACCGCATAACCGTTTTTAGTAGGAAATTCAAGCCGATGACCAAATTTCGCCGCAGCAATCTCCAGACACTCCGTCCAATCAATTTTTAATTGCTCTACATCTAGCCATTTTCCGAACACGATTAAATGTCGGTGAGCGTGATAGCCGTCTGTCTCAACACTCCAAGACCTATTCTCCGATTTATATTTATTACCGAGCGTAAATTCCTCAGCGATAACCGCGCCGTAAATGTTATCGACAAAGACTTTACGCTTGCGAAGCAATGACCACGCATAATCAGCAACAATAAATGTATTTTCGAGACTCACACCAATTAAAGTCGGTTGAGTAAAGGTCAGAAAATGCTTATAAGCCTTTATTTTGTTGGCTGTCAGATACGCTTTACAAAGCTCTAAAGCGGACGTGGCAGCTTTCCGGCTCTTCTTCGATTTGGCTTTGAGATATGCATAATCGAGACTCGATGATGTAATAGTCCACGAACCAAAACCCGTGTAGGATTCGCCCGTTGCCGTCTGCAAATTTTCAGCTACGAAATTATTTGAAGTTCCCGAATTTGCCAACAAATGCTCACCTGTAAATAATGCGTGAATATAATCGGCGTAGTTCGTAAACTCTGAGCTATTGACCGCAGAAAGCATCTTTTCGGCATTGCGTTTACGGCTACGCTGCATATTTAACACCTTCGCATACGGCGTATAAACGCCAACCCTTCCACTTGGCAAAGGCTGGGCATTGACTTTATTTGTTGTATCTATTACACTTATCATATTCGTAAACCTGTGAAAACGGCACTTTTCACGAAAAAAAACGGCAACCCTAAATTTAAGAGCTGCCGTTTATTTCTTCACCGATGAAAAAATTGACTTGAATGTTTCCCGATTTCTGCTATGATAATTAACAAAGGCGTTTACGGCGCTTTTACAAATACAGAAATGAGGGTCAAACTTTCGACGGGGCGACTCTCGTTTTTTTGTTTATTTCTCAATAAACCAAACTATATATAATCTAAGTAGTTCGACTATCCTTGTCAAGGTTTTGCGGGTCTCACCTACCTATAGCTGCGGAAAACAATCGGATGCACTGTTTTTAACCCCCTAAGAATAAGGCTAAAACAGCGCAACTTAAACAAACCCTTTAGGGTTCGACCTTTCCGGCATTTCGTTTTCAAACTGATTTACGATAGTAATCTCAGGTTGCTCCGACTTTTTAGCAATTTGTCCTTCGCTAAACAAGGTAATTACACCGCCAATCAATAGCATTAGCAACACCGCGCCCAAAACGAGAATCACCGCGCTAAAAAATAGAAGTTCCATAATCACAAATTGCTTACAAAATCATAGGTTTTGAGATGCAATAGCCTTTACCTATAGAATTAGATACACCACTGTTAGCAGGAATAACACGAAGCGGCTTAATTTCTGACGGAGTCATACATTCAAAACAAATTTCTTTTGAATCATCTATGGGCGTAGCTCCGCAATTTTTGCAAGTCCACATAATTTAGTCTGCTCTTTCTTCAAATTAAATTTCGTCTAAAATTTTCTGCCGTCTTTCGTTGTATTCCTGTTCGCTAAGCAAATTCTTCTCTTTTAACTCAGACAGCTTTGCTAAACGCACTTCAAGAGTCTGAGAAATTTCTCTTTTTGTAGAGAGAGATGGCGCAGATGCACAAGCAGCGTTTATATCATTCATTAGAGCTATTTCATCGAATATCGTAACACCGCTAATACCTTGATAACGTCTGCAAAGGTCAGCTACTTCTCTTCCGAATTGTAAACAGTTCTGTTTGAGATTAGCGTCGGAAGGGTTATTTTTCAAAACTTCTAAAGAGTTTTTATATATGTCTTCAGCATCAGAAATTACTTGTAATTTTTTTCTTATGTCCTCTTGCTTTAGCCTTCTTTCATAATTGTCGGCAATGATTAAAAGTGCAGCAACACCAATCACTACAACAAGGACAGCTACTAGTAGTAGTATTGACATAATTTATTCCCCCCTTTCTTCAAATCAAACATCACAATTTATGTATGAACTCGTCTAAATCCGTTCGTTTGACCTTGAACCCGCGCCCGATGACCCGCGCCTTTAATGTTTCATCACGAATCGCATCTCGAATTGTTTGCTCGGACAGTCCGGTTAATAACTGACAGTCTTTTACAGTCAATAAAACCTTATCAGCAATTGGAACTGTTGGCTTTTGATTGGTTAGAGAATTCCTGAATATCTCTAAAAATTCAAGGGTGGCACTTCGCGCCAAAACGTTTTTGTCATAGCTTGGCGGTTTAATTAGCTTGTCAGTCGGTTTATCTCTTTCGAGTTTGTATTTAGCAATTTGTTCTGTATCAAAAACCGCCTCTTGTTTACCGGAACTGCCACGTTGATAGACGACGGTTAGAACTCTATTTTGAACTAGCCTTTGAAGACTTCTAACACTAATCTTTAATTCTTTCGATGCCTGTTGCTTGTTCATACAAAAGAAGCTATAACACTGATGCCGCGATATGACAAGGCGCGATATGTCATCATTGAATTAAAGGCTCTAGAACGGCTCTGTTTGCTAGGTAGGTAGGTTGCTAACCCTTTGCAATAAAAAGCGGTTACAGGGCTTCTGACACGCCGTAAAACGGGTAAAATGCCAGCATAAGTGACTGGAGATTTATCAACAGAAATCACTCATACTGGCATAGATGCCGGAACTGGTCCGGCTAGTTAGAGTATGGACGGCTCTAACTAATTTTATTAGCGGTTGAATTAGGGACAAAAGGAAACCCCAACCCAACCGCCAGCCGTCGCACAGGTAGAATAAAGAAGCGACGACTAATTTTTTTAATTTGTTGGCTCGATTTTACATCTGTCCAGGTAATCTAATAGATCACTGGCTTTATACAGGATTCGGCGGTTTACACGATAGAACTTTACAAGACCGCGATACCTTATTCGCTGCCGAAGTGTCGTGGCAGACACTCCAAGAAGTTTTGCGCTCTCCCTTTCATTTAACAATCTGTTATCGGTAGTTAAATCCGCTACGTTTTTTTCTTTTATGTTTGTCATTTTAATCTCTCCAATTTATTTTTTTTGTGCCGGATTTTACCGACTTATTTAATGTTCAAATTCTGTTTCAATTCTTGCTTCTGCGGATTTACATATTATCTACCGTTTTAATGACCCCTACCTATCTGCAAACTATATAGAATAAGGGTTTACCGTCTTGCCTTTCCGTCTTTTAATGACTTTAACCGTAGTCTAAAAAAATAAGTTTTGCAGTTTTTAGCTACGTTATCAGCTACAGTCTAGTTTTTTCATACCTTTTAACATTTAATATCTATAAGTAAATAAAGCATTTATAGTGTTGTTATGAAGTTGAGTTTATGTATGCTATAAACATAAACGTCCTTTACTTTTACCAATTTACAGATAATTGAATGAACCGACCATATAGAAAGGTTATCCAAAAAATCACTGAAAACACGGCTTCAAACTCTTGTAAACACTGCGTCAAATGTAAATTTACGGTAAACATACGTTATATAAACTTATCCAGCCTCAGCTTTAGCTATGACCGAACGTAGAGACGTTAATCTACGCTGCATCTGACGCATATCACGTTCAACGGGCGGAATTTTGTCGTGCGCGTTCCACTTCTCATCAGACAATGCGCGTATGCGGTTGGTAAGGACTGCATAATCCGGTATAGATTTAAGCTCATAATATCTGGCAGTTACTTCCTTCACTTTCTGTTCCTCAGTGTCTCTAATTTGTTCAAGCTCTCGCAAATTTTGGGTAGCCGCCATAAACTCAGCATATTCCAAATCACCCGCGTCTTTACGAGCGGCTAAATCATTCACCGTCATTTGCTGCTTTACCACTTCATACTGCGCATTGTTTTTGAGAATTTCTTGTAGTTTCCAGTCCACGTCAATTTCGTTTATTTCAGCTTTAATTTTACTCAGTTTTAGAGTTGCTTCTTCAATCTCAGGCGAATTCCTATCTGAAATCTCTGTGAAAGTTTGTTTACACCGCGCCAACTCTTGTCCGGCGTTTTCATATTGAATTTCCAACTTGTTCAATTCGTTAATCTCGTCAGCTACCAATTCAAGCCTTTTGTTTTTTTCTTCATTCCGTTTTTCAATTTGAAGCCGTTCGACTTCTTCATTCCAATCTTTCATTTTGTTTCATCTCCTTTCTTTCTTACACTTAAAACGACATTTCTAAGATTCTCTACTTTGGTTATTTGCGTTTCGGCTTCAATCTCGGACACCCCGTTATAAACTAAAATCGCCTTTTGTTCGTCAAGGATTGAATTAAAATCAGCAAACAAAGATTTATCATTCAGAACCGTTTCGAGCCGTGCGTTATATTTATCAATAAAATTATTAGTTTGAATTCGTTCGATTTGAAGTCGTTCAATCTGCCGATCGATTAGGTAATCCGCTGGGTCATAGCCGTCTGCTTTCTGTTCATCTGTGGCGTGATTTTCAATCAAAGTTGAAACTTTGACATTCAACCCTAAACGTCTGGCATCTATGGCAATTGTCCCCCACCGTTCAAAACCATCTCCGTCTGGGAATAAAAGCACCTGCTTATTACCGAATCGTTGAAGCCGTTCGGCGTTAAGCCACTGTTTTGAGCCGGATGCCAGCCAATTATACTGAGGGTAACAAAGGCTTGCGACGACTACCGTTTTCTCAGCTTCTACTATTGCTACAGGCTTATCAGGGTATTTATTCAGTATGTGTTCGCCGAAAAAGAGCTGTTTGTAATTTTTGTTTAATTTTAACTTTGCTGATAGAGACGATGTATCAAAGTCGCCCTTTAGTCGCTTTCCGGTCTCAAATTCGAATCTAATCAACTTTGCTTTGCAAACGCGGTTCAATCGGTCAATATAAGGAAAGCAGGTGTAACACCCCTGATAATCGGGGAATGTTCCGACAGAATATGTCGCCAAAACGTTTTGGAGTTCTTCTCTACAAGCGGGGAAAAGATTCAACAGGAACTGAATAAAGGCGTTCTGTGTATAATTGCCTAAAGTCCGTTTCAAATGCTCATTTGATATGAAATCAAAGGCGTTTTGCTGGTATTCCGTTCTCTGTAAGACATTTTTATCAGTAAAGGCATAATTTACCCTTCTCTTTTTTTTACCAGTGCCGAACTTTACGCCGATTTCTTTAGCTTTTGGATTATCTGCATAGAACTGTTTTGGCTTATAGTGATAGCCGCATTTTGATTCACGATTACAGCGTCCAACCGTCTCAGATAAATAACTACCATCGTCAGCAACGTATCGAACGAAAACACCGCTAGAATTACAATCTGGGCAGGTGTGCCGCGTTTTTGAGCCTTTGTATTTTTCAAGTTGCACCATATCGTTTACCTCAAAAAGTGAGGAAAGTGAGGAAAGTGAGTCAAGAAAAAACTTTCTCCTCTAGTTCTCCTCTGGTAGTTGTTTTTTTAGTCAAGTAAAAGAAAAATCTCTTCAATTCTTTTATTTCATTGTTAATAAAAGGTTTAACTAATTTGAGGGATTTAATTGAAAAAAATAAACCAAAGGAGAAAGTTTTTTTGACCCTCACTTTCCTCACTTTCCTCACTTTTTTAGAATTTGAAACCATTTTCAATCTCTGAGTTGTTTATTGTCTCTAAATAAACCCGAACAAGATTGCTCACCTCAATAGTTTGAAAGCCGATTGCCTCAAGTCTCTTCTTAAAATTCATCCTTTTAAGTGCTGACGTGCCATCTTCCAGACAAAACCCTCGATAATCTGCGTAAAGTTCTTTGAGTAAGACGTGGCTGTTTGAACTTGGTCTATAATTCTTATCCTCTATAAACATTGCTACGCTGTCAGATTCTTTTTTGTAGGTGGCGATTGTCGCTTTAACAATCTCGCTTTCCGTAAATTTTTCCGCTTTTAACAGGCGTTTTAACCCGTCTATAATCCAGTTAAACACCCCCGCAAGTTCAGTTTTTATGATTTTTTTAGCTAGATTAGAATCCTGTTCTGCATCTGGAATTTTTACTCTAAACGGAATGATTAGAAGCCGTCTGAAATATGCGTGTTGATGGTCAAAATCCTTTGGCAACTCATTACAGTTAAATGCCAGTTTTGCATAATTCGTCATTGTGAAAGACTGTCCATATTTGAGCCGCGCTTGAATCGGTTCGCCGGAGACAAGATTCTTAAATTCGTCTCGCGTCTTTGCCGCGTTTATTTCACTTCCGAAATTCAGTAATTTGTGGGCAATTAAAGCGCGGTTATGTTCTTCCAACAGGTTCGATAGTGAAAAGTTTTCGATGTTTACTTCACCTAACAGAGCGTTCATCGTATCAAAAATAACTGACTTACCATTTGCGCCGCCGCCATACAAGAGCAGAGCCTTTTCCAGTTTCAAACCTGTGGTAAATACATATCCAAAAAATTCAGAAATAACGTCCTGTAATTCCTGTTCAGGTAAAACTCTGTCGAGATACGTTTGAAACATTGGACAAGTCGCGGTTTGGTCATATTCAAACGGTAACTGGTAGGTCAAAAAATCCTCACGGTTGAAATCTCTAATTGTCTGAGAATCTTTTGTAATCTCAATAGTTCCGTTTAGAGTATTTAATAAAACTACGTCTATATTTTGGCGAATTGGTTCAAAATAGGCAGATGCAAGAAATTGTTTGTAAAGTTTATCTTTGAACTCATAGTGTTTCGCGTCGAGATACTCAACACTCATACGTGCCGCAACTTTTCCAAGAAAATCTTTTATCAATTCTCGGTCTAATTCCTTCCAAAACGCGCCGTTGTAAGCAAATATAGAATCGTCTTTCCGCGTCAAACCAAAATTCTGGTTTTTAACTTTCGACAGCAACTCATCCGCACACATTACAAGCGTGTGTTTTTGCAGTAATTTTTCGCCGTCCTTTACCCCTTTGATTGCTCGAAAATCAATCGGCTCAATTGTCTCTAAAATAGCATTTAGAATTTCGTCGTGAGCTAAAACTTTGATTTCTGCGGGTTTTGACCGCGCCTCAAATTCTGCGTGAATTGGGTCAAGCGGTTCTGGTATTGGTTGATGCGGTTGTGCCGTTGGTTGTGCTTGTGCTGTTTGTGCTGTGTTGTCCATAAATTACTCCAAAATTTGACAGGTATTTTATGTATTTACGAATACAAAAAACCCCGAATTCTTTAGAGAACCGGACATTTTGATTTTAGATTTGATTCCGCTCGATGAATTTCGTATAATGGGAAGTGCTAACCACTCATCATAGAGTATCGAGGGGAGTCGTATTTTCTCAAACAAAATGCGGCTCTTTTCATTGCCTAAATCGGCTTTTAATATCAAATAATTCCTACATTCATAAGTTTACTCGCATCAAACTGAGGATGTCTATAGGAGCCGCAATCGTGCGAGAGACGGTTGGGCTAGGTT
>MWVT01000335.1_pt1 | contig 10400 bp, 7 predicted proteins | sample 1047201 | NCBI WGS metagenome assembly MWVT01 (sample SAMN06349988, study PRJNA376086) | soil metagenome | isolation source: TG5-1 sample Antarctic (ecotone) soil | place: Antarctica | collected 2015-01-13 | reverse complement strand
GACGGTTGCATCATCGAGCCTTGACTGTGCTTACCTTAAAGCCAAATCGAAAAAGAGTAGGAAAGCTATCACATTTGCTTTAGAGCTTTGTAAAACGTATCTAGCGGCTAACAAAATAGGTGCTTACAAGCATTTTATTACTTTCACTCAGCCAACTTTAATCGGGGTGAATCTTAAAGATACTTTTGCCGTCGCTGATTATGCTTGGTCGTTGTTCCGCAAGCGTAAATACTTTGTCGGAAATATTTTCGGCGCGGTGATAGCAGAAGAGTTTACGCTCGGTGATAAATATAAATCAGAAAGCAGGGTTTGGAGTGCTGATAAAGACGGTTATCACGCTCACCGGCATTTAATCTGCTTTGGCAAATGGCTTGACGTAGAACGATTAAAAATTGATTGGACGGAGTGCCTAGAGATTGCTGCTGCGAAATTTGGTTATCGTCTCAATTTTCCTACTAAAAACGGTTACGCGGTTGTTAATCGAAAAACAATTTGGAGTGATGATAACGCGATTGCCGAGCTAGGTAAATACATCTGTAAAAGCTCTACGTTTGACGAGCTTCCGGCTTCTGAGATTATCCAAGTTGAACAGGCTTTGCAGAGAAAAAGAATGCTTCAAACCTTCGGAGAATGTAATAAACGGGTCGGAACTAAAGCTGCGGACGCTCATCTTGATACAAAAGGCGTTATTGACGGCGAACAATCCGAGAAGGTTGTAAGCGTCAATGAAAATAAGGTCAAAAAGAATTACCTCAAAGCTACATTTCAGGAAAAATTAGAGTCTGGCGGGTTGGAACACGCAAGATTTTACCTGAGAAGGGAACTTTCTAAGCGTAGGAAATGGCGAATAGATAATTTTCTAGAAAGATTTCCGGCTGCTTTGGTTACAGATTTGAATGGCAATCAATTTAGAGGTGCTGAGTATGTTCCCAAAAGGGAAACTGAACACTGATTTAATCTTAAAGATGGTGCGAGGGTGCGCTTCGCAACCGCTGCAAGTTTTCCGCTTCGGAAAGGTGGAAGTCTTAGGCAAAGCAGCGCAGCGTTTCTCTTGGGAAACGTGAGCAGGTTTGACCAATGGTCAAACACTTGTAAATTAAGTAAACAAAGGAGATACGAGATTATGTATGAAGAAAAGGTTAAGGAATTACAGGCGCAACAAGCCGATTTAGCAGAGCAAATAACCTTTGCTAAGACGATGAAGGAAAGAGAGAAGGTTTTGATACTCGAAAGGGAAATCTTAGCCGACCGGGAACGATTAAAACAGATGCGGCTTGAGTCCGACAAAGTAACTGCTCGAACCAAACCTGTCATTGTTGAATTAGAAGCACGGGTAAAAACTTTGAAAGAAGAATCTTGGGATTCATTTATGGACGCTCAAGAGCTTGAAAGGGCTATTCAAATCAAAAATCAAGAGCTTTATAGGCTTCGCAGTGTTGTTAAACAGACGGTTTGATTTTTGTAGAACAGTAATTTATTAGAAATGAGAGGATAATCAATTATTTTCGGAGTGTTATCTGTTGTATTCAAAGGGTTTATCGTTAGTCCTTTCTGGTTGTATGGATTTTTGGATTATCAGTCGCGGTGAAAAAGTAAAGGAATTAGGTAGAGATGTCAGTTTAGCTTAGATATAACTTTCGAGAATTAGGCTGTCAACTAAAAATAGTTTGGAACTGTTTACACAATCCGATAAATCAGTTACATTTATCGAATGTTCAAAAATCGGATTCCAGAACTGGCAAAAAAACAGGGTATTTCAAATGCTTATCAACTAGGCATTTCGTTAAAAGTTTCACCGGCAATATCAGCTAGACTTTGGGGCGGTGATTTTCAGAAAATTGGAATTGTTACGTTGCATAAACTTTGCGATTTATTCGGCTGTCAGATTTCAGATTTTTTATTTTATGATGGAAATAAACGGGAATAGGTTTTGATAGTGAAAATACCTTTAGCTCACACATTTACGCAAAATGTGTAACCTTAAAACTGTCGTTTGTGGACGGGTTGGGGTAGTCGCTAAAGGGTTAGGTTCGTGTGTCAATTCGTGCGATTTTTCCAGAGATTTTTCGACTTATATAATAGTCGCCGCACGAAAAAACAGGGTTTTGAGAAAAATGGAGTTAATTATGAGAATTACAGAGAAAAAAATTGAAAATGTTAATGAAATAGAGTCTTTAATCGGTGAACGCGCTGCGGCGGCAATGCTTTCAATCTCGTATGAAGTGCTTCGTAAGCGTCTGAGACCGCAAAGACAAATACCCTATTTGAGAATTGGTAATTCAATTCGTTATTCGGTTAAAGATTTGAGTTCCTATTTAGCTAAGTGCCGAATCGAAGCTAAAAGTTAAGATGCGGTTGAATATCTCCAGTGTTGCCGCGTCCGGTTGCTGAGCTAGTGCAAATCCTTCATTAGCTCAGCATTTCTTTGTCCGTCTGACGGTGCTAAAGGTGTGATTGTTGGCGTGTAAATGGCTCTCAAATCGCTTTTTCTCACAAAGCCTTGTCCAACTATCCTACTCAGTCAAACGTGGTGTTGGTGAGCTTTTAATTTAAGGGTGTCATATCGCGCCTTGTCATAGCTCAGCATAGGTGTTATAAATTTGCTGGCTATGAATAAATCCGAAGCTGCGAAAGAATTAAAAATCAGTATTAGAAGTCTTCAACGGCTGGCGCAAGATGAAATTTTGAAGGTCGTTTATCAGCGCGGCGCGTCCGGCAAACAAGAGGCTGTTTTTGATGCCGAACAGATTGCTAAATATAAGCTCGAAAGAGACAAGCCAACTGACAAATTAGTTAAGTTGCCAACCTATGACAAAAATGCTTTGGCGCGAAATGACACCCAACAATTCTTAGAGATTTTCAGAACTGCTATAACATCTCAGAAGCCGATTGTTCCGATAGCTGACAAGGTTTTGCTGACCGTTAAAGATTGTCAGTTATTGACCGGGCTTTCTGAGAAAACAATTCGAGATTCGATTAGAGATGCAAAATTGAGAGGGCGGGTTATCGGGCGGGGTCTCAAGGTCAAACGAACCGACTTAGACGAGTTCATAAATAAATTGTGATGTTTAATTTGAAGAAAGAGGAGAATAAATTATGTCAGACGAAGTGAATGGTGTTGCAGATGCTAAGTTAGAAGTTGAGCCACTTCCCGTTATTACTGATGCTAAGCCGGAAATCAAGTCATTTCCTGCTACTTCCGTTGTTCCTCCTAATAGTGGTTATTGGCTTGAAGATACTCTAACTGCTTTTGGCTGGGTTTTTTTAGTAGTTGGGATTTTGCTTGGTGTCTTCTTTATCTGGAAGTCAGGTGATGTTACTAAGAAATATGGGTCGATAGGTGATTGGGGTGAATACGGTTATTCGTGGAGCTTAATGATTGTTGGTATATTTTCTATAGTGCAAGGTCTTTTCTTGCGCTTAATTTTGGAGGGTATTGCTGAAATACTTAGGTTGTTGAGGTGGAAGAAATAGCTGTTGTGTCGTGCGAGCAAATCAAGGTTAGGGCGTTGGCAATAATGCAATCCATTTTATCCACTTCTTCGCCCCGTGTATTTCTTCCAAGTAAAGGGGTTATGGATTTGCTGAATTTATTTTTTATTTATTAAATTGCTTTGGTTGCTGGTCGGTGAGCGCGTTAGCTGGCTATCGTTGGTCGGTTTGGGTTACGATTTAGTTTGAAGTTTTTGAAAATTTAGAAGAAAGAAAAAGAGAAGCCCTAACCGCCAAGTCTGAACTTCTCTATTCCGTTATTAAAACTCTGATGAGCTTTTGCAGTTTCATCATATAACAGGATAGAAGAAACCTTCAAGCTAAAAGTTTAAGAATCCGGCTTCTCTAAAAATCAGAGAGCCGGATTTTTGTTGCTGCAAATCTCCGTGCCGTGTGGAGATTATTTTTTACCAATGTCTGTAATTGTAGCAAACAAACAACTTAGAGTCAATAGCATTGTTTCTTATACGCCGTATGAAAAGGCATTAAATATGCTTCGCAGTCGCAAACGTAACGCGCAGAAACTACTTTCTGCGGTGAATACTGCGGAATTTGAAAATTACGATGATTATATTCACTCGTTATTTACTGCCGAACATCTTCTAGCCAATGCTGGCACGTCGAATCATTTTGTTGCTGAGAACCTTCAAGCTGCGTCCAGTGAATCTTTTACGGGGTTTGGGTCGTGGACGGTTGCATCATCGAGCCTTGACTGTGCTTACCTTAAAGCCAAATCGAAAAAGAGTAGGAAAGCTATCACATTTGCTTTAGAGCTTTGTAAAACGTATCTAGCGGCTAACAAAATAGGTGCTTACAAGCATTTTATTACTTTCACTCAGCCAACTTTAATCGGGGTGAATCTTAAAGATACTTTTGCCGTCGCTGATTATGCTTGGTCGTTGTTCCGCAAGCGTAAATACTTTGTCGGAAATATTTTCGGCGCGGTGATAGCAGAAGAGTTTACGCTCGGTGATAAATATAAATCAGAAAGCAGGGTTTGGAGTGCTGATAAAGACGGTTATCACGCTCACCGGCATTTAATCTGCTTTGGCAAATGGCTTGACGTAGAACGATTAAAAATTGATTGGACGGAGTGCCTAGAGATTGCTGCTGCGAAATTTGGTTATCGTCTCAATTTTCCTACTAAAAACGGTTACGCGGTTGTTAATCGAAAAACAATTTGGAGTGATGATAACGCGATTGCCGAGCTAGGTAAATACATCTGTAAAAGCTCTACGTTTGACGAGCTTCCGGCTTCTGAGATTATCCAAGTTGAACAGGCTTTGCAGAGAAAAAGAATGCTTCAAACCTTCGGAGAATGTAATAAACGGGTCGGAACTAAAGCTGCGGACGCTCATCTTGATACAAAAGGCGTTATTGACGGCGAACAATCCGAGAAGGTTGTAAGCGTCAATGAAAATAAGGTCAAAAAGAATTACCTCAAAGCTACATTTCAGGAAAAATTAGAGTCTGGCGGGTTGGAACACGCAAGATTTTACCTGAGAAGGGAACTTTCTAAGCGTAGGAAATGGCGAATAGATAATTTTCTAGAAAGATTTCCGGCTGCTTTGGTTACAGATTTGAATGGCAATCAATTTAGAGGTGCTGAGTATGTTCCCAAAAGGGAAACTGAACACTGATTTAATCTTAAAGATGGTGCGAGGGTGCGCTTCGCAACCGCTGCAAGTTTTCCGCTTCGGAAAGGTGGAAGTCTTAGGCAAAGCAGCGCAGCGTTTCTCTTGGGAAACGTGAGCAGGTTTGACCAATGGTCAAACACTTGTAAATTAAGTAAACAAAGGAGATACGAGATTATGTATGAAGAAAAGGTTAAGGAATTACAGGCGCAACAAGCCGATTTAGCAGAGCAAATAACCTTTGCTAAGACGATGAAGGAAAGAGAGAAGGTTTTGATACTCGAAAGGGAAATCTTAGCCGACCGGGAACGATTAAAACAGATGCGGCTTGAGTCCGACAAAGTAACTGCTCGAACCAAACCTGTCATTGTTGAATTAGAAGCACGGGTAAAAACTTTGAAAGAAGAATCTTGGGATTCATTTATGGACGCTCAAGAGCTTGAAAGGGCTATTCAAATCAAAAATCAAGAGCTTTATAGGCTTCGCAGTGTTGTTAAACAGACGGTTTGATTTTTGTAGAACAGTAATTTATTAGAAATGAGAGGATAATCAATTATTTTCGGAGTGTTATCTGTTGTATTCAAAGGGTTTATCGTTAGTCCTTTCTGGTTGTATGGATTTTTGGATTATCAGTCGCGGTGAAAAAGTAAAGGAATTAGGTAGAGATGTCAGTTTAGCTTAGATATAACTTTCGAGAATTAGGCTGTCAACTAAAAATAGTTTGGAACTGTTTACACAATCCGATAAATCAGTTACATTTATCGAATGTTCAAAAATCGGATTCCAGAACTGGCAAAAAAACAGGGTATTTCAAATGCTTATCAACTAGGCATTTCGTTAAAAGTTTCACCGGCAATATCAGCTAGACTTTGGGGCGGTGATTTTCAGAAAATTGGAATTGTTACGTTGCATAAACTTTGCGATTTATTCGGCTGTCAGATTTCAGATTTTTTATTTTATGATGGAAATAAACGGGAATAGGTTTTGATAGTGAAAATACCTTTAGCTCACACATTTACGCAAAATGTGTAACCTTAAAACTGTCGTTTGTGGACGGGTTGGGGTAGTCGCTAAAGGGTTAGGTTCGTGTGTCAATTCGTGCGATTTTTCCAGAGATTTTTCGACTTATATAATAGTCGCCGCACGAAAAAACAGGGTTTTGAGAAAAATGGAGTTAATTATGAGAATTACAGAGAAAAAAATTGAAAATGTTAATGAAATAGAGTCTTTAATCGGTGAACGCGCTGCGGCGGCAATGCTTTCAATCTCGTATGAAGTGCTTCGTAAGCGTCTGAGACCGCAAAGACAAATACCCTATTTGAGAATTGGTAATTCAATTCGTTATTCGGTTAAAGATTTGAGTTCCTATTTAGCTAAGTGCCGAATCGAAGCTAAAAGTTAAGATGCGGTTGAATATCTCCAGTGTTGCCGCGTCCGGTTGCTGAGCTAGTGCAAATCCTTCATTAGCTCAGCATTTCTTTGTCCGTCTGACGGTGCTAAAGGTGTGATTGTTGGCGTGTAAATGGCTCTCAAATCGCTTTTTCTCACAAAGCCTTGTCCAACTATCCTACTCAGTCAAACGTGGTGTTGGTGAGCTTTTAATTTAAGGGTGTCATATCGCGCCTTGTCATAGCTCAGCATAGGTGTTATAAATTTGCTGGCTATGAATAAATCCGAAGCTGCGAAAGAATTAAAAATCAGTATTAGAAGTCTTCAACGGCTGGCGCAAGATGAAATTTTGAAGGTCGTTTATCAGCGCGGCGCGTCCGGCAAACAAGAGGCTGTTTTTGATGCCGAACAGATTGCTAAATATAAGCTCGAAAGAGACAAGCCAACTGACAAATTAGTTAAGTTGCCAACCTATGACAAAAATGCTTTGGCGCGAAATGACACCCAACAATTCTTAGAGATTTTCAGAACTGCTATAACATCTCAGAAGCCGATTGTTCCGATAGCTGACAAGGTTTTGCTGACCGTTAAAGATTGTCAGTTATTGACCGGGCTTTCTGAGAAAACAATTCGAGATTCGATTAGAGATGCAAAATTGAGAGGGCGGGTTATCGGGCGGGGTCTCAAGGTCAAACGAACCGACTTAGACGAGTTCATAAATAAATTGTGATGTTTAATTTGAAGAAAGAGGAGAATAAATTATGTCAGACGAAGTGAATGGTGTTGCAGATGCTAAGTTAGAAGTTGAGCCACTTCCCGTTATTACTGATGCTAAGCCGGAAATCAAGTCATTTCCTGCTACTTCCGTTGTTCCTCCTAATAGTGGTTATTGGCTTGAAGATACTCTAACTGCTTTTGGCTGGGTTTTTTTAGTAGTTGGGATTTTGCTTGGTGTCTTCTTTATCTGGAAGTCAGGTGATGTTACTAAGAAATATGGGTCGATAGGTGATTGGGGTGAATACGGTTATTCGTGGAGCTTAATGATTGTTGGTATATTTTCTATAGTGCAAGGTCTTTTCTTGCGCTTAATTTTGGAGGGTATTGCTGAAATACTTAGGTTGTTGAGGTGGAAGAAATAGCTGTTGTGTCGTGCGAGCAAATCAAGGTTAGGGCGTTGGCAATAATGCAATCCATTTTATCCACTTCTTCGCCCCGTGTATTTCTTCCAAGTAAAGGGGTTATGGATTTGCTGAATTTATTTTTTATTTATTAAATTGCTTTGGTTGCTGGTCGGTGAGCGCGTTAGCTGGCTATCGTTGGTCGGTTTGGGTTACGATTTAGTTTGAAGTTTTTGAAAATTTAGAAGAAAGAAAAAGAGAAGCCCTAACCGCCAAGTCTGAACTTCTCTATTCCGTTATTAAAACTCTGATGAGCTTTTGCAGTTTCATCATATAACAGGATAGAAGAAACCTTCAAGCTAAAAGTTTAAGAATCCGGCTTCTCTAGAAATCAGAGAGCCGGATTTTTGTTGCTTCAAATCTCCGTGCCGTGTGGAGATTATTTTTACCGATGTCTGTAATTGTAGCAAACAAACAACTTAGAGTCAATAGCATTGTTTCTTATACGTCGTATGAAAAGGCATTAAATATGCTTCGCACTCGCAAACGTAACGCGCAGAAACTACTTTCTGCGGTGAATACTGCGGAATTTGAAAATTACGATGATTACATTCACTCGTTATTTACTGCCGAACATCTTCTAGCTAACGCTGGCACGGCTAACCATTTTGTAGCTCAGAATCTTCAAGCCGCGTCCGGCGAATTTTTTACGGGGTTCGGGTCTTGGACGGTTGCTTCATCTAGCCTTGACTGTGCATATCTCAAGGCAAAGTCGAAGAAGAGTCGAAAAGCTATCACATTCGCTTTAGAACTCTGTAAAACGCATCTAGCGGCTAATAAAATAGGGTCTTATAAGCATTTTATTACCTTCACGCAACCTACTTTAATCGGTGTCGGTCTTGAGAAAACCTTTGCTATCGCTGATTATGCGTGGTCTTTGTTTCGTAAGCGTAAATACTTTGTCGAAAGGATTTTCGGCGCGGTGATAGCAGAAGAATTCACGCTCGGTGATAACTACAAAGCAGAGAACAGGCTTTGGAGTGCTGATAAGGACGGCTATCACGCTCATCGGCATTTGATAGCGTTTGGTAAATGGTTGGACGTTGAGAGGCTAAAGATTGACTGGACAGAGTGCTTGGAGCTTGCTGCTGCAAAGTTCGGTTATCGGCTCAATTTTCTTACTGCGAATGGTTATGCTGTTGTTAATAGAAAGACAGTTTGGAGTGATGATAACGCGATTACAGAGCTAGGCAAGTATATCTGTAAAAGCTCTACGTTTGATGAGCTTCCGGCTTCTGAGATTATCGCAGTTGAAAAGGCTTTGCAGGGAAAAAGAATGCTCCAAACCTTCGGACAATGTAACAAACGGGTCGGAACTAAAGCTGCGGACGCTCATCTTGATACAACATCCCTTATTGACGGCGAACAATCCCAAAAAATTGTAACCGTCAATGAAAATAAGGTCAGAAAGAATTACCTCAAAGCTACATTTCAGGAAAAATTAGAGTCTGGCGGGTTGGAACACGCAAGATTTTACCTGAGAAGGGAACTAGCTAAGCGTCGAAAGTGGCGAATAGATGATTTCCTAGAAAGATTTCCCTCAGCATTGGTAACAGATTTGAATGGAAATGAATTCAGTGGTGAAGAATATGTCCCCAAACGGATAACTGAACACTGATTTAATCTTAAATATGCGCGAGGAAGGCGAAGCCTGACGCTGAAAGGCGCATCGCCTTGAGGTCTTGGAATCCGTAGGCTGCGCCCGAAGGATTCTTAGTGGTAGTAGTTAGTAGCCGATGGGAACTGACGCTCGGAGGCTTTCTCTTAAGAAAGCTGAGAACGACAGTTCTAGTGGTAAGTCAGCAAGTGAAGCAAACAAAGGAGTTAAAGGATTATGACAGACAGTAAAAACGTATTGGGTGTAACAGATTGGACGGATAACACCGACGAGCTTGAACAACAATTAGAAGACGTAAAGGACAAGTTACATTTCAGTCGAACAATGAAAGAGCAACAGAGATTACTAACTTTGCAAAATGAAGTTGCTGCCGATTTTAAGCGGGTGAAGGAATTGCAAAACAGAGCTTATGAAGTGGCGATTTTTAATAAGGGTAAGATAAAAAGCCTCAATGATGAAGCTGAAAAACTCCGGCTTGAGTCTGTTGACATCACAGTTGATGCTTGGCAGTTAGAGAACAACCTTAAAACCAAACGTGCGGAGATGTGGCAGTTAGAGAAAGCAATCGCAGACGATAAAATCAGTGGTTAAGTCGCCTTTCTGGTGGAATTCTAGCCAGAAACGTGAGATATACAAGCGTTAATCGTTTAGATGCAACATTTAGCCAACAATTAGCAGTGTTTTAGATGGATTTCGGCTTATAAATAATCTTTGTGCTTCCTGTTGTTTAGTCTTGGAATTTTTTAATCAAAGTTTTATAGGAAAGTAAATTGATTATCGGATGCCGAGAGAAATTTAACTTTCGAGAATCATCATTATCATAAGCTATTTTTGGGTTTTGGGTTGGTGATTTCTGGTAGAAGTATTTGAAGTTTTAATGCTCGTTATTTGATTTCTCCTTCATCCATCGAAAGCGGTAAGAATGCTCCTCCGTATGACTTTAGTTTGCCGACAAACGAAATTTTCTTGCCTTTTGTCAAACTCATTGCTTCTGATTTTTCACTCTCTTTCAAGGTTAAAGCAATATCGTTGGTGAGTGTCTCAGAGTTCATCTTGATGTTCAAAACTAATCCGCCGAATGTGCCTTCT
>MWVT01000334.1_pt1 | contig 10402 bp, 10 predicted proteins | sample 1047201 | NCBI WGS metagenome assembly MWVT01 (sample SAMN06349988, study PRJNA376086) | soil metagenome | isolation source: TG5-1 sample Antarctic (ecotone) soil | place: Antarctica | collected 2015-01-13 | reverse complement strand
GAAAGCCGCGCGTTTTTTGTGTCGCGCGGCTTTCGTTCAAATACGTTCTAATTAATAGCGGATAACTGCGGAAGTTTTTGAGTAGTGATGGTAAAACGGATTATACTTGGTTTATCAAAGTTTTGCGTGGTTTTTGCAAAGATGGCGAAAATCAAATCGGAGGAAAATCGGAGGTTTTGGGGTTTTTATGGAAATACTGACAGAAAAACAACGGACGGCAGTTTTGGCTTTATTGAGCGGGAAAACACGCGCCCAAACTGCCGAAGAGGCGGGCGTTGTGGAAAGCACAGTTTATCTATGGCTTTCCGATGAAGTATTCCGAAGAGAATTGCAAAAAGCGAAAAACTTAACGTTTGATTATTCGATAGCGATGTTGACCGGATTGCTTGAAGATTCGATTCAAATTTGCCGACGTATTTTGAGCGGCGAAAAACTATCATCATTGGAACTTCGCGCGGCAAGTTTGATTTTCAGTCAAGTTGCAAGATTTCGTGAACTCGATTTGGAAGATAAGATTCGGGAATTGGAAAGACGCTTTGAAAATGAAAGGAAGTAAAAATGAATAAATTCGATGCGCGATTAACAAAGATGAAAGGTTCGACAATGGAAAGATTTTGCGTTTGTTATGACCAGATGGTGAGCCGAGCGATTAATTTAGTTTATAGCGGAAAATCTACGGATGGAATTGATTTTTCCATATTGCCAAGTGATTATTGCCGCGAATGCGATTTGCCTGTCAATGTCGAAAAAATCAAATCAATCAATCAACAAATTGATTTGATTTTGCCGATGTATGTACCAGTTGAAACGATGCCGGAAAACGCAAAGGAAGCCGCCGAAAGCGCGTTGCCCGGCGTGTTGCCCGGCTTGCTGCCTTTGGAAGTTTCGCAGCGTTTGCAGATTACTTTATCGGATGTTAATCGGCACATTAGAAGCGGGCGTTTGTCTTTAGACGCGAGCGGCAAATTTATTGATTTAGATTCGCTCAATGAATTGCAAAGATTAATTCAGAGCAAAAGCTAAAAGCGGATTCCGCGTTTGCGTTGTTATTATCGGATTGTGTAAATACTTATAATCTAGGTAATGATGTTCAAAAACAAGATTCCGGATTTGTCCAAAAAAAAAGGTTTGATGAATGCGTTTCAATTGGGTAAAGCGTTGGGCGTTTCACCGACAACGGCGAGTCGGCTGTGGAGCGGTGATTTTGGCAAAGTTGGAATTGATACGTTGCATCGTTTGTGCGATTTGTTTGAGTGTCAGATTAGCGATTATCTTCATTATGACGGCGATTCGTTGCCGGGCAAAACCTAAGAAAACCTAAGAATTTGAACTTGTGTCTTATAAACTATACATTAAGGAACTGCAAAAAATCGTGTCTTTTTTAATGTCTCAATAGGAAATTCTCATAACGTCTTAGAGTTTTTGAGACAATTATTTTACTAGATTGCGTATTACTCTATTGCGTGTTATGCTTTTGCGTATGATGAAAGTTAAGATTGCGGAAACGGCAGAAAAGCACGGTGTAAAGTCGGCGTATGCGCTTCAAAAGGCTTTGGATTTATCGCCGACGATTGCGGCGCGGCTTTGGAAAGGCGAGTTTGGTAAAATTGGAATCAACACGCTGGAAAAACTTTGTGAGCGTTTCCAATGTCAGACGAATGATTTATTAGAATATCCGCTTACACAAAAAAGTAATGCACAAAAGAGTAACGACACTCAAAAAGGTAATACTGAATTGAGTAAAATGGAAAGTGCATCTGGCGATGAAACTTTGCTTTCAACGATACAGGTTGCGGAGCGTCTTGGAGTAAGCCGGAAGAGCGTCAATGACTACATTATTGATGGAAAGCTGCCAGCGCAAAAGGGCAAACAGAATCACAATTTTGTAAAATTGAATGATGTTTTAATCTTTGAAGCGGCATCTGGCGAGAAAAGTTGAACAGAGTTTGAAAATAGGATAGAGTTGAGTGAGAGATTTTTTGACAAAATAAAAGGTCGTCGTTGAAAACCCTAGTTTGAACGGCAAGAGTTACCCCAACACGACCTTAAATTTATATCGCCGATAGCGACATTTTCATTTTAAGATGAAAAGTTGCTAAAAAGCAAGTAAGAAAATAAGTTCGGTTTCGTTAAAGCGTTGGGTAACCGCTTGAAACCGCCGCAGACGGTTCAAATCTAGGGTTTGAACCGTCTTTCTTTTATGTTGCAAGTTACCCAACCGAATAACAATTCAAGTCGTCCACAGACCGCGCATCGCCTTAGAAATGGCTTTAGAAATGTCGGCGTGCAGACATCTCAACAATCACTCGAACCGCCGAAACGCGCCTATGTTCATTTAGGGACAACTAACGCGCATTTTTCAGGGAAAAGGAAACGCCGAAAAATCTCTCAAACGCTTGGAATTAAACGACAAAGCAAAATGAAAATTGTCAAATTTCTTGATGAATTAAATCAGGAAAATTACGCTGATTCGATGGCTCAATGCGGCGAGAAATGGTCGGCGATGATGTGCGATGACCACATCGCTTCAAAGATTCCTTTTCATAGGTGTAATATTCGATTTTGTCCGATGTGTGGCAATCGGAGAGCGGCGCGATTTGTTAAGAAATATCTTTTGTATGTGATTGCCTTTATTGCAGCGAATCTTTCATTGAAGCCGTGTTTATTAACACTCACGCAAAAGAAAATTCAAGGTGAGAGTAAGAAGTCGGCGCGGGCGAGAATTTTGGCATCATTCAAGAAGCTGCAAAGACGAAAGTTTTTCAATGAATACTTCGCTGGCGGCGTTTGGGCGTGTGAGATTACGGAAAGTGAGAGCGGAAACCATAGTCATTTACATATTTTTATCTTTCGGCGTAAATTTATTGATGAAAAATTGTTGAAAAGTGAGTGGGCGAAAGTGAGTCCGGGCGCGAAAAATCTAAACATCAAATTAATAAACGGCTTGGAAGATGGTTTGCGGGAAACTATCAAATATATTTCAAAACCAATTTTGGCAGAGAATTTGACGCGTGAGAGTGTGCGGCAAATTCTCGAATTGAAAAGCCTTCAGATGATAAACACATTCGGCGAATTTAGAACATTTTGCCGTGATTTTGAATTGCCGGAAAGCGAAAGCGAAAGCGAAAGTGAAGCCGATAAGCACGTTTTCGTTGTCGGTGAATGTTGCCCGCATCCGGGATGCGAAAAGCCTTTGTATGAGCTTGTAATGTCTCACGCTGACATTGTTAATTATCATTGTCGGCGTGAGCGTTTGGAGCGTAGAGAATAGAGAGATTTTTGAGGGAAAATTCTATGAAAAACAAAGATAAAAAAGAAGAGAGAGAGGGTTGGCAAATCCGAGTGAAAGAGGTTGGGTTTGAGCAATACAAACTTGAATTAGATGCCGAAATTGCAGAGGTTCAAAGAGTCCGGCGCGAACAACTTAGAAAAAAATATCCATCCGCGCGATTTGAAACGTTGGACGGCGAAAAGTTCTAGGAAAAATGAAAAACTAAATTATAAAATTGATGATGATGATGTTTTGGTTTTTGTTTTTGTTTTTTTTGGTTTTTTGAGAAAAATAGCTTTCGATAAACAACATTATCATAAGCTATTATTGATTAAGAAAACAGTGATTTTGCTGGATGCGGCAAGGTAAAATCATTTAACAAAATGCCGCAAATAAATTAATTTTTACGGGAGAAAAAAATATGAATAATAATTTTGAAACTGAATTGCGCGATTTAGGCACCGTCAATTTGGGCGGTCAAACACTATCGGCGGAAGCGGCAGAGATTGAAAGAGCGGCGCGGCAAGCAGAAGAGGCGGAAACATCTGCATTTTTGGAGAAACGACGGCGCGAGATGCAGGCGGAAAAAAATGTTGCTGACAAAGAAGCGCGTGAGCGGTCGGCAGAAAATCTTGAGACGCAAGCCATCGAAATTTTTATGACGGCAAATCCAAGTCATAGTTGGCACGATGCGAAGTTTCTTTATGACACCGAGCTAAGAAAAACAATTGCGATTCGCAGATTTGAAGCGGCGTTTTTCGCTGAAAAGCCGAAAGCGGATTTTCAAATGTAAAAAAATTAGTTTTGGCGGGCGTGTTTTGTTGTTTCTTCCTGTCGCTCGCCAAAAACGAAAGCCGCGCGTTTTTTGTGTCGCGCGGCTTTCGTTCAAATACGTTCTAATTAATAGCGGATAACTGCGGAAGTTTTTGAGTAGTGATGGTAAAACGGATTATACTTGGTTTATCAAAGTTTTGCGTGGTTTTTGCAAAGATGGCGAAAATCAAATCGGAGGAAAATCGGAGGTTTTGGGGTTTTTATGGAAATACTGACAGAAAAACAACGGACGGCAGTTTTGGCTTTATTGAGCGGGAAAACACGCGCCCAAACTGCCGAAGAGGCGGGCGTTGTGGAAAGCACAGTTTATCTATGGCTTTCCGATGAAGTATTCCGAAGAGAATTGCAAAAAGCGAAAAACTTAACGTTTGATTATTCGATAGCGATGTTGACCGGATTGCTTGAAGATTCGATTCAAATTTGCCGACGTATTTTGAGCGGCGAAAAACTATCATCATTGGAACTTCGCGCGGCAAGTTTGATTTTCAGTCAAGTTGCAAGATTTCGTGAACTCGATTTGGAAGATAAGATTCGGGAATTGGAAAGACGCTTTGAAAATGAAAGGAAGTAAAAATGAATAAATTCGATGCGCGATTAACAAAGATGAAAGGTTCGACAATGGAAAGATTTTGCGTTTGTTATGACCAGATGGTGAGCCGAGCGATTAATTTAGTTTATAGCGGAAAATCTACGGATGGAATTGATTTTTCCATATTGCCAAGTGATTATTGCCGCGAATGCGATTTGCCTGTCAATGTCGAAAAAATCAAATCAATCAATCAACAAATTGATTTGATTTTGCCGATGTATGTACCAGTTGAAACGATGCCGGAAAACGCAAAGGAAGCCGCCGAAAGCGCGTTGCCCGGCGTGTTGCCCGGCTTGCTGCCTTTGGAAGTTTCGCAGCGTTTGCAGATTACTTTATCGGATGTTAATCGGCACATTAGAAGCGGGCGTTTGTCTTTAGACGCGAGCGGCAAATTTATTGATTTAGATTCGCTCAATGAATTGCAAAGATTAATTCAGAGCAAAAGCTAAAAGCGGATTCCGCGTTTGCGTTGTTATTATCGGATTGTGTAAATACTTATAATCTAGGTAATGATGTTCAAAAACAAGATTCCGGATTTGTCCAAAAAAAAAGGTTTGATGAATGCGTTTCAATTGGGTAAAGCGTTGGGCGTTTCACCGACAACGGCGAGTCGGCTGTGGAGCGGTGATTTTGGCAAAGTTGGAATTGATACGTTGCATCGTTTGTGCGATTTGTTTGAGTGTCAGATTAGCGATTATCTTCATTATGACGGCGATTCGTTGCCGGGCAAAACCTAAGAAAACCTAAGAATTTGAACTTGTGTCTTATAAACTATACATTAAGGAACTGCAAAAAATCGTGTCTTTTTTAATGTCTCAATAGGAAATTCTCATAACGTCTTAGAGTTTTTGAGACAATTATTTTACTAGATTGCGTATTACTCTATTGCGTGTTATGCTTTTGCGTATGATGAAAGTTAAGATTGCGGAAACGGCAGAAAAGCACGGTGTAAAGTCGGCGTATGCGCTTCAAAAGGCTTTGGATTTATCGCCGACGATTGCGGCGCGGCTTTGGAAAGGCGAGTTTGGTAAAATTGGAATCAACACGCTGGAAAAACTTTGTGAGCGTTTCCAATGTCAGACGAATGATTTATTAGAATATCCGCTTACACAAAAAAGTAATGCACAAAAGAGTAACGACACTCAAAAAGGTAATACTGAATTGAGTAAAATGGAAAGTGCATCTGGCGATGAAACTTTGCTTTCAACGATACAGGTTGCGGAGCGTCTTGGAGTAAGCCGGAAGAGCGTCAATGACTACATTATTGATGGAAAGCTGCCAGCGCAAAAGGGCAAACAGAATCACAATTTTGTAAAATTGAATGATGTTTTAATCTTTGAAGCGGCATCTGGCGAGAAAAGTTGAACAGAGTTTGAAAATAGGATAGAGTTGAGTGAGAGATTTTTTGACAAAATAAAAGGTCGTCGTTGAAAACCCTAGTTTGAACGGCAAGAGTTACCCCAACACGACCTTAAATTTATATCGCCGATAGCGACATTTTCATTTTAAGATGAAAAGTTGCTAAAAAGCAAGTAAGAAAATAAGTTCGGTTTCGTTAAAGCGTTGGGTAACCGCTTGAAACCGCCGCAGACGGTTCAAATCTAGGGTTTGAACCGTCTTTCTTTTATGTTGCAAGTTACCCAACCGAATAACAATTCAAGTCGTCCACAGACCGCGCATCGCCTTAGAAATGGCTTTAGAAATGTCGGCGTGCAGACATCTCAACAATCACTCGAACCGCCGAAACGCGCCTATGTTCATTTAGGGACAACTAACGCGCATTTTTCAGGGAAAAGGAAACGCCGAAAAATCTCTCAAACGCTTGGAATTAAACGACAAAGCAAAATGAAAATTGTCAAATTTCTTGATGAATTAAATCAGGAAAATTACGCTGATTCGATGGCTCAATGCGGCGAGAAATGGTCGGCGATGATGTGCGATGACCACATCGCTTCAAAGATTCCTTTTCATAGGTGTAATATTCGATTTTGTCCGATGTGTGGCAATCGGAGAGCGGCGCGATTTGTTAAGAAATATCTTTTGTATGTGATTGCCTTTATTGCAGCGAATCTTTCATTGAAGCCGTGTTTATTAACACTCACGCAAAAGAAAATTCAAGGTGAGAGTAAGAAGTCGGCGCGGGCGAGAATTTTGGCATCATTCAAGAAGCTGCAAAGACGAAAGTTTTTCAATGAATACTTCGCTGGCGGCGTTTGGGCGTGTGAGATTACGGAAAGTGAGAGCGGAAACCATAGTCATTTACATATTTTTATCTTTCGGCGTAAATTTATTGATGAAAAATTGTTGAAAAGTGAGTGGGCGAAAGTGAGTCCGGGCGCGAAAAATCTAAACATCAAATTAATAAACGGCTTGGAAGATGGTTTGCGGGAAACTATCAAATATATTTCAAAACCAATTTTGGCAGAGAATTTGACGCGTGAGAGTGTGCGGCAAATTCTCGAATTGAAAAGCCTTCAGATGATAAACACATTCGGCGAATTTAGAACATTTTGCCGTGATTTTGAATTGCCGGAAAGCGAAAGCGAAAGCGAAAGTGAAGCCGATAAGCACGTTTTCGTTGTCGGTGAATGTTGCCCGCATCCGGGATGCGAAAAGCCTTTGTATGAGCTTGTAATGTCTCACGCTGACATTGTTAATTATCATTGTCGGCGTGAGCGTTTGGAGCGTAGAGAATAGAGAGATTTTTGAGGGAAAATTCTATGAAAAACAAAGATAAAAAAGAAGAGAGAGAGGGTTGGCAAATCCGAGTGAAAGAGGTTGGGTTTGAGCAATACAAACTTGAATTAGATGCCGAAATTGCAGAGGTTCAAAGAGTCCGGCGCGAACAACTTAGAAAAAAATATCCATCCGCGCGATTTGAAACGTTGGACGGCGAAAAGTTCTAGGAAAAATGAAAAACTAAATTATAAAATTGATGATGATGATGTTTTGGTTTTTGTTTTTGTTTTTTTTGGTTTTTTGAGAAAAATAGCTTTCGATAAACAACATTATCATAAGCTATTATTGATTAAGAAAACAGTGATTTTGCTGGATGCGGCAAGGTAAAATCATTTAACAAAATGCCGCAAATAAATTAATTTTTACGGGAGAAAAAAATATGAATAATAATTTTGAAACTGAATTGCGCGATTTAGGCACCGTCAATTTGGGCGGTCAAACACTATCGGCGGAAGCGGCAGAGATTGAAAGAGCGGCGCGGCAAGCAGAAGAGGCGGAAACATCTGCATTTTTGGAGAAACGACGGCGCGAGATGCAGGCGGAAAAAAATGTTGCTGACAAAGAAGCGCGTGAGCGGTCGGCAGAAAATCTTGAGACGCAAGCCATCGAAATTTTTATGACGGCAAATCCAAGTCATAGTTGGCACGATGCGAAGTTTCTTTATGACACCGAGCTAAGAAAAACAATTGCGATTCGCAGATTTGAAGCGGCGTTTTTCGCTGAAAAGCCGAAAGCGGATTTTCAAATGTAAAAAAATTAGTTTTGGCGGGCGTGTTTTGTTGTTTCTTCCTGTCGCTCGCCAAAAACGAAAGCCGCGCGTTTTTTGTGTCGCGCGGCTTTCGTTCAAATACGTTCTAATTAATAGCGGATAACTGCGGAAGTTTTTGAGTAGTGATGGTAAAACGGATTATACTTGGTTTATCAAAGTTTTGCGCGGTTTGTCAGGTTTTGGCAGATTTTGGCAGGTTGGAGAGAAAATGGAAAATGACGAGAAAATTTTATCGGCTTTGCTAAGTTCCGGCACGGTTGCCGAATCTGCTAAAAAAAGTGGTTTGAGTGAGCGGACAATTTACCGCCGACTTGCCGACAAAGATTTTCGCGCGGCGTGGCGTGAAGCGCGTCAAACGACGGTAGAAATGGCAGTCAGTCAATTACAAGCCGGAATGAGCGAAGCCGCGCAAACTTTGATTGATAGTTTGCGGCTTGGTGATAAATTCGCGTCCGAGCGGAATCGAGCGGCGAAAATCATTTTGGAAAGAGGCGATAAAGGACTGGAAACTTTTGACGTAATTGAGCGGCTTGAAAAACTCGAAAGAATGTTTGAGGCAAAAGAAAAGCGATGAATTTATCTTGGCTGAAAAGAATCGAAAAAAAGTTTATTGAAAATGATTCGCAGTTTTGCGGATGCTTCGATGATTTTGTTAATCAAATGATTGAAGGAATTTACAACGGAACATCTTACGAAACGGACGATTCAGAATTGCCAAAAGGTTTTTGCGAAAAGTGTCAAAAGCCGTGCGATGTTGAAATGCTTGAAAATTTTACGTGCCGAATGGATTTGATTTTGCCCGCGTTTGCAGTTGAAAAGGTTTCCGAGAGTGCGGTTATTGAAGCCTTGCTGCCTTTGGGAGCGGCGCGGCTTCTACAGATGCCTTTATCGGATGTTAATCGGCACATTAGAAGCGGGCGTTTGAATATGGACGCGAGCGGCAGATTTGTAACTCAAGATTCGCTTGACGCGCTGCAAAGATTGATTCGGAGCAAAAGTTGATGATGATGATGATGATGATGTCTTATAAACTATACATATATAGGTTGTAATTCCAAATCTTAGAAACCAGTGAGAATCGAAAAATAAAAATTGATAGATATTAAACTCTAATTCAAATTTTGTTCAAGTCGTTCGTCCCTTACTATTTGAACAAAATGAACAAACAAAATTATTGACTCATTCTGAAATTGCATTTATGCTGGTTGGGAAACGACCTTATTTGAGACATTTAATAAAAGGATAGTAGTTAGATAAAAAGCGGCAAAATGTAACTATTTCGGATTTATGCCGCAACTTAGCGGTATAATAACCAGTTAGATGCTTCGTGGTAAATTTTAGCTTTGAGGTAAATCACAATGAAAAATATAATTTTGTCGCTTATCATTACGCTTGCCGCAAGCGTTTCGTTATTGGCTCAAAACGTCGCACAGAAATATGAACTGCCCGAACTGCACATAATCAAAACCGTGACGCTTTCACCGTCTTACAGTTGTCGTCCGTCCGACGAATTTCAGAAAGGCTATGCAAACACCGCGCTTTTTTTGTCGGCGTATTCCAAACAACGCAACAGTCCTGACTTGCTCTTTAACGGCGCGTGTCGGTCAGAAGATCATTTCGGAGCTTCGACGGCTGGCGATGATATGTCGCTGGTTGCCGACTTGGGCGAAAATGTTTCTTTGGAGGAAGTTACTACTTCACGGGCTTTTAACCTTAAACGAATTGCTTCTTTTGCCGAATACTCAAAGTTTGCGGATTCCGTTAAAGTTCAGGCAAATCACACTTACGCGGTTCTGCTAAACGAGAGCGACAAGCGCGGATTGTTCGTTTTTACCGTTGTCAATTATGTGCCGAATGAAAAAGTAGAGTTGAGATACGCCGTGAAGTCATACCAAATTATGCCGAGCGGACAAATAGTTTCTTCAGGTTCTTTAGATTGGGAAAAGAAGAACCAATAAATGAAAACGCATCGAACAATTCAATGGACGTGAGGGCGAAACAGCGACTTTGTTATCAACGGGTCTTTTTACCCTTAGCTTGTGTGGTGGCGGTTTCGCCCCACGTCATCTCAACCGTTAGGCGCGTCGTGGTAAAATTAAACGATATAAAAGTTTGGAGGCTACAAAATGAAACATTATCTTTTCAATTTAATTATCGCTGGTTGCGGGATTTTTCTTCTCGCCTGTCAACATTCCGAAAA
>MWVT01000333.1_pt1 | contig 10403 bp, 5 predicted proteins | sample 1047201 | NCBI WGS metagenome assembly MWVT01 (sample SAMN06349988, study PRJNA376086) | soil metagenome | isolation source: TG5-1 sample Antarctic (ecotone) soil | place: Antarctica | collected 2015-01-13 | reverse complement strand
CGAATTCTTTCTTGTATTTTCAGCGCATTCAAGAATCAACGGCATGAAAAAAATACTAACCATACTTGTGTTCTTATCTTCTTTTGCCAGTGCTCAAAAGAAAGGTTCAACAGCTTCTGACGCTCACCCGCCTTTTACGCGCGCAGAGGAAAGATTACAGGGCTTTGAAAACAGAAAAAAGCTTGAAAGCAATTCACTTGTAAGCCAGGTGATGTTCAGAAATGTAGGACCTACGATCATGAGCGGCAGGGTTACCGATGTAGATGTAAACCCGAAAGAAGCTACCCAGTTCTATGTTTCTTACGCATCAGGTGGCTTGTGGCGTACTGATAACAATGGGATGTCTTTCACACCTGTTTTTGATCAGGAGGCCGCCATGACCATTGGAGATATTGCAGTGGACTGGAATACAAATACTATTTGGGTAGGAACGGGTGAAAACAATTCAAGCCGCTCCTCATATTCAGGAGTTGGCATATACAAGAGTACCGATGGAGGTAAAACCTGGAACAATATGGGTTTGCCGGAAACCCACCATATAGGAAGAATTTTGTTGGATCCGGATGATGCGAATATGATGTATGTAGCAGTTCTTGGTCATCTATATTCAGACAATAAAGAGCGTGGCATCTATAAAACGACTGATGGAGGAAAAACCTGGAATCAAACACTCTATATTAATGAGCATACAGGATGCATTGACATTATAATGGATCCTGCAGATAAGAATATTTTATATGCTGCTGCATGGGATCGTGATCGCAGGGCATGGAACTTCAGAGGCAATGGTGAAGGCTCCGCTATCTATAAAAGTACAGATGCCGGCAATACATGGAAATTGATTACCGCAGGTGGCAATGGTTTTCCGCATGGTGAAGGTGTTGGAAGAATTGGGCTTGCCGCTTCTGAAAAAAATGGTAAAACTGTGCTATATGCATTTCTCGATAACCAATTCAGAAGAGAAAAAAAGAAGGATGAAGACACAACCAGGCTGACCAAAGATCTTCTTCGTGCCATGAATGTTGAAAGTTTTGAAAAAATCGGAAAGAAGAAGCTTGAAGATTTCCTGCGCACAAACGATTTTCCTGAAAAGTATACTGCGGATACAATTTTTACCCTCGTGAAGAGCAGAAAAATTACACCACAAACACTGGTCGAATTTCTTGAAGATGCGAATTCATTGTTATTTGATACAGACGTTATCGGAGCAGAGTTATATCGCTCAGATGATGGCGGTGCCACATGGTATAAACCGTATGAAAAATATATGGATGATCTGTTTTATTCTTATGGCTACTACTTCGCGCAGGTGAGGGTTGAAAAAAATAATCCTGATAAGGTTTATCTGATAGGATTTGTGATATTAAGATCTGATGATGGAGGTAAAACGTTTACAAACATCAACGGTGAAAATGTGCATGTAGATCATCATGCGTTGTGGCTAAACCCAAATAAGCCAGGTCATTTGATCAATGGCAATGATGGCGGAGTTAATATTTCTTTTGATGATGGAAAGACCTGGAGCAAGTGCAACAATCCACCCGTTGGTCAATTCTATTCAGTTAATTATGATATGGAAAAGCCCTATAATGTGTATGGAGGTTTACAAGATAATGGTGTTTGGTATGGCAGTAGCACGAGTAAAAATAGTAATGAATGGCATCAGACAGGCAAATATCCCTTTACAGAGTTGCTTGAAGGCGATGGCATGCAGGTGGCAGTAGATACGCGTGGCAATAACAATGTCTACACAGGCTTTCAATTTGGAAATTATTTCCGTGTAAACACGCTTACTCAAAATACAAAATATATTACTCCGAAGCATGAGTTAGGTGAAAGACCTTACAGGTGGAATTGGCAGTCGCCGATACAACTCTCTCCTCACAACCAGGACATCATTTATTTCGGCGCCAACAGACTATACAGGTCAATGAATTATGGGATTGATTTTAAACCTATCTCTGCCGACCTCACCAAAGGAGGTAAAAAAGGAAATGTGCCTTATGGAACCCTGACTACCATTCATGAATCTCCGCTGAAATTCGGCTTGATCTATACCGGTAGTGATGATGGTTTAATTTATGTGACTAAAGATGGAGGGAATACATGGAAGAAGATTTCTGATAAGATGCCGCAAGATATGTGGGTGAGCCGCCTGCAAGCATCATCATTTAGTGAAGGAAGAGTTTATGCAGCGCTGAACGGATACAGATGGGATGATTTTCATCCTTATTTATACGTCTCTGAAGATTATGGAAGCAATTGGGTACCTATCGGAACAGATCTTCCTTTCGAACCTATCAACGTTATCAAAGAAGATCCTTTAAATGAAAACATTCTTTATGTCGGAACGGACAATGGATGTTATGTATCAATAAACAGAGGGAAAAATTTTATGAGAATGACAGGTGGACTTCCTGCTGTTGCTGTTCATGACTTAGTAATTCAACCGCGTGATCATGATCTGATTTTGGGAACACATGGCCGTTCTATATACATCTGCTCTGTTAGAGAATTACAGCAGTTGCATGATTCCATTTTGCAAAAAGATCTTTATTTATTTTCTACTAACGAAATAGATTACAATAATAGCTGGGGAAGAAGAGATTTCAATTGGGATACTATAAAGGGACCGGAAATAAAAATTCCTGCCTTCATGAATAAATCAGGGAAAGTGGATATTACTTTCTATGGTGATAGTACATTAGTATTAAAGAAACTGAACTTTAATGGAGTGAGGGGATTAAATTATTTCTCCTACGATTTGTCAATAGACTCCACGATTTTAAGCAATTATGAAATAGTACTTAATAAAGATTTAAAACCGGAAGATGAAAAGCTAATAGTAAAAAAGGCCGATAATGGTAACTATTATTTGCAGCCAGGCAGATATAGATATACAGTTGAAGCAAATGGTACGAAAGCAGAACAGGTACTCTTGATTGAAAAGAAGCATTGAATATATATAAATGCAAGTTTTTAAAATTGAAATCCTGCCTCTACAGATACAAAGTCAGCGGTAAAACCTCCCGCTGTAAGATATACTCCTAAGGAAAAAACATCATTTTTTATTTTCCCGATAGGTGGAAAATAAAGAGGCATGCCGAGCTTCTGGTAGAAGCGATGCTCAAGAGGGGAGGGCCTATATACATAATAGCCTGCCGCCACGGAAACTCCGATAAATCCAAATAGAAACTCATCTTTTGCATACACCGATGCCGCACAGGAATTTAAGAAATAGTTAGAAGTATAAATTTCCTGGAGTCTTATGAAAGTATAAGCTGCTTCTTTGTAAGTGCCCATTACTCCTGCAAAGCATTTGTTCCATCGGGTCAGCATTTTACCTACCATGAATTCAGTAGTGTAAACGCCATACAATGGCCCATTGGGAACTCCACCCTCCTGGAAACCACGGCCGGCAAAAAGGGCAAAGAGCACCTTTTTTGTTGGGACGGACAGTTCTTTTTTAATAAAATCTGTGGGTGAGTAGGGAACTGGAGTATATTTAATTCCAATGTTCCATGCAGGGATGTTAATTCCCAGATTAGGCGTGCGCACCGATCCGGTCGAAAAATGTGTAAATGATCCCCCGGCGAAGAAAGACAACCTATTAGTAGCCAACCAATTGCCGGAAAATGAAAAAGAGGAGATGTTATTGATCGAAGAACCTACCAAATTGTTGGTGGGATTTTGAACATAATCATAATGCTTGGATAAAAAGGCAAGACCTGAACCTGTTCGGAAATGAAAAGAAAAACGCTGGGTGCTTAGCAACAACAGTTCAATATTTGGCATTAAAGAAAACCCATGGCCAATCACTTCATTATTTCCAAAATGAGTATAGCCTGCTGCAACTCCAAGAAAAGGATAGCGCTGAACCTGCTGCCATTCTCGTCTGCCATTCATTTGTTTTGCAAAATTTAATTCAAAAGCGTTAGAGGCATGGGGGATTTCAGGTCGAAATTTAGGAGTATGCTTGAAAATGCTTCCGTGGAAATAAGATGGAGCAACATGCCAACCCTTCAAAAATGAGGTACGGGGTATTTGTGCATTAACATCGTAACAGGGGAATGAAATAAAGCATACAAATAAAAAAGACGAAATATATAAAGGCTTTATCAGCTTTGTAATCATTGCGGAAGTTTGGCTCATGTCTTCTATTTTCATGAGCAAGTCTTTGCCTGTTAACTTGTAAAAATGATTCTTTTAGGCTGCCCATCCAAAAGAATGGTTTTCAATTTAAAGTATCTTTGAAGTGGAAATGTAAATGAGAATGTCGGGTTATATAAGCTTATTAGGATTGTTGATTTTGACATTTCCAGGGTTGTCATTTGCTCAGGAACTACTCTATTCGCCCCCTCAGAAGGTTACTGCGGGATATGCTAAAATCGAAATTCTCGGTAAAAACTCTCAGGGAATTTTGGTGAGGGAGATAGGCCGCACAGATGATCAAATCGCTGCCTATTACGACAATCTCCAGATTCGCTGGAAAAGGCAAACCCCGCACAAAGAGAAGAATGCGAAAATTGAGCAAATACTGATTTGTGATGATTCGTTGATCATCTTTTATTCTGTAGTGCTAAAAAATATATCCCTGCTTAAAGCTTTTAAAACAAATGCACGGCTTGAATCAACACCGCTCGCGGTAATTTGCGATACCCTCAACCATTCGCTTGTAAATGCTACTTCACCAATTCACTTTGCATACACTGCAGATAAAAGAAAAATTCTTGTTTATTATGAAGATGCCTCTTTCGGTTCAAACAAAACAATCAGGCTCACGTGTTTGGATGCCAGTCTTCACCATTTGTGGAAGGCACCTCTTCAAATTAAGACTATGGAGGAACCTAAAATCATTGAAGCAGTTTTAGATGATCAGGGTGACGCTTGCATAGTGGTGGGGGAGAACACAGTTAAAAATTTCAGAAATGATTTTTTCTATTCTGCTTTGCATGCATTTAAAATTCCATCAGGCGGGTCACAGGTGAATGAAATTACTTTGCAGGAAAGAGATAATCTTCTCGGTAATTGCAAGATTCGCCTCGATGCTCAGTCAGGAAATATTCTTATAGCTGGTCTATATGCCAAGAGCCCTGGCGCTGAATCTGAAGGAGTCTATTTTTTAATGCTTAACAGCGAAGATTCCATAGTTCAAAAAAAGTTTGAGCCCCATTCACAGGAATTTCTTGCTGAGCTTACAGGAAATGATCCACCCCGTAAAAGCGATGGGTTTTTCGATTTTCAACCCAGAGAATTAATTGTGAAACGCGACGGTGGGGCAATCCTGGTTGCAGAATCAGCATCCGTTTCATCAGAGTCATATACAAGCAACAGTTATGGCACCTTTGGAATCAGCTCTGGTTTCACGGTTAACTATTATCATTATGATGACATAGCAGTGTTTTCTTTTCAAAAAGATGGAAAACTGGAGTGGAAACAGATTTTACATAAGAAGCAGGCAACAGAAGGTGATGGAGGTTACTATTCATCTTTTATAACCATGATTGCTCCTGCATCGCTTTACTTTATTTATAACGATATGTCAAATGCTCAAACTAATGTAGCAAATTATAATATTGACCCATCAGGAAACCATCAGCGAAAGGAGTTGTTAAATGCAGATCGTAAAGGTGTAATGCTCATTCCACAATCGGCAAAACAGATTTCCCCTACTGAGCTATTAGTGCCAAGCATAAAACGAAATTACCTTCAATTCGTAAAAATCAGTTTTAATACCCCGTAGTTTGGTTGCTATTTTTCGTTCTTACCACCTATCAGCTATTTTTCTTTTATTTATCTATACAGTGTTGCTAAGGCTCGTACTATTTGTAGAACCTGTAATATTCCAGGCTCCTGAAAATACGAATTTTTTAAGCGAGATCACCTATAACGTACTTGCATCATTTGTTCAGGAACAATTTTATTTCTACCACATAATAAGTGGACTCATAATATTTTTTCAGGCTTTGTATTTCAATCACCTGATTAATTATTATCGCATACTGCCTAAGTCGTCATACCTGCCGGCTTTCTCCTTCATCATGGTGTCCTCCCTTTTTGTTGAATTCATGCTGCTCACACCACCCCTAATAGCGAACACTTTTCTGCTGTTTGCATTAGGAAGAATCTTTGCTTGGTATAAAAAAGAAAAAGTTACAGCAGCAATTTTTGATACCGGCTTTTTGATTTCCATCGCATCCTTGTTTTTTTTTCCTTACATCGTTTTTTTTCTCTTCCTTTTAGCTTCTATTACCATACTTCGTCCCTTTAGTTTAAGGGAATATATGATTGCCTTTATTGGCCTGCTGTTACCCTATTATTTTATTGGTGTTTATTTCTTTTGGCATAACCAATTGCCTGAATTTCTGAATACTCTTACTATTACAGAACTAAACTTCAACGTCCAGATTATAGAACGCAGCATGCGCATTTTCATAATCAGTATTCCTGTGCTGGTGGTTATTGCATGGAGTGCATTATACCTGCAGGCCAACCTTTTCAGGCTGGTGGTGCAGGTCAGAAACTATCTTGTGGTTTTTGTATGGTTGTTTATTGTAGGTATTCTTTCACTTCTAATACAGTTTGAAGGTGAGCTTTTTCATTTTATATGGCTGATACTGCCTGCAGGGTTGGCTTTTGCATTTTTTTTTGCTGAATTCAGACGAAAAGCAGTTTCAGAAATCGTGCATTTATTCTTAATTTTGACCATCTTTTTTTTTCAGTACATGTACATTTTCGACCAATTCAGTTTTCCGCTATGAAGTTTGGAGTGGTAGTATTCCCCGGGTCAAATTGTGACAAGGATCTGATGCATGTTTTAGAGAATGTCCTTCAGCAGGAAGTGGTACCGCTATGGCATAAAAGCAAATCGTTATCAGATTTTGATATAAAAGATTGTATCATGCTTCCGGGAGGCTTTTCTTATGGCGATTATTTGCGAGCGGGTGCCATAGCACGCTTTTCACCCATTATGAGTTCAGTGGTAGAGTTTGCAAACGGAGGTGGGTATGTGTGGGGAATATGCAATGGATTTCAGATTTTATGTGAAACAGGTCTTTTGCCTGGAGCATTGCTGCGGAATGTTAATCAACAGTTTATTTGTCGCAACACATACATTACTCCAATAAGTAATGATTCACCCATTACCAATCAGCTGATGGTGGGTAGTGCGTATAAAATTCCCATTGCACACGCGGAAGGACGATATTATGCTGATGAGAAGACGGTAAATAACCTTCAGCTTAATAAACAGATTATCTTTCAATATTGTGATGAATATGGAAACATAAATGAGACAGGAAACCATAATGGTTCCCTCTTAAATATTGCCGGCATCTGTAATAAGAACCGTAATGTTTTTGGAATGATGCCGCACCCTGAACGTGCCTCAGAAGATATGCTCGGCAACACAGACGGCAAATTGCTCTTTGAATCTTTTATAAGCTTTGAAGAAGCCCGCGAAACTTCCGTAGAGGGTAGCTGGTTAAGAGCAGAATCAAACACATGAGATCGGCTGTCAATAAAGTCTTTTCGTTTAATTCTATCCACGATTCCCATCTGGTAAGGTTTATTCTATATTTTCTCTTAAGCATTGTTGCCTCGCCTCTTTTGGCACAGTACTCAAACCCACATGTAAAATGGGAGTTCTCATCTAAAAAAACCTCAGAGGATGAATTCGATCTTGTTGCTACTGCAAACATGGAAAAAGGGTTTCATCTCTATAGCCAATATATAGGTGAAGGTGGCCCGATTCCTACCTCCTTTACTTTTGAGAAATCGGATGATTACAAAATAACAGGGAAGGTTAAAGAGTCAGGAAACAGGAAAGAAGCGCTGGAACCCTTGTTTGACAACATGAAATTAATTTGGTTTGAAGATGAAGGACGATTTACCCAAAGGGTAAAAATCCTGAAGCCTTCAGCAACCATCAAAGGATCTGTAAATTTTATGACCTGCAACGATCAGTTGTGTGATCCGCCAAGTGATCAGTCATTTGAGTATGTACTTTCAGCCACACCAGCAACAGATGAAATCAAAAGCAATACCGGTGAAGCAACTGACAGTAGTGCTGCTCAGGTTCTGGTGAAAAGTGAGGATTCTATTAGAAACGTAGACAGTACAAAATTAGAACCTGCGCAAGTTCCTGATAAGAATAAGGTTACGGTTCCCCAAGAGTCACCAGTAGGAGATGTTTCTGACGTCCGATACATGAGTTATTGGCAGACTTTTGTCGCAGGTTTCGGCTATGGACTCATTGCTTTGCTTATGCCATGCGTATGGCCAGTGATTCCCTTAACTATTAGCTTTTTTCTGAAACAGAATAAAGAACATAAAAAGGGACGCATTAATGCTGTGATCTATGGCTTTTCTATACTCCTGATTTTTGTAATCATGGGCGTAGCTGTTTCATTATTCACCAATGAACAGAAGCTTAATGAGCTATCAACAGGATGGTTTTTTAACCTTGTATTCTTTGCCCTATTTTTCTTGTTTGGATTATCTTTCTTAGGAGTTTTTGAGATCCGGGTACCATCACGGTTGATTAATAGAACCGAAGCCCTCTCAGATCAGGGTGGGCTGATCGGTATATTTTTTATGGCTTTTACCCTTGTTCTGGTCTCCTTTTCGTGCACATTACCCTTTGTGGCGAATTTGATCTCCATCGTTTCAAGAGATGGGGAATTTGCAAAGCCACTCATTGGGTTTGCTGCCTTTGGTCTCGCGATCGGTTTGCCGTTTGGGTTGTTTGCATGGTTTCCATCCGGCTTGAAAAAGCTACCTAAGTCAGGGGGATGGATGAACGCTATTAAAGTCTCTTTTGGTTTTATTGAACTTGCATTAAGCTTCATGTACCTTTCCAAAGTAGATATGGCTTATCACTGGGGCTTGTTGTCGCGTGATATATTTCTTTCTATGTGGATCATGATTTTCGCTGTTCTTGGTTTGTATTTACTGGGTAAAATAAGACTTGAGCATGATGGATTGCCCTCTCATATTGGTGTTCCACGGTTATTATTTGCCTTAATAAGCTTGTCTTTTGCGCTTTATATGGTACCCGGACTTTGGGGTGCCCCCTTAAAGCCGTTGAGCGGTTTTCTGCCAACCTATTCGGAATTCATGCTAACACCCACTTTAACGGCTGTGCCTGAAAATAAGCTGCAGAAAACAGATGATGAACCGAAAAAATATGCTGATCTGTTTGACGCGCCCTTAGGACTTGACCTATACTTTGATTATGATCAGGCATTGTCTCGTGCAAAAGAGCTGAAGAAGCCTTTGTTTGTAGATTTTACCGGCTGGGGATGTGTAAACTGCAGAAAAATGGAGAAGTCAGTTTGGCCTGACCCTGAAGTTTTGAAAAGGTTGAAAAACGATTACGTGACAGTTTCTTTATATGTTGACGACAAGTATAAATTGCCTGCAGACGAGCAATATTTTTCAGTGGCTCTTGACAAAGAAGTAGTTACTTTAGGTGATAGAAATTTTGATTTGCAATATTCAAAATTCAGCATTGGGGCACAGCCTTATTACGTGCTTCTTGATGATGAGGGAGTATTGCTAAATCAACCCCGTGGCTATACTTCAGATGTGATTACTTATGTAAACTTTCTTGATGAAGGTATTAAGCAATACCAAAGCCGCCAAAATTCACCTATTTCTATGCTTTCTCATTAGGGATGCCTAAATTTAAATAATTTGAATCATAAAAAGTGATGCAATTTTTCCGATTTCGACTTGATGGGAGTGTTCACTGTTTGTTACACCTGATTAACACAGTTCACGGAGGGTTTAACCACCGCAGCCTCAACGTCATGGGGGGGCTCTGACCCGCCATCTCTATTACCTGACCCGCAATCCCGTTAATCTATACCCCGTTCTCTACTTTTTTATTCCTGTTCAATCTACAATTTTATCTTTCCATTCAGGATTCATGTTATTTATTAGTTCATTCTTCCAAATCCTCTTCCAGTTCTTTATATTCTTCTCACGTGCAATGGCCTCTTCAATAGATGAGAAAAATTCATAGTATATGAGTTTAGTGCAATTATATTTTCCAGTAAAAGACTTTACGAATTTTTTTGTTTTATGCTGATAACTCTAAGTTGAAGATCAGAAGTAACACCTACATATAAGACCGTATTATTTGTATTGGTCATGAAGTAAACACATCCGCCTCTTTGCATGGAGTCAACGATAATAATTGGAGAGATGGCGGGTCAGGCCCGCCATGACCTACTGGCTCACCTGTCTAAACTGCGTGACAGAAGGGGACTATGGTCAGCACATCATGCTGAGATGGCGGGTCAGAGCCCGCCGTGACGTTGAGGCTCCGGTAGTGTTAATCCTTATGTCAACTGCGTTCATCAGGCGTTTAACAGAACGGTGCTGGGATGGCGTCAGAG
>MWVT01000332.1_pt1 | contig 10414 bp, 13 predicted proteins | sample 1047201 | NCBI WGS metagenome assembly MWVT01 (sample SAMN06349988, study PRJNA376086) | soil metagenome | isolation source: TG5-1 sample Antarctic (ecotone) soil | place: Antarctica | collected 2015-01-13 | reverse complement strand
CACCAGTAGCCGTCCGTGTAGTATCCGCAACTCCAGTATTCGCCCGTTACGGGGTGCTGGACGTACTCCTGAGCAAGCGCCGGCGCCGCTACTCAAGACGCCGGAGGATAAGGGCTGTTTAGTCCTACGCAGAAGGGGGGTAGTGTCGCGGTTAGCGGGGGGATGAGGATACTGCACGTGAGGAGGTACAGCGTGGCTCGTGAGAACCGCGGCGAACGGTTCGCCAAGGATGAAGACCGTAAGCGCTCTGAGGAAGGGCTCAAGGCTGGCAGATCGCGGAGGCGCGAGCGGGAAGAGCACGACCATCCGGACAGGCACGACCAAGAATCGATTCGGGTTTCTAAGAAGCGCGAAGAGCCGCACGTGGAGCGCATCCCCGTTAAGGAAGGCCAGGCACCCGAGGATATCGAGGTTCGCGACGGTGAGGTCCTTATCCCCGTGGTCGAGGAAGAGATCGTGGTGGAGAAGCGGGAAGTGGTCAAAGAGGTGTTGCGCGTCCGTAAGGACGTGGTCGAGGACGAGGAAGTCGTTGGTGTAGACGCCCATGAGAAAGGCGAACATCGCGATCTGGATGAGAGCGCACGCCGAGGCTCGAGCGACAGGGATCGGCGTCCGGCTGCCGGCCACGAGGAAGATAGGGGTCGAAGAGCTAGGAGCCGAGGAGAAGGTAGGGACCAGGGTGGAGGGACTAGCTTCATCGACAAAGCAAAAGAGGTGTTATCGGGCGAAGACACGCGAGGGAGAGAAGAAAGCAGGACGAATAGGGAAGACGAACCCCCACAGAGGAGGGTGAGGCGGTAGCCAACCCTAGCTCCATCGCCCCGGTCGGATAGGCCTATCCGACCGGGGCGGGCCCGATACTCGCATGCGGGATACGGGTGCTTCGCTTATAGTGTCGCCTTGAAGAAAGAGGGCCGGGCGAGATAACGGGTTAACTCTCAGACCAAAACATGTACCAGATGTGTGGTGACCCGGCCCCTCTATAAGGGAAGAGTACACACCCCCGCAGCGCGAGCAAGATCAACCTCGCTTACCCTGAATTCGATTACGCCTTCTCCGCATCAATTATCACCCTCAAGTAAAAGTCGACGCTTGTTTGACTCAGGATGCAGCCCCGAAGTGACAACATGGCACTTGCTACTTTGTCGCAACGCCGCTTGATACCCTCATCGCGAGAACGTGAACTCCCTGCATCTCGGTGAATACAGGCAACCTGCCCCTCACTCTCTGGGCGTAATCTCCCCAACCGCAAAAAAGGTTTTTTACGAACCGCAACATCTGCATAGCTCGGGTATTTGCAAATTGCGGACTCTCTCCCTATACCCCTTAAAGAAGATTATTGAATTCTCAAGTAACCTTAACATCTGCTAGAGTTATGCAGACAAATCAAAACGGGGGGATTTATCTGTCCTTCCTCGTTTCTTTGAGAAGGGGGACGAAGACTTGAGGAGATTAGCACGGATCATGACGTTTGTCGTGGTGTTTACTCTACTAGTAGCGAGCGTCGCGCTGGCGGAGACCTTCCGCTGTACCAACACGGAATGTGACGGCACTAACGAAGCCGACGTAATAAATGGCAACGACGAGGACCAGAATTTCGATGCTCTCGCAGGCAACGACATAATCTTCGCCGGCGGTGGCATCGATACAATCGAGGGCGACGAGGGCGACGACGAGATCTTTGGCGAGGAAGGTGACGACACAATCTTCGGCGGGGACGGCGTCGACATGATCGAGGGCAACGAAGGCATCGACACGATCTTCGGCGGTAACGGTGCCGACACGATCGAAGGCAACGAGGACAACGACCGGATCGACGGTCAGGCGGGCAGCGATACCGTCGATGGCGGCAACGGCGACGACCGCATTAACGACCTGGCCGGTGACGATAGAGACACGCTGTTCGGTAACGCTGGTAATGACCGTCTGAACGACGCGGACGGCGGCGGAAGAGATATCATCCGTGGCGGCACAGGCGACGACGTGTGCATAGGCGATCGCAGAGACGAGTTTAGGGGCTGCGAGGTTGAGCGCATAAGGTAGCTAGTAGCCTCACTAGTCTGTGGGCACGTGCCGGGGTTCTTAGGCCCCGGCTTTTCTATGCTCTCTGGACTACTATAGCGTTTATCGAAGCAACTGAGCTAATAGCATGACAAGTAGAGATTGAAGAACAGCCCTAGACGTATTGCCCCCCGACACGGAGAGTTGCACCGTCATCAACCGATAGCTCAATCGTTTTAAGAATTGCTGTAGGTTTCCGAGAACGCCGTAGCGTCTATCTGGCATACATACACTACGCGTAATACCCTGCGGACTTCCCATAGCCCCGGTCGCATAGACCTATATTTTTCTGAGGTTCTCGAGGGACGCCGGCGCGGTGGTTCGGTTTCAAGTTTTCTCAGGGTTTAGGTTGACCACGGACGGCGGCGATTCAATGTCAGGTTTTGTTAGGTTCTCTAGCCTCAGCCTTACAATTCCTTAGCATCTCGACGTTGGCATTCCTCAGCCACCCGAACTCAACATTTCTCAACAGGCTCAAGGTCAAGATTGGTCAACAGGCCCACACGCGCAGGTGCGGCTTAGACTGAGGTATTGTCAAATGTTGTGGATCGGGCTCCAATTACGCGGCGTCCTTCTCCTCACTTCTTTCTACCAACTCCCCGTTCACGAACCTGGCTCCGGCCCTCACCAGAGACACCAGCCGGTAGCCGTTTAGCCTGCGCCACCTCCCCTCGGCTGCTTCCAACAGCTTGAAGATCATCGTCACCCCCGCTTGCCTCGATCCCGGTCCTAACGCATAAGGTTGCACGATCCTGAGAGTCAGTTTCCGAGAATTAGCGGACTCGCCTACTCGAATGCGGCCGGTTGCGGGGCTTTGAGGCAAGCAGTTGCAGACTCGCCCGGCTTGATCTTCGTGGGGGGGGTACAAGCGCGGTATCAAGCACGTTGCAAGGGTCGGTTGCAGTGTCCGATCTACGGTGGCGAGGGGTGCGGCCTTTTGGTGTGCGCAAACAACACCACACAACACTCGACGGGGGTCCCCTCGCATGGGCCTATAGGACCGGTCCGATGAGGTGTGCTACTTAAAGCCGAAGAACCGGCGCCACCAGCTCCGCTCCGCCCTAGAGACGCGGTCAGGGGGAGCCGTCGAGGATGCTGTCTCCCGGTCCACCTGGCCGGTTGAGGCGTCCGTACCCTCCGGCTCCTCCGCGACCGTCTCCGGGCCGCGTGGCGCGTCTCGCGTTGATTCTGGCCGTACTCCCCGGTGCTCTCTTAGTTCCGCCTCCAGCCGGTCGGCTCTCTCCCGCTCCCGCTCCAGCGCCTCGCGTAGTGTGCTCTCGGTTTGGGCCGTTAGCTCGATTCGAGATTCAGCCCTCCCCAACCGGTAGCGTGCTTCGGCCAGGTCGGCGGCCAGGTCCCGTACCACGTCCGGCGCGTAGTCCGCCATGCCGGACACTGTCGGGGACTCCTCGCGGCCACGTCCGGCGGCGTTGCGTTCGTCCCGGAGGCGTTGCACGGACGTTATATCAACCGTCCACGCTTTGTTTATGCCATCCGCCTCTAACCGTCCTTGCAACTCTCCCCGGTCGAGCATCCGGCGGACTGTACGCGGACTGACCCCGAGGGCCTTAGCGGCCACGTCCGTTGATACCCAACCCTCATGGCCGCCGGACAGTCCGGCATTGTCCGCCGCCTCTTGCCGTTCGTGTCCGCTGTCGTCGCCCATGAGGGTACGATACCCCTAACCGTACCCTCGCAAGCCGTAGCGGAGCTGCGGCAACCTCCAGCTTGCGTAGCCGCCGCCTCATCGCGCCCAACGCTTACCACCTTCTCGCGTTTGCTCTAGCTGGCTTATTCTCTCCTCTAACTCCACGGCTTCCGCGACCTTCAACTCGGTCTCGACGAGGCGGGCTCGCACGTTGGCAATTTGTGCGGCGACGGCGCCGACCTTCGGCTCAGTCGTGCCGTCGAGCACGGCCGCGTACAGGTCCGACAGCTGGCCTTTAAGCTCCGACACTTCAGAAGCGGGACGGCCTCGACCGCCCCGCTTGCCCCCCTTGCTTGCGGACCTGCGGCGGGCTTCCGCGCGGTCGGGATGGTGAGCGTGGCAATAATCGCTACCGCTGATAGCTATGGATTTACAACGTCCGCCGGCCTCGGTTATGCCGCTACAGCTTCCCATAGCTATTACCCCTCCCCCCCGGCCTCGGCCTCGAGAAGCGCGATCTCGGCTTCGAGAAAAGCGATCGCTTCATCAAGGGAGAGCTTGCTCAGAGCAGCGCAAAGCTCTTTGTCCTCCGCGTCAGCCTGCTGAATTTCTTCGAGTGTCAGGCTGGCCCTATCTTCGGCGATCTTACGCTCCAACCTTCGCATCTCTCGGTCGCCGGCGCGTACGTAGTCGCCCATGTGGCGCACGAAAGAGCCGTCGTCAACAGCACGGATGATGCCTGCGTCGTCTATCCAGAAAAGTGGCTCCTGCCCTATTTTCAAGTCCCGCTCGATCTTGTCCCGAGCATCCTCACGGAGCCCGGCGTAAACCTCCGGGGGAGACCACGGCGGTTCGGGCCGCTGATCGGGCGTCTTGGCCTCAAGCTGCTTGAGGCGGCTTCTGAGGGTCATACTTACGCAGCTCCTCGTCTGAGCGTGGATTGAATGTCTCCGAAATCGCCGGGCCTCCACAAGAAGGTTTCTGGTGCTCGCTCGACTTTTGCCAGCGCCTCTAGCCACGCTGCTTGTTCCGGACGCAACCGGCCGGTCGTGGTCTTGAGCTCGACGAACAGACAACGCGGCGGGCGGGCTAACACCAAGTCCGGAAATCCCGGTGTGCTCCGGCGGCTATCGTGCGTGTGGTAGACCTTCCAGCCGGTGAGACGTGCGAGCTGCACGACCTGAGCCTGTAGCTGCTTCTCCGTGACGCGGACGCCTGGACTGAGTATCACGCTGCCCCCTCGCTGGCTCCGCCGTCGCAGAGGCTCAGATCGGCTCCACAGCGCGGAGGGTGGTGGTAAGTCCCGCGGAAAGCGGCGGCGGTGGCGGTGAGGTACTTAGTCGGCCGCTTACTCATGACCCGCCTCCTTCGCGGCTCTCTTCCTATCTCGAATCTCTCGGAGACGACCCCCGAGTCCTCCGGCGGAATCGTCCGAGTCGTCGCCTGGAGCGGACGGAGCGGACGATGTAGCCCGTTCCTCCACAACAGCGATGACAGGAGCCCGCCACCGCTCTACGTCGCCCCGTCCCCGGCCGTAGTAGTTCTTTACCGCCTCGACCACGGAGTCGATATCTTGGTCTCCGTTCCGGTAATTCTCTAATGCCTTTTTCGGGACGTTGCCGAATTCAAGTGCTTGCTCAACACGTTCGATTAACTCGTCGCTGGCCCCAGGGTCATGGGCAGGGGCCACGGGGCCACTCCTTAAGGAGGGTGGCCCCTGTGGCCCCTCCTGGGGTCCATCGGGTTCATGGCCCCTATGTGGCCCCTGTTGGCCCCTATCGGGAATTACCGTTATATATGGGGAAAAGTCGGGGCCACCCCCCCTGGCCCCTGTAGGGACCAGGGCCGGAAAATACAAGGGGCCACTTGTGTCCTCTTCGCGGCGTACCACCTGGCCCCTAATAAGCTCGTCTCTTGCGCGTCTAAACGTCGTCCTGCTTATCCCTTTACGCTCACACGCTTTTAGCCATTCGTTGTGTCGCGCCCCGGCCTCTCCGAACTCGCCGGCCAGGATCTCGAAGGCTTCTTTCTCCCTAGATTTCAAGATGATTTGCCCCGGCCCGGCGACGGTACCGCTAGACCGCTCGAAAACGAATCCGTCCTTACCGCCGCCGATGGAGAACGTCGTAAACTCCGGAAGCCATCCCTCCCTGTCCTTTTCCAGCTTCAATCTAATCTCGCCCACGGTGGCGCGGTCGAATTTCTGTGTCTTTACTAAGGCGTATTGCACATCTACCTCGTCCTTTTTCCGCGATGCGCCACGGCTCCGGGTGCCCTCGTGGGGTACGTGGTCTAGCACTACGCTGGTAATGCCCGCGTTGCGGATCGGTTGGAGGAACGACGCCGCCCACCGTGCAATATCGTCGTTCTCGTTCTCGGCCAGGCCCGCCGAAGACAGAAACTTAATCCACGAGTCGAAGATCACCAGGGCGGGATTTGTGTGCTCTATCAGGGCGCTATAGTTTGCGATCCCCGCCGCGCTCATGTCGAGGTTGGGGAACGGGATATAAAACAAGTGCTTGCTAATGTCCTCGATTTGGCATCCCATCGCTTTTAGCCGCTCCGCGAAGATGCGAGCGCCGTTTTCCGCGTCCAGGTAGAGAACTCTCCTTCCCCGCTTGATCTGGCGAGCGGCGAACCATATCGCAAGGTAAGTCTTGCCGACCGCCGCCGGTGCGAAGATGTGATGCACTTTGCCCTTGAGGAGTATGCCCGGCTCCAGCTCCTCCGGGTCCTCCACGCCGTCCTCGATCATGGCGGCCAGGTTCACCAGGCCCGCAAGTAGAGGGTTGTCGTCGTGGTGGTCGTCGTCCGGCTCCCACTCCGGTACGTCTTTGGCGAGCTGCTCCAGCCCCTCGCCCGTGCCGCCGGCCTCGAGGTAGTTCGATGAGTCGCCGCCCTCCTGGAGACCTGGCAGATCGAGGACCTTGACGCTCCTTGCCTTGCCGGACAGCGAGGCCGCGACCATCCGGGCATGCTTTCGGCCGGCTTCGTCGTTATCCGGCAGGATCACCACTGGCCGGCCCTCGAGGGTGTCCGAGAACTCATCCTGCCACTTTCCCGCGCCTTGTGCGTTCGTGGTGGCTAGTAGACCTTCGGCCCCGAGCCGCTCTACGTCTTTCTCACCCTCGCAAACGTAGACGGTTTGACTCGTGTCCGCCTCGAGGATCTCCGGCAAACGATAGAGAACGCGACTAATGCCGGCGACACTCCACACCCAGCCGCCCCCGCTATTTTTTCGCCTCTGTTTGAAGGTCTTGGGGTCTTCGTATCGCACGACTTGATATAGCAGCTCCCCGGCTTCGTCTAGGTAGTCGTATTTCGCGGTTATAGCCTGATTGCCGGTTTGCTTCTTTGTGCGCGGTTTTATGTGGAGCACGTTATTCCCGGGGTCCCCGTGCGACGCGCCACATTTACAATCCCCTTCGAGTTTGTGAATGTAGGCTTTGGTCTTATCGTTGAAGGGAGCGGCGCCGGCGAACTCTTCGCGGGAGCAATGCGCCCATTCGCCGTCGATGGACATGAAGCCATAACACCGCACGCCCTGGCCTCGGGGGGCGGTGTCGTAGCCGCCGCAGATCGGGCAGGGTCGCCCTTTTGTGAATCGCTGTTCAGGGCTAACGGTGGTCGTTTGTCCGGGATTCACGTAAACTACCTCCAGGTCGTGTTTTGGGAGTCCTTCGGCGTGGTGGCCGGACTCCCCTTTTCTTTGCAACGACTATGCGGCTCCCGCCTGGATTTGGCCGGGCTGTCGGGGCTCGGCTTTTTTCATGCGTTTTCCAGGTCGCTATGAGCCGCCAGTCGCTCTAGCTCAGTGCGACGAATGCGGTAGACGCCGCCCACGCGGAGAGAGGGAATGGCACCGCTCTTCAAAAGACGATAAGCGAGTTTCTCCCCGATTTTTAACTCACGCTGAAGGTCCTTCGGCGTTAAAAAACTAGCTTCCCGCTCTTGTGCGGATGGCCCGCGATAAGTATCATCTTCCAATACAGCGCCTCCTTGGCGTTGGTCTAGTGCGGGAGACTTAGATTTCTGAGGTCCGAGGTCTCCCGCCTTCTTCTTTTTTGGTTATCTAACAGCATAGAGCGATGCTTCACCCCTTACAAGGCTGAATTGTTGAAGTAGACTTCAACTATAGATTTAGGCTCTGTCGTCGCACGAGGGCCACGGTAGCTACCGCATCCCCGGCTGCAGCGGCGGGACGTACGAGGTCGACCTGGCCGTGTTTGACGGCGAGCAGTCTTGCAGCTGCCCGGACCGGGCTCCGGTTTGCAAACACATCATCTGCGCCACGATATTCCGCGCTAAGAGCCGCGTTAAGGCCCGGCGGGAACAGCACCAACGAGCAGCGTTCAGGGCGACACGCGGCAACGTCGCGGCTCTGGCGGCGGCTCTGTGAGGGCGGTTCTAGCCGGGGTGCTCTTCAGCATCCCGTCCTACTTTCTTCTCTTCATCTTCCCGGGGGCGTAGCATGGACAACCCTGTCAAGCCTCCCGCTTTGGGTGGCCTCGATGGTTTCGAGACGTGGGATCGGACGGTCGGCGCCCCCGAGCACGCGGAGTTTAAGGTCGCGTTCGTCTCCGTCCGGGCCGGCGGTACCATTGGCCTGAACAAAGCCTGCTACAAGATGTGGGGCGAACCGCCGGCGTGCCAGGTCATGTACGACCCGGAGCGCCGCCGCATCGCCTTCAGGCACGTAGATCCGAATAAAGAGAACAGCTACCCGCTCGACAGGCACAACACCGGGATACCCTGTAAGTCGCTCTTCGATTACTACGGGGTGGAGATTAAGCAGACGCGGCGCTACCACGACCCGAAGGTCATGGACGGGGTGCTGATCGTGGACCTCTGACAGCGCAACCAACCTGGCCGGGGCTATCATGGTTCCGGCCCCTTATCGAGAGGAGTAGAGAATCAACTACGTTCATATCGACATACTGCGTCTCCAGGCACAGATCCTGGAGCAGCTAGCAGCTCATCAGGGCTTCGTCCCTTGCGAGGGGGGGACTGGTCCGGACCGCATACTGTGTGGGGAGCCTGCCGAGTACCTGATGCCGGATGCTACACGACCGGGCGGCGGGGGCTCGGACATAGAGATAAGACCCGCGTGGTTTTGCCGGACACACCTTAGTCCTACAGTGCCAGTTCTCACTATCTGGCTCAGCAGCTTCTGTTTTAGGCGCCTTGCAACGAGGCTTGATCATCTTCGCAACTCATTGACTCCTCGATAAGCGTGCGTCATGCAGTATTCAGTGGATCGATTAGTACAGGTGGCACTGTAGGACTAGAAGCCGTCTCTTTGTTGGTAGCACACAAGGCGAAGCCACGCGTAATACCGGACGCCGTCCGGGACGAGGGTTATGCCGTGGGCCTGGACTCTGGAGAGAACCCTAGTGGCGGCGAGCATCAAATCTCCCCCCAATCGTCGTCAGCTTCTTGTTCCTGGCGGTCCCGGAGCTGCTCGACAGTGATGTCTTCTCCTGGCTTCGCGGCGAACGATACGGGGGTTTCTTCCCTTGAGGAGCCGTTGGGGGTGTGCAAAGGGTGTGCGTTGTGCAGTGCATCGCCCTCTTTTTCCACGCTGTGTGTAGGGGTGTGCAGGTGTGCAGTCCCATTACCCCCCCTACCCTGTTGTGCTTTTTCTTCGCTCTTATACGCTGCGTGGTATTTGCTATTCGGCTTATCTATGGGGTTTCGTGTTTCCTCTTTATGATCGGTATGCTTATCGAGGGGGGGTGTGCAATGCACACCCTTTTCAGTTGCACACCCCTCTTTTGTCTTACCCCCCCTCTCCCCCCCGGTGGCGTTGCACACCTGCACACCCTCGTATTTGGCCTCCAGAGTGCCCCGCGTGGGGAGTACCACCACGTCCGTCGGCATTGGCTCCCCGATGGACCATTTACGGTCAGTAGCTCTACGTGGTCTTCGTAGATGGTTAGACGGGTCGGCTTGCCCGTACCAAAGTAATGACTCCTGGCTACCATTAGCTCTTGCAACCCGGCCCCTTGCTCTCCGCTCGTTTAATCGAAGCAATCTTAGGCAGAGGCAACAACTACGTTGAACCCTGGCTATCCACCCACGGGCCCATATTGCCATCCAGGAATAGCCCTAATCCAACCGTACGACGGGACATAACACCAGTAGCCGTCCGTGTAGTATCCGCAACTCCAGTATTCGCCCGTTACGGGGTGCTGGACGTACTCCTGAGCAAGCGCCGGCGCCGCTACTCAAGACGCCGGAGGATAAGGGCTGTTTAGTCCTACGCAGAAGGGGGGTAGTGTCGCGGTTAGCGGGGGGATGAGGATACTGCACGTGAGGAGGTACAGCGTGGCTCGTGAGAACCGCGGCGAACGGTTCGCCAAGGATGAAGACCGTAAGCGCTCTGAGGAAGGGCTCAAGGCTGGCAGATCGCGGAGGCGCGAGCGGGAAGAGCACGACCATCCGGACAGGCACGACCAAGAATCGATTCGGGTTTCTAAGAAGCGCGAAGAGCCGCACGTGGAGCGCATCCCCGTTAAGGAAGGCCAGGCACCCGAGGATATCGAGGTTCGCGACGGTGAGGTCCTTATCCCCGTGGTCGAGGAAGAGATCGTGGTGGAGAAGCGGGAAGTGGTCAAAGAGGTGTTGCGCGTCCGTAAGGACGTGGTCGAGGACGAGGAAGTCGTTGGTGTAGACGCCCATGAGAAAGGCGAACATCGCGATCTG
>MWVT01000331.1_pt1 | contig 10423 bp, 8 predicted proteins | sample 1047201 | NCBI WGS metagenome assembly MWVT01 (sample SAMN06349988, study PRJNA376086) | soil metagenome | isolation source: TG5-1 sample Antarctic (ecotone) soil | place: Antarctica | collected 2015-01-13 | reverse complement strand
GTGCCGCCCAATTAGGATTAAAAACAGCAATTATTGAAAAAGAAAGCCTGGGCGGTATATGTTTGAACTGGGGCTGCATTCCAACTAAAGCCCTTTTAAAAAGTGCACAGGTATATGAATATATAAAGCATGCACAGGATTTTGGACTGGAGGCAAGTGGCAAACAGAATTTTGGGGCAGTGATAAAACGCAGTCGCGGCGTAGCAGATAAAATGAGTAAAGGTGTACAATTTTTAATGCGCAAGAATAAGATTGATGTGGTGATGGGTTTTGGCAAAGTTGTAGCGAAAGGAAAAATTGAAGTCAGTGGGGCAGATAACAAGAAACAAACGGTTGAAGGAAAACATATTATTATTGCGACCGGTGCACGCAGCCGCCAGTTGCCATCCATGCCTATTGATGGTAAAAAAATTATTGGTTACCGCGAAGCAATGTCATTGCCGGAGCAGCCGAAAAGCATGATTGTAGTAGGTAGCGGCGCCATTGGAGTTGAGTTTGGTTATTTTTATAACAGCATGGGCACCAAGGTAACCATCATTGAATTTTTGCCAAGAATTGTCCCGGTAGAAGACGAGGAAATTTCTAAAGAATTAGAAAAAAGTTTAAAAAAGCAAGGCATCAATATTATGGTAAGTAGCGAAGTAACCAAAGTGGATACTTCGGGTAATGGTGTGAAAGCAACTGTAAACACAGCATCTGGCGAGCAAATAATTGAAGCAGATATTTTATTAAGTGCCATTGGTGTCCAGGCAAATATTGAAGGTATTGGCTTAGAGGAATTAGGAATTAAAGTTGATAAGGGCCGTGTTATGGTTGATAAATTTGGGCAGACAAATGTGCCGGGAATATATTCGATTGGCGACTGTGCACCGGGCCAGGCATTAGCCCACGTTGCTTCAAAAGAAGCTATTATCTGTGTAGAAAATATTGCGTTTTCCGAAAAGAAATATAATCATCAGCCGGAACCTTTGGATTATAATAATGTGCCTGGTTGTACATATTGCGTACCAGAAGTTGCCTCAGTTGGTTTTACCGAACAACAGGCAAAAGACGCCGGCTATGAAATTAAGGTTGGTAAGTTTCCTCTAAGCGCTTCCGGTAAAGCATCTGCAGCCGGCCATACAGAAGGCTTCGTAAAAGTAATCTTTGATGCGAAGTATGGAGAATGGCTGGGCACACACATGATTGGCTATAATGTTACAGAGATCATTGCAGAAACGGTTACTGCAAGAAAACTGGAAACTACTTATCATGAGGTGCTTAATAGTATTCATCCTCACCCCACTATTTCTGAAAGCGTGAAAGATGCTATTGAAGTGGCTTACGGGGAGGCCATACATTTGTAGGCTAAAAGAGAAGAAAAAAGATAAAAGAGAGGAAAGGAAATACAAACTCATAATAGCACTTCCCAGTCCTTTTTCTTGAAGCTTAGAGTAAACAAAAGAAGAAAAAAAAAATGCTAACGCTATTTTTTCATTTCCTCTTTTATTCAAAAACAGGAGAAAAGAATGCTACTTACAATAACTCTTTATCTCCTTTTCTCATTTGATCTATTAGCCCTTAATTTCCAAATACCTTTTTTAAAATATCACTCGTCCTGGCGAACGGATCTTTTCTTATTTTCTGTTCTTCTAAACTTAATTGATAAAAGATACCAACCAAAGCTTTTTCTGTCACGTAAGCAGAAAGATCTGTATTGACTTTTTCCGCACTGAACTTATTGTAAGTAGTAAAAAGAGTATTCCAATATTTAGTTGCTCCTACTTTTTCTACAGAACTTTCAATTACCGGCCGGAAAGCTTCAGTTAAAGCAAGTGTTGTTTTTTCTTTCAAAAAATTTGTAGCGGCAAAATCGCCTCCTTTTAAAATGTCCAAAGCATTTTGGAAACTCATTTGTTTAACTGCATTGATAAAAATAGGTGCGGCTTGTTTAGCTGCATCTTCTGCAGCACGGTTCATAGATAATATGGCATTATCAACCTGCCTGCCCATGCCCATGTTACGCAAGGTTTTTTCTACTTTTTGGGCTTCTGCAGGCATTAAAATTTTTATTGCGGCGTCTTTAAAAAAACCGTCTGCCAATGACAATTTTTGTGAAGCATTGCCTGTGCCGACTGTGAGAGCTTCTTTTAATCCATTGATAATTTCTTCATTGGTCAAACTTCCCTTTGAAAGTGAGCCTTTTTTAAATACATTTCCAGTGATATTACCCGAAGAATCTTTTTTACCGGCACTTTTCAAAATTCCTTTTAAACTTTGTGCATTGGTGAATAAAGAGAATATGACGATTGCAAACAAAAGAATGGAATGTTTTTTCATAGAGGTGATTTTGTATTCGTAAATATAAAAGCTTAGAACTTAAAGGCGGGTTAAATTAATATTTATAATCATGATTAGTATCTGGGAGAAGGAAACTTTTTTTGCGCCACAGGATGTTATTATTGTAGGCAGTGGGTATGTAGGACTATGGTCAGCGCTATACCTGAAGAAAAAAGCCCCGAAATTAAAGATTTCTATACTTGACAGGGGGCTTATACCTACCGGTGCAAGTACTCGCAATGCAGGTTTTGCATGTTTTGGAAGTCTAAGCGAATTAATGCATGATGCTCAAAATAACGGTACGGATAAAATGCTTGAATTAGTAGAATTACGATATAAAGGATTAGAAAAAATTCAAAAATATTTTACTAACGGATCCATTGATTTTGAAATCATCGGAGGTTATGAATTATATGACGATAGCTCAGCTAACATTGAGACACTTACTGCTAATATTGAATACATGAATGCTTTACTTAAATCAATAACGGCAACAAAGAAAACCTTTAAACTAATTGACGAAAAAATTGAAAGCTTCGGATTTGGAAAAACCAGGCATCTTATTAAAAATAATTTGGAAGGAAGCTTGCATTCAGGAAAATTGTTACAAGCCCTTTTGCAAAAGGTGCAAGCATCGGGAGTACAGGTATTTAATGCTATAGAAGTAAAAACATACAACCTATATGATGATAATATTGAAATAGAAATAAACCGGCAATTACCTTTTAGCACCAAAAAATTATTAGTTTGTACAAATGCATTTGCGCAGGAATTGCTCCCTGATCTGGATATACTTCCTGTACGCGGACAGGTATTGCTAACCTCTCCAATAAAAAATTTGCAGTGGAAAGGAACCTTCCATTCCGATGAAGGGTTTTACTATTTCCGTAACCTGGGTAATAAAGTTCTATTGGGTGGCGCACGCAATAAAGCATTTGAAGAAGAACGCACTAAGGATATGCAGACAACCAGTTTTATTCAAAACGAATTAGAAAGCTACCTTGATAATGTTATTTTGCCCAATTACAAAGGACAATATATTATTGAAAACAGGTGGAGTGGTATTATGGGCATGGGTGGCGAAAAAATGCCAATAGTAAAGGAAGCAATGCCAAATGTATTTTGTGCAGTTAGAATGAGCGGAATGGGTGTAGCCTTAGCTCCTGTAGTAGGACAGCAGGTTGCTGAAATGATGATTGATTAGCTTTATAGTTTTATAAATTTCTCTTTCAATTTTAGCTCCCCGTTTTCTCCTTGCAAAATATACATCCCTGGCTGCAGTTTGCTTGTGTTTATTTTTTGCAGCTTTGAAGTGATGATTATTTTTTGAATAAGACTGCCATTTATTGATAACAGTTTTAGTTCTTTTCCCATCCAATTACCTTCATTTGCAAAGTTTATTATTAACTCATTTATGGCAGGATTAGGGTAAATAGTCAAGGTAGTATTAGCAGGTAATGTTTCGACAATGGGTGATTCCTCTAACCAGGGATCATTTAATCCCTTGCTGATTAAAAATGAATTTCTTGGACCACCGGCTTGAAAAAGCGTCATCATTCTTTCTGCCTGCCCCAATGTAAATAAATTCATGCAAGCATCGTTAGTAAAATCCATATAGTTCATATACATATCGCCCATTGTATTATTATCGCATGATGAGCGAAAAGTTGTAGGGCAACCGGAAGTAAATCCTCCTTGTTTTGGTGTATCTCCCACCAAATCATCACCACAATAAGTATCGCCCCAAATATGTTTTAATCCCATCCAATGTCCTGCTTCATGCACCACAGTTCTACCCATATCGTAAGGAGCAAAAACGTTTTGCGTACCAAAAGCAGTAGGACTAATTACTAAACCATCTTTCTCAACCGGCCCACCTGGCGCACTTGAATAACCTAATAAGCTGCGCATTTTGCCTACCCAAATATTTAAGTAGTAACGGCTATCCCAGGCATCATCTCCGCCACTGGCGGTAAATTTAATTTTATCATCCATGTTCCAATCAGTCGTAGTAGTTTGTTTGCGAACAACTCCGTTTGTTGGCCTCCCTTTTGGATCAGCAGTTGCCAGGACAAATTCTATATTAACACTGGCAGCCAAAGGTTTAAAACGTGCAGGTGTATTTATCGTGTCACCATTCTGCCTTCCAAAGTCACGATTCATTGCATTCAATTGCGATTTTATTTGCTCATCAGAAATATTTAAATGTTGAGCATTATATAACACATGAACCACGACTGGTATACGAATAACCTGGTTAGAACCTGTTCCATTTGCAACAGAGCTTCTTATATTGGTAGATGAACTGACGATAAAATTTTCAACATCAGCCATGCTTTTAGCAATGGCAGCATTTGTAACTAAACCTGCTACGTATTGTTGTGTAACACACTCACGCTGGGCGAAAATTAATGAAGATGCTATTAAATAAATGCAAAGTAAAAATGTCCTCATAGTTCCAGGTATTATTAGTACGGATAGGAACGGATCGCTATGAGTTCTTAATGGGTATTGGAAAACTTATAACATCAACTGTAAAATAAATTTACATGATAATACTAATGAACTTTAAGGATTAGTGGACAGAGGGTCTTAAGGAGGATACAAGGACAGAGTGACGTAAATATAACAGCTTGGTTTTACAAATACAAATACAACCCCTATTTGTTTAGTCGGTTCATTTAAATTGGAGCGTTACCAGATTTCTGGATAGCGAAGTTACTTCCCCAGGCAACCACAAATTGCCTCTCTTTAACTGCGAAAATCAAAATGGATCTTTGTTTAACAGTATACTTTAAGATCAACAATTATTTTTGTACAATGAGATACCCGATTTACTTATTTTTTCTTTGGATTATGATTAGTTGTACAAATACCGATTCAACTAATGACACCGATGATACAAAATCAAACGTGCCTAATATTAATTATACTGTAATTGCTTCTTATCCTCACGATACTTCTTCTTTTACACAAGGCCTTGTTTTTTATAATGGACAATTGTTTGAAAGCACTGGCAATTATGGCAAATCAAAACTTTTAGTAACAGATATTAAATCAGGCAAGGCTTTGAAGCAAGTAAAACTTGATTCAATGTATTTTGGAGAAGGATTAGCCATATTAAATGATACGATATTTCAGCTCACCTGGAAAGAAAATGTAGTCCATGTTTATACAAAAGATCTAAAAAAAATAAAAGAATTTAAAATTAACACAGATGGATGGGGAATAACTACAAATGGCACAAACCTAATTGTAAGTGATGGCAGCAGCAATTTATATTATTATGAACCTTCCTCTTTCAGGTTATTGCGAACGCAAGGCATCACTGAAAACGGAAGTCCCGCACCTAATATAAATGAACTGGAATACATTGATGGTTTCATTTATGCAAATCAATGGCAGTATAATTATATTCTAAAAATTGATCTTCCCACCGGCCACATAATTGGCAAACTTGATTTAAGAGAATTAGGAGACCGTGCAAAAGCTAAAAATCCAAACGAGCAATGGCTAAATGGAATCGCTTACGATAGCGCTGCAAAAAAAATATTTGTTACGGGTAAGTATTGGCCTGAATTATATGAAATAACTTTTAGCCATTAGTCTTCTCTACTATGTAAATGATAGAGCTGCATTTATTTACATCAAAAACAGCCTTAGCATTGGAACGCAATCCATTAATAAAAGCAGGTAACCACCGAGTATGACCATTTTTATATTTGCTGCTTAATAAACTAATGTAAAAGGAATCAAAAGGCATGGCCTTTTTAGCTATTATAGTCAAACTATGTTTTTCCATTAGTACGTGCATGGCCTTTGGTGTAAAATGATATAAATGCCTGGGAACGTCGTAAGCCGCCCATTTCAAACGATATATATCTGCATCCAACGATTGGTAATTTGGAACAGCAAAAAACAGCTTTCCGTTTGATTTTAATAATTCTTTTAATTGATCAACATATCCATGCAAATCATGCACATGCTCTAACACATGCCAGAGTGTAATGGCATCGAAAGAATTAATGGATAAACTGCTTATGCTGGATGAATCGAAGACGTTTAAATTATATAGTTTTTTTGCCAGGGTTCTTGCTCCTTCATCAGGCTCAAGGCCGGTTACTATCCAACCTTCTTTTTTCATCGCATCTAAAAAACCACATGTGCCACAGCCTACATCTAGCAATTTTCCCTGAGGAAGGGCAGTGCTGCTAATAACTAACTCAGCCTTTTTTTGTAAGGTGTAATTTCTAACGCGTTGATAAATTTTATTCAAAAGCCCTTTATCTGTGTTTGTATGAGAAATGTAATCCGAAGATTTATAATACTTGCCGATAGCATTTTCAACAGGCGCATCCTGTGTAATGCGTAACGTACAGTTATTGCATTGCCAGATAACAAAATCTTCTTTGCTGACGGTATGATCTTTTACTGTTAAAAGAGGATTGATCAATTTACTTTTACACACAGGGCATAAAGTATGATGCAGTTTTTCATCCATAGATGGTGCAAAGTAAAATCAAATGAAATCAAACAGCGAAAGATTAAGGATGCAAATCCATTTAATACTAATGTCATTCATGTTATGGAGCGTCTAATACACCGTTAAAGGACAATGCCATTTAGTTAGGCAGATAATTAATTGCACTACCCTTTAGGGCGGTGTTTAAAAGTTATATGGGTTTTTGAGCTTTAGCCCAACAATTATTTGGGGCTAAAGCCCGATCGCTATTGTAAAATTTACCCCCGATTGACTAAGCATCTAGTTAGTAGTGAGGGATTTTGAGACCCCGTTGGAAAAAACCCGAAAGGATCAAATTATTATAACAACATAAAACAGCATAGGGATCAAAACCAGAAAGGTTGAAATTATAAAACAGGATTTGTTGCTTCATCCAAAACATTTGCAACTTATATCACCCTTTCAGGGTTTTGATTGTCTTGTTAACATCATTCTATAAAAAATATCAACCCATCGGGTTTAAAACCTTAGTAGCAATTTATTTCTTTCTTGTAACCAACCTTATTCCCTTATTGGGAGGAATAATGGGTCAATAAGGCTAATAAGGTTAGTGTCTTTGAATTGTGTGTTTTTCTAATTAGGTCTAACAACCGATAGAAAAATATCATCCTCCAATCGTTATCATACTTCTATTATGAATGGTAGCGGCTTCCAGTTTTTCAAAGGTGCCTGAAAACTGTCCGCCTAATTCTTTTGCCTTGCTTTGTATGGATGCATGGATCAGTGGCAACACATCATCGCCATTGCGTAATGCTGAAAGCAGATCTGTTTCGCCGTTGGAGAAAAGGCAGTTCTTCAATTTGCCATCTGCAGTCAACCGCATGCGGTTGCAGGTAGAGCAAAACGGAGCACTCATGGTGCTAATGACCGCAAATGAACCGGCATGTCCCGGCACTGTAAAGTGTTTAGCGGTATCGTTTTTTTCGCCTTGCACGGGCAGAAAAGGAAACTGCTCTTCAATAACAGTTAGAATTTCGTGCAGTGAAAAAACTTTATTGCTCGTCCACCGGTTGCCGCTGAATGGCATAAATTCTATAAAGCGAACCTGAACCGGGATGTGGGTTGTCCATGCGATGAAATCATTTATCTCATCATCATTAAATCCTTTCATCACCACCACATTTATTTTTACATTAAACTGGTGATGCAGTAATAATTCTATATTGCTTCTCACCTGGTGAAACAGATCACGCCGGGTAATCAGCATGAACTTATCTGGTTGCAGTGTATCAAGACTGATATTAACGATTTTAATATTAGCTGCTTTTAACACCGGCAACATTTCATGCAGCCTTGTACCGTTAGTAGTAATAGCTAATTCCACTGGCAGGCTTCCTAACGATGAAATGATTTTAGCTGCATCCTTTCGTACTAAAGGTTCGCCGCCGGTTAGCCTGATTTTTTTTACACCTTGTCCTACAAAAAGTTTTGCCAGTGTTTCTATTTCATGCTGCTGCATCAACCTTGATGCAGGTGTAAAATCATACTCCTCATCCGGCATGCAATAAAAGCAACGGAGGTTGCAGTTATCGGTAAGAGAAATGCGTAAGTAATCATGTACCCGGTTGAAAGAATCTGTCAACCTCACCCCCTGCCCCTCTCCAAAATAAAATCCATTTCCATTTCCCTTCTCCTTTGGAGAAGGTGGCGAAGCCGGATGAGGCCCGGAGAGGGGGGAAGAGTCTTTATGATTTGAGTTTTTTACTTGCTCATCCATTTTGTTGGTTCAATAATTTTTTATAATCTTCTTCGGTATCAATATCTATGCTGCCTTGCGGAAAAGAAACAGTGGCGACATCATTATTATACATCTTCAATAACTTCTTTGCTCCTTCTTCACCTTTCAAATCCTGTAAGTATTTAAAATAATTCCTGTCAAATAAGACCGGTGTTCCGATGGTATCTGCGTATGTACTTGCAACAATTCCTTTTCCGGTTTCTACTTTTTTTTGTATCAACTGCTGAAATAATACTGCTGAAACAAAAGGCTGATCGCAAACAGATACTATTACATGTTCAAGTTTATCATTAAGAAATAACATTTTTGAAACTCCTGCTGCAATTCCTGATGCTATACCTTCCTGCCAATTTTCATTATACGTTATCGTAAGCTCTTTGTTATTTAAAATTACAACAACCTGTTGTGCATTAGCCCCCGTCACTATTACTATTGGATAAAGCTTTGCTTTGATCGCTTCGCCGGCTATGTGTTCTATTAATGTTTGATTCCTATACTGCAACAATTGCTTTGGCCTGCCTAAGCGTGATGAACTTCCCGCAGCGAGTATGATAATACCGGTCTCATTCATGGTGCCACCGGTATTTCTGCCGAATGGCTATGAATGGAAACCTCTTTTTCTTTTAATGAAATTCCACTTTTTCCTGCTAAAACGGTTTTGATTTCAGCAACTATGGATACTGCAATTTCCTCTGAAGTTTCTGCGCCAATATCTAAACCAACAGGGCTATAAATTATTGCACGGCTTTTTTCGTCTACTTTAATTCCTTCATCATTTAACTCACTAAACATCCGATCCAGTTTTTTCTTTGGTCCTAAAATACCGATGTACTTGCAATCCTTCGTTAGCAATTCTTTTAGTAGAACCAGATCGTAATTATAGTTGTGCGTCATCAGAAGAAAAACCGTTTGTGTATCTACTTCAACCTGTTGTAAAATTTCGGCTGGTTTTGCTATCATCACCTTATCGGCTTTTGGAAAACGTTGCGCCGTTGCATGTGTTTGACGTCCATCAACAACTGTGGTATGCCAGCCAAGAATGGATGTTATTTCAACAAGGGGTTGTACGTCATTTCCTGCTCCTGCAACAACAAGTGCAACAGGTGGTGGTATAAATTCAATAAAGGCATTCAACTCTTGTCCTTCTTGCTGATAAAGTTTAATAGAGGAGGAACGATTTTGCAATGCTTGTCTTGCTTCTTCTACTATTTGCTCTCTCAATATATCTGGCAATGAGCTCTCTACCAAATCATCCCGGTATAGTAAACTGGTGCCAGGCTGTTGTGTATGATGCAATGAAAACAACGTAACCAGTACGGCGTTTTGTCTTTCGCAAATCAGTTTTTGCAATAAAAAAATCGCGTTGAATTCTTTATTATCCTGTACTGGTTCAAACAAAATATGCACAATACCATTGCAGCCTAACTGCACGCCAAATTTTGCATCGTCTTCATCGGTTGTATCATAAGTAACCAATTTGTTTTGTTGTTGTGAGATGGCGAGTAATGCTTTTCGCAAAGCATCTCCTTCCAGGCAACCACCGCTGATAGCGCCTGTTAGCTTGCCGTCTTCCGTAACCAACATTCTTGCACCCGGACGACGATAGGAAGAACCTTCTACATGCACAACCGTAGCCAGGGCTGCTTTCTTTCCCTGCTTGCTTGCTTCGTTGTAAGCTTTTATGATGTCTCTGATCTCTTTCATTGTTATTGCATTAAGGCTTTCAAAAAATCCATTACTGTCCTCAAGAAACCGGTAACAAAATTTATTTACAAGTTACTGGTGCTTCCTGCGTCATAACGCAAATCCAAATTTCATTTTCATTTTTGTAAACGTTTGTTATC
>MWVT01000330.1_pt1 | contig 10423 bp, 9 predicted proteins | sample 1047201 | NCBI WGS metagenome assembly MWVT01 (sample SAMN06349988, study PRJNA376086) | soil metagenome | isolation source: TG5-1 sample Antarctic (ecotone) soil | place: Antarctica | collected 2015-01-13 | reverse complement strand
GGCGCAGTAGATTTAAAAATGGGCCATTAGAAACCTTGATGCGCAAAATCTCAGGTTAGGGCCTGGCATGGGTGCTATCCTTCACCCCAACAACGACCGCCTAGCAAACCCAAAAATTTACGTACTGTAAACGGTCGTTTACAGTACGTAAAATTCTGCTTACTCACCTTCATATTCCACCACCGCGGCTGTGCTGCTGCCCGGCCTGGCGTACGCGCTGCTGGCCACCTGGCGTTGGGCCTCTTGCTTTAGCTACGGGTTGAGTTCCTACACCAGTCATTAGAAGCAGGATATCCTGTAACTACTTTTGGCTGGCTTGCTGGAGTACAGGTGTTGTTCAGCACCGGAATCCAGTTGAGGTTTTGCACCCAAAATTGCACCTAAAAAGTATTTCCAATAGCATGATATTCACCGTTGGAGGCATTAAAGGAGGAACAGGTAAGACAACCATATCCACAAATTTGGCCGTTTGGTTGTCTCGCCAAGGAGCAGACGTTCTGTTGGTAGATGCCGACGAACAAGAGTCTGCCTCCGACTTCACCGCCTGGCGTGATGAAACCCACCAAGGCCAACTAGGCTACACCCTGGTTCAGCTCACCGGGGGAGCCGTGCGCCGGCAGATTGAGCAGCTGCGCCCCAAGTACGACCACATTGTAATTGATACCGGCGGGCGCGACACAGCCAGCCAGCGGGCGGCGCTGTTCGTGTCCGATGTGTACCTGCTGCCCTTCGCGCCACGGAGCTACGAAATATGGACGCTATCCAAGGTGCTGGCGCTGCTGGGTGAAGTGCAACCTGGTCGTGCTACTCCCCTGCAGATTTACTCTTTTCTCAACAAGGCCGACACGCGAGGCATTGACAACAGCGAAGCCACGGAGGTACTGCGAGAGAACCCGGAACTGAACTACATCGATTTTCCGGTAGTGAGCCGCAAGGCATTTGCCACCGCTGCCAGCAAGGGGCTATCCGTGTTTGAGTCCGTGCCACAGGACGACAAGGCAGTAGCTGAATTGGAGGGATTGTTCCGCCACGTTACCCACCTCACCAAGTAGAAGCAATGGCTGTCTCCCCACCCCCTAAGAAAACCGCTGCGGTGCCGAGTGCTCCAGCTGCTAGCCCAGCTGCCAGCAAGCTCGATGAGAAGAAGATTAATGCCATTATAAACCGGGGGAGTTCGTCGGTAGGGGCAAGCCCACCGGCCCCGGCTCAGCTCAAGAATTTTAACATCAAAATCACCGCCGGCACGCTGGCTAGCATTGATGAAGTAAGAGCCAAGCGCCCCCGCAAGCCAACTAGCCCCAAGTTGGGTGTTTCTACTCAGGACTGGATTTTAGAAGCCATTGCAGAGAAGCTAGAGCGAGAGCAGAAGAGGTACAGGATAGGTGCGGTTTAGAACCTAGAAGAAGGTGTAAAAACGCACCTATTTCTAGGTGTGATTCCCTACCTAAAATCTTTGCCTAACGCCGTGGCCATCTGTTTGTAAGAGTAACCGGCCTTGTCCTTTATAGCTTCTTTTGAGGTGCCTATTTGGTGGCGCATGGTGTATAATGTCTTTTCCCTTCCTGGGTGGCCAGCAACGTGCTTGATGATACGTTGGGCCACGTCCGGAGCCAAGTAATTTGCCATAGGCCCTTTGGTACCGGTAAGGCCCTGGTATGCGGCTTGTAGCTTCTCACTCTGCCCAGCCAGCCACGTTGCAAACTTGTCGGACCGGGCCGTTGGTGCAGCTGCTGCAACGGTGGCCACGGCAAGGCGCTGCTGCATTTTGGGAATGGTGAACAGCAGCCCCGTTATCTTCTTGCCGGTTCGCTGCGGCTCCCACGTAGCTGGGAAGTTCACCTCAGGCGCGTGAAACTCTGCCTTGATGGGTTCCAGCACCCAGCGGTTGAACTCTGCCCACACCGGATAGAGGTTGGCATCTTGGAGCAGCAGCAGCTTCAAATCCACTAGGGTTTCTGCCCGCTTCACGGCCCGGCCTTCCCCCAGGTTGGCGTAGCTCTTGAGAATCCAGTAGAGCCGCTGGGCCGTGGGGGAGAGGGTAAGCAGCGTGGCAATGTCCGCACTGGTGAAGTTGCCGGTAGTGGTGAGCTGGAGCAGGTACGGCTGCATCAAGGGCGCGAAGTTGCCCCGTATGCGTCCGGTGCCGGCCAGCAGTTCAATGTCCGACACAATGCGAGTCCGGTGGTAGCTCTCTTTGCGGGCTCCCACTTGCAGCAGGTTAATGTCTTTCGAGTATAAGTCCTTACACGCTTGGCGCACGGCGCTATAGGCTGCTGCGCTGTCATCATTGCCCAAAATGGCCGATAAGGGAATATCAATGGGTGGAAGGGTTGTGTCTCCATTGGGGCCGTGGTTAATGCCTCTGAGGGCTTCCACGAAGATGCGGGCCTCTAGCACTCCCATCCGAAGCGGAGTGCGAATGAGGTGGTTGTGTTGGAACGCAACGGTATTGGCCCGGCGGCTGGGTTTAGGCCCGGCCTCACTTACCGTGAGGGTCGTGGTAAGAGGTTTGGGCGGGAACAATGGGCCTGGCTCAACATCAACAGCAGTTGCCTGCACCCCTTGCCGGAGAGCCGAAACAATAGCAGCGGCCGTGGCCACCTTGCCAGCAGTCTCCAGCGTATCTCTTACCCGCAATGCTTTGGCCTGCAAATTCTGTAGGAGCGTGTTGTAATCCGTTACTGCTTCCCCTTCGCCGGTAACTTGGTGCCGAGCAACGTCCCAGTTGTCAGCTGCTACACGAATACCTGTCGAGTACATGGCCCGCTTCCCCTCGACGGTTACGCGAAGGATGAGCGGAGCCACACCGGCCGGATTTACACGGCGCTTATCAAGCACATAAAGAAGCGACAGTTGCGGCATGATTCAGAAGAGTTAATGACTCCCAAAGCTACCACTATGTAAACTATTTACAATCTCTACATAGTTACCGGGGGAGTTCTACATAGTTCACCGGGGGAGTTCTACATAGTTGGGCAAAATTCACCGGGGGAGTTCTACATAGTTCACCGGGGGAGTTCTACATAGTTAGTGATATAATATACTAATAATCAATAAGTTATGACACCCCTAAAAAGGAAAGAACAATACTTAAAGAAGCTCTAAAGACGTGTGACGCGTGGGATTATGATTACTTGAACGACACTAGCTAGCCTGCGCGATGCAGATACACAGAGGAGAACACTCAGCAAATGGGCGAATTTAGCTTGGAAACGGGCCTAGGTTCAACGATTAGCTTTTAGAGGTGAGGTTCTATCAAACAGCGGCGCGAATGGTGCGGAGGGCGCATAAAAACACGAAGCCAGTGAAGTTGCGCGAAAATTTCTCACAGCATTAGCATTTTTTGCCCATATAGTTAGATTGAATGACTTATGCTGCCTCGTATCTTCGCATATCATCCTCGATGATTCACGCGTGAGAGACGTGAACGACTTACTCCCCCTGTAGCTGCACTAGCGGCCACAGGTTAGCCCCCGGCACAGCTCTCACCTGTGTTTGGGGGCTTTGTTTTGGTCGTTTGCGTTATCCGTTGCTGCATGGTTGATTGGCTTTACATCACGCTTCCCCCTGGCACCCTTGACAAGTGTCCCGGCCTGGCATTCAAGCATACCGTTAGCGATGACACCGGCGAACTTGGCGACTGGAAAGAGGCCATACACGGCCCATTTAAAATTTCAATCTTCACCAACGGCCGCACTGAGCTGCGCGGAAGCCTGCACAAGTACTGGAGCCGCAGCCACAATGGCGGTGAGTTTCCGTTATGGGCAGTTAGCCAGGCTATACAGCAGCTGGCCACCGAACTAGAGTTTGACCCTGCTCAAGCTCAATTACACGGTTTGGAGTTTGGCGCAAACGTGCCAATGCCTGCACCAGCTAGGGAGCTGCTACGCCGGGCTGTGCTGCACAGTACGCAGACAATAGGGCTTCGCACATGGGGAGGGCGTGGCTGCTTACGAGAGGCCGCCCACCAACAATACTTTTTTAAGGCTTACGACAAAGAGGCTCAACTTATTGACACTGGCCATACTCCCCCCGGCCCATTACTACGGATAGAGTTGAAGGCCCGGAAGATGGAGTTTCTAAAAAAGGCAGGCATTGAAACATTGGCTGACCTGACCAACCCCCTTTCGTTGCAGGTGATGGGCGAAATGCTGTCAGCCCATCTAGGCAAGGTACTGTTTGCTACACCTGGTGAGTTACCTACTGTCTTGCGTAAGGCAGAACGGCGGTTGTTGCGCGATGGAGCCAGAAGCGTATTTTGGGAAGAACTGCCGAAGCCCAAGCTGCGAACTCAGTTGAAACAGTACCGTCAACTTGTCGCGCAGCACATAACGGATAGTGCGTTGGATGCCGCAACCCAAGGGCTCCGAAGCACTTGGCAGCAGTTGCTACACCAACCTTCGCCGCTGTCATTGCTGGCCACCACTACTGAGCCGGTTGCTCCCCAAATTAACCCCTTGAGTAGAGTGTTACCCTCACCCTTTCAAGAGCAAGAAACAGCCCCCGCCCTTCACCGAAGAGCCGAAGGCTTGCTAGTTGCTTTACCAAGCCCCCACCCCCTCGACGAAGGAGAGCCAAGCCAAGCCCAGCCAGCACGGCGCTGCTGCCAGTCTTGCGGGCAAAAGCTCGCCAACGGACGCAAGCTCAGCACGAAGTTCTGCGACAAAAAATGCCGCAACGCAGCGAGCAACCCAGGCCACAATGCCCGGCGCACCCTGCTTAAAATTGAGAGCCAGCCGCTGCTGTTTCCTATCCGGGAGTTCGTGCGGGTGCCGGAACAATACCGGGCCTTTGTGCTGGCTGCGGCCTGACCTTGCCCGGCCCGTAAACCTCACTTCACCAACCGGATAAACGAGGCACCGGCCTGCAAACAACAGGCGTATCAGGCCCGCCCTGCTGGCCACCCGCCCGATAATACGGTGAACACGGCCCCAAATACCCTGAAAAATGGGGGTTTAACCCTGTGCCTTTCACAACCCTTCGCCCGATGCTGGCCACCTGTACAATCCTGTACAATCCTGTACTTTTCGGCCCAAACCCTCGACAAACCTCGACATTCGGCCTACCTGCCACGGCCCCAGGGGGAAGGGGGGTGCTAGTCCTTCGCACGGCTCCAGATGGTTACCGCATGTTCCCCTTCACGTGCATTCGTGCATAACTGAACCCCAAAAGTTCGGCCCGCCGCTCCCTTGCTGGCTACCTGACAAAACCCGATAATTCGGAGTGCCGCCCGCCCGCTGGCCACGGCCTTAGAATAGGGCGAAATAGGGCAATGGAGCCACAAAATAGCTGCCTGGAGCGCGTGGATAGCAGGGATGCCGCCGTATCTTTCCCTAAGGATTTCGGCTACCTGTGCCGCAACCTGTCTCCCTTATGCCTCGATACCCGAACTACCCAACGACCTGTGAAGGAACCCAACGCCTGGAACTGGCCTACCTGCGTAAAATCGGCGTACTCCAGCCGGGCCTGCACAACCGCTCGCTGCAATGGAGCAACCGTGGCCAGCCCACCGGCTCCATTGGCCTAGAAGCGCATATTGAGCCAGGGGAGAGCAGTTACCTACGGCTCTACTACACGGTGAACGGGGAAAGGAAGTACGATTACCGGGTGCAACTGGAGCAGCAGCCCACCAACCTTCGCGGCGTGGCTGGCCACCGTTGGTACATGGTGTGCCCGACAACCGGCCGCCGTGCCACCGTGCTATACCTGCGAAGCGGAACCGGCGTGTTTGCCCACCGGCTCGCCTTTCCCCAGCAGCGGCTGTACTACGATGCCCAGCTGGAGAACAAGCGGTTTCGGGGCATGAGCAACTACTACGGCCTTGATAGGGAATGGGAGGCGCAATACCGCAAGGGCCGCAAACTCTATTACCGGGGCAAGCCTACCCGCTGGCATGAACGGCTGTTGAAGCTGGAGCGACAGCCGGAAGCCGCGGCCCCAGCCTTGCTGCGAATGTTGCAAGGTTATTAACCTAAATCACCGTTTTCCTGAACGAACAGAAGTCTCTTGCCAACTTGCAGCAGCACTTCGTTCAGCGATACCTGGCTAATGACTTTTATCCCTAATTGTGGCGACGCTAAAGCCAATGAGAACCTCAATCCTTCTCTTCATGCTGCTCGGTCCGGCACTCTGCAATGGGCAAAGCTTTAATTGGTCATTACAAGACGCAATTAGGGTGCCACGGCCGGTAACTAGTGAGTTGATTAAATATCTTGAAAAGCATGAAAATTATCCAGTAATGCCCGAAAGGTTCACGCAATTACCGACCTTCAATGTACTGCACCCTTCCCAAAAAGAATATACAGATGGCATGTTCTTTTTTTTCTATGATGCCCATGATACAGGCAGGCTCTTTATCAACAGAAAAGGGAAAATTACCGTTTTAGATAACAGTTCTACTTCCGCGATATTAAGTTCTTACACGGTGTTCCTAAAGCACAACCCGGTACCTGAAATCACCAAAATAGAGTATTTATCTGCTATTTCAGCTTTTTTAAAACACCAGTATAAGAGCCGCAAAGAGTTAATAATGAGTGGCGGATTACAAGAATTGAAATAGTGGAATTGTTCCTCACTGCCTTTTGCCTCTTTTGGCTATTGGGACCGTTTTCGTGAACTGCTGCTACCATGTAGAAGGACACCCTAATTTGCACGCAAATGGCTTACCTGCTCCGTCTCTCTGCGCTGCCCGCCCTGACCAGCTGCCTGCTGTTTTGGCCTACCGGATGGGTTATCAACGACGCGCCTGTGGCTCCGGAGGCCTGCCGCAGCGAAGTGTTTCGGCAGATGGAGAGTGGGGCGAGGAGCGAAGCCAAGTTCCTGACGGTGGTGGTCTCCACCCCGCAGGTGCCCGACTTGGCCGGCTCGTATGTGCGCCTACGGGTCTTGTTGGGCCGTCACCCCGGCCCTACGCTGTCGGCCAAAGCGGCGAACCACGCCGTGTTCGACCTGCTGGTGCGACGGACTGGGCGGCAACTGCGGTATTGGCCGCAATTGGTCTCCATTGCGGAGGATGGGCGTGTGCCCTGCCAGGCAGTCGAGACCCCGTTGCTGGACCTGGGCGACACGCTCCACACTGCCCGGGAGGGACGGCATCAGACCTGCCATACCTCTTTGGAGACAAAACTGGTCGCCATCACGTCCCTCCCCGGTACGGCGGATACGCTCTACCGCTACCAGGTGGCGACCGTGGCCTCGTCGACCCACTTGCCCCACATAGCCGGCATCGAGCTGGATCAGCAGTTGCGCTTGCGGGGGGTATTGTATCAGGCGACGAGTGGAAACTTAAGGCGCGGGTTTCGCGACGACTGGGTTACCTATCGCGGCCAAGCACTCCTGACGCCGGTACACCCGTAGCTTAACCCCGGCTGGCACATAAAAACCCTCGTTTTCGTGAACGCCTGACAGCTGCTCGGCACTAGGTGCCAGTGGGCTGCTGCCGAGCCATGCAAGTTTAAGAAACCCGTCTACGATTCATAGTTTACGAAACGCGCCAAGTAGATGAGTTTCGTAAACTCTCTATTCTGCGCGAAAGAAGCGCTAGCGTCACGAATGTGACGAGTGCAACGCGCGCGTTTCCGCATAGCTATCGAACGGCAGTTCTTCTTTCAGCCAGGCGGGCAGTACCCCGTTCTCCATCAGCAAGGCAACAACGGTATGTCGGTGGATGCCACAGGTCATTTTTTGGTACAACGCTAGTAAGGGCGCCGCGCACTCGGGCGTTTTATTCGCTTGATAGATTTCTGTGTAGCTGCAAGCCAGTGTCTCAATGGTGTGTTCGTTATGGAAGCGGGAAGCAATGTTTGTCAGCAGCACGGCGTCACCCTCCTGGTAGTTGCTAATCAGCAGGTCGGTGTACACGCTAGGGCGAGTAGTATCCGACAACTTTTGTAAGGCGAACTCTCTGATTTTTGGCGCCTTAAGGTGTTTTAATGCATCTGTAGCAAACTCCGCCAGCCGGTTTCTACTGCTGGGTTTCTGCTGCGCTAGCTCCAGAATGTGCTCGTAGGACAACGGAAAGGGGAAGAGGGTAAACACGTACAGCAGGTTCTCTTGCACGGCTTTACTTTTCTCCCGCACGAGCTGCTCGGCTAACTGGCGCATTTCATGGGGTTCCAAACCGCGTTTCTTCAATGCGAAGCGGATGTATCCCTGACGGGGTGCTCGCAAGATTTCTTCAAGGTCGGTTATCTCCGTTCGTGGCCGCTGGAGGGTAGCACGGTGGGCGAGGGTAACCTCAATATTTTGCACATAGCGGCGCACGTCCTCATCCTGTTCCGCTAGCAAGTGTATTTCCTGCCAGACATTTATCGTCGGGTGCTCCTCCTGAAAGGAGCGAATGAGGTGGTCATCCTGCCAGTCTTCAGAATTCTTGGCCAAGGCCTGGCCGAACTTGCGGGCAATATATTTCAGCCCTTCCAAGCCGTCTAATTCCATAATTTCTTGCGCCCCCACCCAATCGGACCCTTCGATAGGGTTGCGCAAAAACCGGTTGTACAGGGCCCTGCGGGCGCTGGCGTCGCCGTGTTGCGCGAAGAGCAAAGCCAACTCAAACAATTGAGTCAGGGTCCAAGTATCATTTTGCTCCTTGGCCAACCCTATCAGCACTGCGCGCTTAATCCGCTTCGGTTGGGCCGATATGCTGTATAGTTGATAGATATACTGCGCACGGCTGGGCTCCGCTTGCCCATCGTAGGCATAATTTTTCAGAGCTGCTTCGATGATGTACTCGGAGACATCAATGCCGGGATTAGCCTGAGCAATCAGGTACGCCCGACCCGTTCCACGTCTAACAGATTGTATAAAGTCCCTTTGCAGGATTCTTGAATTGGTCATAGGCAACTAATGGCGTGTATTCGTTCTGGCTCGGAATATAGGTTGCCTCGGACTATCTTGTTGAACTGCATATTCTATCTAGCAGATAGAGACAATGGCAGTTGAAGCAAAACAGGACTTTTCCGCAACTGGGAGCCTTTAAAAATTCCCTCCCCTAACTTCTTTTCGTCCCTTAACATAATCGTAGTTATAAGCTCACTCTTGGAATAAGGGTGGTTTTTAGTTCGTTAAGATATTATGGCCTGCTTGGTATTATTGCGGGAAGGGTACAGTATCAAGCTACTGCTTAAAACTGCTACTTTGTAGCAGGTTCTGGCCGTAGTCTTTCTTCTGTAATGGTTATTTGTGGGTCTGCGATAAAGAAGTCAGTTCGACCTTTTTAGGTAGCTGTGGCTGGGAATCAAGTGGCTTCTCCTGGTATCCTACTTATAACGAAGTAAATGAAGCAACGAATTATTGGGTTCGACCTGGCTAGGGCGTATGCCATCTTTGGCATGTTCATCGTGAACTTCAATTTTAGCTTTGGCTCCGTGATGGCTCCTACGGACCCCATCGGGCACTTTTTAAACGTCTTCACTGGCAACTCGACCGCTATTTTCATCATCTGCGCCGGCATGGGCGTCTCGTTGATGACGAATCGCGCGAGCTATAGCCGCGAAGAGCAAGCCGTGTTGAAAGCGAAGATTCTACGACGTTCCTGGTTTCTCTTCGCCCTCGGGTTGCTGCTCTATAACTGGTGGTCCGGCGATATCCTGCACTTCTATGGCGGCTACATGCATGTGGCCGCCTTTCTCTTATTTGTGCCCAAGCGGTTTTACTTGTGGGGGGCCCTGGTAGCTGTTGCTGTTTTCCATCTGCTGCTGCTCCTCATTCCCATCAATACGAGCTGGGACTTTACGACTTTTAAGTACCTGGACTTCTGGACTCCCCTGGGCTTTTTGCGCAATACCTTGTACAATGGGTGGAATTCCCTATTCCCTTGGCTTGCTTACTTTTTGGTGGGAATGTGGCTCGGACGGCTGGATTGGCAACAAAAGTTTGCCAAACGAAAGGTGTTTCTGGTGGGGCTTCTGGTCTTTATCCTCATTCAGGGGTTGCGGCTGTTGGTGCGGCAGCATGTATTTACGGCCTTTTGGAGCGACTATATCATGGCGGAATATTTTCCGCCGTATCTGCCCTTTGTGCTCGTGACGATGGCCTTTGCCTCGCTCGTGATTCCGGTTTGCCTGTATATCGGAAACCGGTTCTCGACCAATCGACTGGTCTTGGCGTTGCAGAAAACCGGCCAACTAACCTTGTCTAATTACGTGATTCACCTCACCGTCGGAATGCTACTACTGGCCAAGTTGACGGGCAAGCATTATACCGGGTTGATTGAAGATGAAAAACCGACTTCCCCCGCTTATATTTTAGCTTATTCTATTGCTTTTTACATCGTTAGCATCATCTTCAGCAACTTGTGGCGCAGTAGATTTAAAAATGGGCCATTAGAAACCTTGATGCGCAAAATCTCAGGTTAGGGCCTGGCATGGGTGCTATCCTTCACCCCAACAACGACCGCCTAGCAAACCCAAAAATTTACGTACTG
>MWVT01000329.1_pt1 | contig 10425 bp, 5 predicted proteins | sample 1047201 | NCBI WGS metagenome assembly MWVT01 (sample SAMN06349988, study PRJNA376086) | soil metagenome | isolation source: TG5-1 sample Antarctic (ecotone) soil | place: Antarctica | collected 2015-01-13 | reverse complement strand
TGTATGCGCATCACAAAAAAAATTATCTACAGTTTTTAACAACATCTTTTCACTTGCACTTTCACTTACGATCACTTTGTTTCTACAAAGATTTTTAAGTGCCTGCCCGGTTGTATTTCCTATAGCAAAGTAAACAGTAGTAACATGTAATCTATTTTCTGAAAAAAAACTATCCACTGCAGATGGGCTGAAAAATAAAATCCCATCAAAGTTTTCTTCACATTTAAACGGGGTTGCCGTAGTTTGATATACGACTACTTCTTTCACTATTACTCCATTATTGATCAACCTCGATGGCAGTTCGTCTCTTCTTTTATCACCACAGAAATACAATACTTCTTTCACTTCTTTCTTAAGTATCAGTTCACTCAATTGGGTACTGTCTTTTGCAGCACCGATAATTCTTTCAGGGTTAAAATAAGTAAGTAGTGCATCTGTTGTTTTTCCGCTAATAGAAAATATATCCCAATCAAGTAATGGAGTTGAACCAGTCGGTGGTAAATATTTTTTAATGGCATTGACTGCATTGCTGCTGGTAAATAGTACATTTCTCAAAACTGGTGACGCAAGCAAGTTGATTATTTCTTCTTTTTTTTCATTAGTATTAATAGGTTCTATTAAAATGAAATTTTGTTCTGTTATTTCAATACATGATTCTTTAGCTTCAGAAACCATAGTGCTCCTGAGTTTCTTTGTACTGAGCACTTTAATTTTTTTCATTCGTGGATAAACCGGTTTTACGAATGATGTCAATAATGGGCTCACCCCCTTTTTCCAGTAAATTTTTAGCGGCTTCTTTTCCTATAGATAAAGCATCTTCTGAATCAAAGACTTTTTGGATTTCAACTTTTGCTTTTCCATCCGGACTTACCATGTTGCCTTTGAAGTAAATTCTGCTTTCTTTTATTTCTGCAAAGGCTGAAATAGGGGTGGAGCATCCTCCCATCAGTGCACTTAAAAACGCACGTTCAATGCTTGTACACAAAGCAGTATCCGTATCATTTAGAGATTGACATTGCTGGAAAGATGATTCGTCGTTTTCTCTGCATACGATCATAATGGCTCCTTGTGCAGGTGCCGGTAACATCCAATCTAAGTCTATGGATTTAGGGGGTCGTAAATTAATCCTTTCGAGGCCTGCAGCAGCAAAGATGGCTCCATTCCAATTGTTGTCCGCAAGTTTGCGTAAGCGTGTGTTTACATTTCCCCGAATATTTTCTATGGTATGATCAGGAAAACGGTTGAGCCACTGTGCAATACGTCGGATAGAACCGGTTGCTATAGTAAATGGAATTTGTTGCAGGCTGCTTTCAGACTGACTTACAGCATTCGATTCCATTTTAACAAGTCCTAGTTTTTTTAAATCCTCTTCATCTTTATATACTAAGATATCTTTATGGGAAGCCCTTGGCAATACTGCAGCTTGTTGTATGCCTTGCGCCAAAGCTGTGGGCACATCTTTCATGGAGTGTACTGCGATGTCAATCCGATCATTGAGGAGAGCTACATCAAGTGTTTTGGTGAATACACCCTGAACTCCTAATTCGTAAATAGGTGTTACAGTATCAAGGTCACCTTCACTTTTCAAATAAACAAGTTCAGATAAAACTCCTTGTTCGCTTAAGAGATTTTGAACAAGTGTAGCCTGCCATACTGCCAATTGGCTGTCGCGGGTACCAATGCGGATTGTGTGTTGTGCCATCAAGGCGCACTTATAAAATCATTAATTGCAGATATATAATGACATCCCCGGTTGTTCTGCATTTTCACTTTTCCGGCTGTATCATTCAGTACCTTTTGTATATCCTTATCAATATCGCCTGTTGCGGATGTTGGGGGAATCAAACTATAGCCAGGATTTGTATGAATTTCTTTCAGTTTTAATTTCAAATTTTTGAGCATGGGTACATGCTTACGCATATCATACCATTCATGAAATTCAAAAATGGCTTCTTTCAGTATAGATTGGGCTTTCGGTATTTCACTTTGCCTGAGTGTCAATGTTTCATCTTTTCTTTTAGATAATTCATCCACATTGATCATTTCAATATTATCCAACTCACTTGCTGAAGCTTCTACATTGTATGGAATGGAGAGGTCAACGATTATTTTCTTACCAGATCCTTCGAGGTGTTCTTTGAGTATGATAGGTTTTGTAGAATTGGTTGCGACGATTATAATATCTGCATTTTTAATTTCATCCCTGATATGTTCAATTGATGAAGATCGCAAGCCTAATTCAGTTGCCAGTTTTATAGCTTTTTCCGGAGATCTGTTTATGAGCGTAATGTTTTTTGTACAGAGATAATGTACCAGATTTTTACAAGCGTTCCGACCTATTTTTCCAACTCCTAATAACAGAATGTTTTTAGATGAATAATCAACCACCGAATCCCGAAGGTATTGTACAGCAGCAAAAGAAACCGATACAGTTCCACTGCTTAGTTCTGTATTATTTTTTATAATTTTTGAAGCTTGCAATACACAGTTAACGAGTCGCTCAGTAAATGCTCCAATGAATCCCCTGTCCTTTGCAAATTTTATTGCAGATTTTAATTGCCCTACTATTTCGTAATCTCCAAGTATCTGTGAATCTAATCCTGCACTTACGGAGAACAGATGCTCGATTGCGGAAGCCCCATTCTTTATATATGCTAAATTTTTAAATGTATTGGCACAGCCTGTAGTATGCGCACAGAGCAGATCAATTAATTGTTCGCTGTGTTGTGCAAACCCATATATCTCCGTGCGGTTACAAGTTGAAAGGATAAACAGTTCTTCAAAACCATTGGCTGAAGCATTGGTTAGAAGGTCATCATATTGTTCATTGTCAATGGCAAAATTTCCTCTTACAGATGCATCAGATTTTTTGTAATTTATACCAGCTACAAAAAAATGCGATATGTTTTTAGAATATTGTATGTCCATCCTGCAATTAGTAACGCGATCGCTGCAAATGTAAATTGGCATCAGCGATCATGCTTTACTATTTGGTCATAACCTTGTCATTTCAAAATATGAATTATTTCAACTTTAGAAAACAAATGATAAGCGGCGGTAATATAATTGAATGGTGCTTCCCGTTACCATTTACCTTTGTGCACTTTTAAAAACAGGAATGAAGACTGCTGTTGTATTGATGAATTTAGGCTCTCCTGATAGTACAGGCATTAAATATATAAGACGATACCTGGATGAGTTTTTAATGGATGAAAGAGTGATTGATAAGCCTTGGCTGCTCCGGGCTTTATTAGTGAAAGGTATTATTGTTCCTTTCCGTGCTCCAAATACTGCAAAAGCTTACAGTGCTATCTGGACAGATGAAGGTTCTCCTCTAATGGTGATCAGCAAACAATTACAATCTGCATTAGATAGTGCTATTATGCCGGGAGTGGAACTTGCTATGAGGTATGGAAATCCCTCGCCTAAGGTTGCCTTTGACAAACTTGTAGCTAAATACTCTGACCTTGAAGAAGTGATGTTGGTGCCCTTATATCCTCATTATGCTATGAGCAGTTATGAAACGGCAGTAGTATATGCAAAAGATATTCATAAAGAAAATGGCTATCAGTTCAAGCTGAAATTTATAAAACCTTTTTTTGATAATCAGCATTATATTAATGCATTATGCGAAAGCATCCGTCCTTATGTAGAGGAGGATTATGATCAAATTTTGTTTTCTTATCATGGCATACCTGAGCGCCATATTTTGAAAAGCGATGTCACTAAAAAACATTGTTTGCAATCGGGTGATTGTTGTGACCAATCCTCTCCTGCTCATGAATTTTGTTACCGCCATCAATGCCGTACAACAACCAGGTTAGTTGCGGATAAATTAAATATACCAAATGGAAAAAGGGGCTTTTCATTTCAATCAAGACTGGGCCGTGACCCATGGCTGCAACCCTATACTGCTGCACGCCTGGAGCAATTACCTGCAGAGGATGTGAAAAAAATTTTGGTGGTATGTCCCGCATTTGTAAGTGATTGCCTGGAAACGGTGGAAGAAATGGGACAGGAAGGCAAAGAGATTTTCTTAAAGGCGGGTGGAGAGCAGTTCACTCTGATTCCTTGCCTTAACGTGCATCCGATGTGGATTGCTGCACTTTCAGGTTGGCTCAACAATTATTTGAGTGGAAACAAAGAAATGCTTCTGAAGACAATGCCGGATTGAAAAGAGTGGATTTGATTCTGCTTTTTATTCACTTCTTTTCGGATTTCTGTTTTAAATAAGTACAATGTATCTCTACATAAAAGCGCTCCATATTATTTTTATCGTCACCTGGTTTGCCGGGTTATTTTATGTAGTTCGATTATTTATCTACAATACAGAAGCTGCAGAAAAGAGTGAACCTGAAAGAAGAATTTTGCAGGCTCAATTTTTCATCATGATCAGGAGACTTTGGTTAGGCATTACCTGGCCATCAGCAATTCTTACCGCCATTTTAGGTCCCTGGATGTGGGTTATGTTAAACGCTACCCCACGTTGGTTATTAATAAAAATCTTATTTGTTGCAGGTCTTTATATTTATCATTTTTCTCTACACGCCCTTTATCTGCAACAGACAAAGGGGGTTTTTAAATATTCATCTCAGCAATTACGTATCTGGAATGAAATAGCAACCGTTTTTCTTGTTTCTATTATTTTCATTGCAACAATAAAGCAAAGCCTTAGTGTCGTGTGGGGCTTGTTTGGGCTTATAGCTTTCGTTATGTTGCTGCTGACAGGAATTCGATTGTATAAAATTTTTCGATCGTAAATTCCATCGTGTTTAGAAAAAATTTCATTCAGTCATCAAAAAGTAAAGTCTTTAAGATCACATCGCGGGAATTTTTATTTTTCCCGTATCCGTAAATATTGTTCTTAATCTTTCTGAAATCTTTGCTGCAAAATTTGAGAAGATGAAGTCATGGCTGTTTTTGATATGTTTAATTATTAGTTTGATTACTGCAGCGCAGGAAAAAAAGGAAAAAATATTTCATGATGATTCAATAGCTCCTGTACATAAATATTTATCTGAAATAACTGTAGTAGGGCGTGGAAGTAAAAGCGACTATCAGCAAATGCCTGAAGTGGTAGGCACAAATATCTATGCCGGGAAAAAAAACGCTTTGATCGTATTAGATAATGTACAGGGGAATGTTGTGAATAATACAATGAGGCAGGTGATGGCAAAGATTCCGGGCTTACATATATGGGAGAGCGATCCCAGCGGAATTCAAATTGGTATTTCAGCCAGAGGCTTGAGCCCCAATCGTAGCTGGGAATTCAATGTGCGGCAAAATGGCTATGATATATCTGCAGATCCATTTGGCTATCCCGAAGCTTATTATAATCCACAACTTCAGGCTGTGCAAAGAATTGAAATTGTTCGTGGTCAGGGTTCATTGCAGTATGGGCCGCAGTTTGGCGGACTCGTAAATTATATTTTGCGCAATGGGAGTGAAATAACAAAAAAAGTTGAATTTGAAACGCAACAAACAATAGGAAGTAACGGGCTTTTCAATTCATATAATGCAATAGGTGGCAAAACAAAAGTGTTGCATTATTATGCTTTTTTTGATCATCGCAATGGGAATGGCTGGAGGGAGAATAGCCGGTATTATACCAACTCTGGTTATGGTACGATCACTTATTTGGTATCGCCTAAGCTTTCAATAACAGCAGAGTTAATGCGATCACATATACGCAGCCAGCAACCTGGCGGGCTGACAGATTCAATGATCCATAAAGATGCGAAACAAAGTTTACGCAGCCGCAATTGGTTCGACATTATATGGACCACTCCGGCCTTAATCCTTAACTACAAGATCAATGATAAAGCCCGTTGGAATACGAAAATGTTTGCTACAATAGGAAACCGTAATAGTGTTGGGTTTCTGCAATCTATAACTTTAAAAGATAGTATCAACAATACTACCGGTGCGTATAATAACCGGGTGGTCAACCTCGATGAGTACAGGAATTATGGCATGGAAAGCCGAATGATCAATGAATGGGATTTGGGAGGTGTAAAAAACACAATCTCGGGCGGTATCAGGTTATATACAGGAAGCACTTATAGAAGGGCAGATGGTAAGGGAACAACAGGTACTGATTATGATGTTTCAATCATTGGTAATTATCCCCGCGACATAAATTTTCAGTCACGCAATGCAGCCGCATTTATAGAAAATGTTTTTCGCTTTACTAATAAGTTTTTGATCATTCCAGGTTTGCGGTACGAATGGCTGCAAGGAAAAGCAAGTGGCAGAAACGGCTACAACTCATTGGGTGAAGAAGTTTTATTGCAGAATGTAAAACGAAGCCGAAGCTTTTTACTGGCTGGAATAGGAGCAGAGTATCATGTAACCTCCGGCACTGAAATATATGCAAATTATACACAAGCTTATCGTCCCATTCAGTTTGCGAATTTGCAGGCACCGCCTTCTACCAATCAGGTGGACCCGGAATTAAAAGATGCAAAAGGATATAATATTGACTTGGGCTATAGAGGTAAAGTCAAAGATTTTCTTCAGTTTGATGTAAGCGGTTATTACCTGCAATACAACAACCGGGTAGGTAATGTGTCAATAATTGATAGCTCCGTTGCACCGGTTAGGAAATATATACTGGTGACCAATGTTGGCGCCAGCACCAGCAAAGGTTTTGAAGGTTATGTAGAATATAACCTGATGCGGTCACTTTCAAAAGATGTTAATAAGGACTTACTTGTTTTTGGTTCTTACGGCTATACAAATGCGAAATATAGCAGTGACCATAAAGATGCAGCCACGAAAGGAAAAAAAGTTGAAAATGCGCCGGAACATATTTTTCGCGGAGGCATTTCTGCCGGTTACAAAGGCTTGCTGCTTACAGGGCAATGGAGCTATGTAAGTGAAGCATTCAGCGATGCCAACAATACAGTAAAGCCAACAGTAAATGCACAGAATGGTTTGATCCCTTCGTATGCCATAACAGATTTAACAGCCACATATAAATTTTCAAAAAGCCTCAATATTAAAACGGGCATCAATAATCTTTTTGATGTCAGGTATTTCACACGTCGTGCAGGTGGCTATCCGGGTCCTGGTGCCATGCCGGGAGACGGGAGAAGCTTCTTTGTAAGTGTAGGAGCCAAGTTTTAATAGGCTAAAATTTCCACTTCTTTGGTGAGCTCTATTCCTTATTCAATATCTTACCTTTGCGGCCATTTTCAACAAAATTTCCCAGTGCCTTATGGCCAATCGCTACAAAGAATTCAAACACCTGAACCTACCTTCCATCGAAGCAGATATTCTGGAAAAATGGAAGCAGGATAAAACATTCGAAAAGAGCATCAGCATTCGGGAAGGAGCTGAGCCATTCGTGTTTTATGAAGGCCCGCCCAGCGCTAATGGTATGCCAGGCATTCACCATGTGATTTCACGTACACTCAAAGACCTGGTTTGCCGTTACAAAACCATGCAAGGTTTTCAGGTACAAAGGAAAGGAGGTTGGGATACACATGGACTTCCGGTAGAGTTGGGCGTAGAAAAAGAATTAGGGATTACTAAAGAAGATATTGGTATTAAAATCTCAGTTGAAGAATACAATCAAAAATGCCGTGAAGCTGTACTTCGTTATAAAGACAAATGGGATGAGCTTACAACTAAAATGGGATACTGGGTTGATTTGAATAATCCCTATATCACATTTACGAATGAATATATAGAAACCCTGTGGTGGTGTCTGAAACAGCTTTATGAAAAAGGGCTGCTTTATAAAAGTGTTTCAATCCAACCTTATTCGCCCGCAGCAGGTACAGGTCTGAGCTCGCATGAATTGAATCAGCCAGGCACATATAAAATGGTAAAAGATACCAGTGCCACCGTAGAATTCAAAATAATTGAAAATGATAAAAGTAAATTGTTATTTGAGTCGATTCAAAAAAATACTTCTCCTTATGGCGACACTTTTTTACTTGCATGGACTACTACACCATGGACGCTTCCATCAAATCTTGGTTTAACTGTTGGTCCAAACATAGATTATGCATTAATAAAAACTTTCAACCCATATACTCACGAATCTCAAAATATAATTCTTGCAAAAGCTTTATTAGGTAAATATTTCAAACCCGAAGGTGAGAATGGAGATTTTGAAAATTATTCGGAAAGAGAAAAAACACTTCCGTGGAAAATACTGACAAATTTCAGAGGCAAAGACCTGGAAGGTATAGAATATGAACAACTGCTGCCATTCGAAGCAAACTCACTGGAAGCTATAAAAGCTATCACTCCGGATGCAAAACCTTTCAGAGTATTATTGGGAGATTTTGTAACCACAGAAGATGGTACCGGCATTGTACATACCGCACCCGCATTTGGCGCTGATGATTTCAGGATCGGAAAGAAGTATGGAATCGGCATACTTACATTGGTTGACCGGGAAGGAAAATTTGTTGAGGGTGTTGGTGAGTTCAGTGGTAGATATATTAAAGATTATAAAAATGACAAAGATTATACAGATGTAAACGTTGACATTGCCGTAAAGCTCAAAAAAGAAGGCAGAGCATTCAAGGTTGAGAAGTATGAACACAGCTATCCCCATTGCTGGCGTACGGATAAGCCGGTGGTGTATTATCCGCTTGACGCCTGGTTTATAAAAACAACTGCTGTCAGGGACCGCATGATTGAGCTCAATAAAACCATCAATTGGAAACCTGCTTCTACTGGTACAGGGCGGTTTGGTAATTGGCTGGAAAATATGGTGGATTGGAACCTGAGCCGGAGCCGTTACTGGGGGACACCATTACCTATCTGGAGAACTCAAGATGGAAGGGAAGAAAAATGTATTGGTTCGATTGAAGAATTGAATACAGAAATAAAAAAGGCTTCGGAGCATTTAGGAGGTGATGTCAACAAACATTATTTACACAATGGTATTCTGGATTTGCATAAGCCATTCATAGACGATGTGATCCTGGTGTCAAATAGTGGTAAACCAATGCGTCGGGAACCGGAACTAATTGATGTTTGGTTTGACAGTGGCGCCATGCCTTATGCGCAATGGGGACTTCCTCCTACCTCTTTTGGGAGAAGTGAAGCTGTAACTACTGACCTGATGAAGCGTTGGGTAATGAAAAATGAAGGAAAGATTTCTTCTAAAGAATATGTAAAAAATTACTGGCAAGAGGGATCAGAGCCGCCTCCAAACTCCATCTCCATTGGGGAAGAATGGGGAGGGGCATCCTTCATAGCTGAAGGTGTAGATCAGACACGTGGTTGGTTTTATACATTACATGCATTGGGCGTAATGCTATTCGATAGTGTAGCTTACCAAAATGTGGTGTCGAATGGATTAGTGCTTGATAAGAATGGCAATAAAATGAGCAAGCGGCTGGGTAACGTGGTTGATCCATTTAGTACCATAGAAAAATTTGGCGCTGATGCCACCCGCTGGTACCTGATCACCAATGCTGCCCCTTGGGACAATCTCAAATTTGACCTGGAAGGTATAAAAGAAGTACAACGTAAATTCTTCGGCACCTTATATAATACCTACCAGTTTTTTGCGCTCTATGCCAATGTGGATGGATTCTCTTTTAAGGAAAAATACATACCTGTAGCGGACAGGCCTGAAATAGACCGCTGGATATTATCAGCATTGCAAACACTTATAAAAAAGGTAACAGGAGCATTTGATGATTATGAACCTACACAAGCCGGCCGCTTAATTGAAGACTTTGTTGACCAGCAATTGAGCAATTGGTATGTACGCCTATGTCGCCGCCGCTTTTGGAAGGGAGAATATGAGGAAGATAAAATAACAGCTTATCAAACCCTTTATGAATGTTTGGAAACTGTTGTTTGTCTGATGGCGCCCATTTCACCTTTTTTTAGCGATGAAATATTTATGAATCTAAATGCGGTTTCCTCAAAGCATAAAATCAAATCTGTTCATCATTCAGTTTTTCCCAAGGCAAACGAACAATTGATAGATGCATTACTGGAAGCACGTATGCAATCTGCACAGGAAGCATCTTCTTTGATCCTTTCACTGCGTAAAAAAGTAAATATAAAAGTCCGTCAGCCTTTACAAAAAGCATTGATCCCTGTATTAAATGCTGAAATGCAAAAGCAAATGGAAAAAGTAGAAGACTTGATTAAATCTGAAGTAAATATCAAAGAGATAAAATACCTCATGGATACAGAGGGGTTTATTCAAAAAAAGATAAAACCAAACTTCCAGGCCTTGGGGAAAAAGTTAGGGTCAAAAATGAAAACCGTTTCTCAGGTAATCAATAATTTTAACCAGCATGACATTTCAAAATTAGAAAAGGACGGCGTAATTACGATTTCTATTGAAGGTTCCGAAATTGATTTGAGTATAACAGATGTTGAGATTGTAAGTGAAGATATCCCGGGGTGGACTGTTGCATCAAAAGGAGCAATTACTGTTGC
>MWVT01000328.1_pt1 | contig 10438 bp, 3 predicted proteins | sample 1047201 | NCBI WGS metagenome assembly MWVT01 (sample SAMN06349988, study PRJNA376086) | soil metagenome | isolation source: TG5-1 sample Antarctic (ecotone) soil | place: Antarctica | collected 2015-01-13 | reverse complement strand
ATTCCAATGACTGTGGAAGAATTGGTACAATTACCCGGCGTAGGCCGAAAAACAGCCAATGTCATTACATCTGTAGTGGATAATCAACCAAACATTGCGGTAGATACGCATGTATTCCGTGTTTCGGCACGTATAGGATTAACCGTAAACGCTAAAAACCCTTTGCAAACTGAGTTACAACTATTAAAATATATTCCAACTGGTTTAGTGCCTCATTTTCACCACTGGCTCATCCTTCACGGCCGGTATATCTGTGTTGCCCGCAAGCCTAAATGCCCCGAATGTGGGCTGCAATCCGCTTGTCTTTATTTTCAAAAAGTGATGAAAAAAGAGTACGGGTTACAGTAACAGTATTGTTTTATGCATTTTTAACGCCTACCTTACAGCGTTACTTCTTTTTGCCTCAACGGTTGTTTGTATAAACAACGGCCACCTTATTTGATCTTACCCATAAAAAAAACTATGACAACAACAGCAAATAATGTATTTAATAGCTTGTTTTCTTTAAAACCACTTGTACAGGTGTTGCAAAAAATGGTTTCGGAAAATAAACCAGGTGCCCGTAAATTATACGAGGAACTTTTAAAAGAACTCCAGGCAACTCCAGAATTACTGGAGCCAATTACTGAAAATTCTGTGTTAAACGAGCATAAAGAAATTGTAGAAATTGTATTGTCGACTATTTTTCCACCAAGCACTACTGCCAACCAGGGCATGTATGCCGTTTCTTTTCCATTTAGTTCAGAAACCGTTTACGCCTCACCTACTTTTAAAAAACAATTTTTACTGCCCGATTCCAACTTTATTACCGTTTCGGATAATAAAACAAATTATACCATTGCCAAAGCTTCTGTTAGCTTAGCTTACAATCTTATTCTTCGTAAGTTTTATTCCTGGGATCTTCCTCAAATAGGATCTTCTGTACACCATTTTACCAATGAAGAAAGTGAATTAACCAGTTACCTGGAACTAAAATTAAATGCGCAGTTTGTTGAAGTTAAAATGATCAATCCTGATTTTTCTTTGCCCACTTCTTATGCAGTACAGCGCTCGCTTGATATGGATGAACTGCGAACAACATTCCCCCTTGAAAATTTTGCTTTTGAAGGGTTTGTGGTTATTGATGTTGCTGATGTAACCACAGAGCAGTCAATTACAGAAATCAAAAACACATTATTAAACATCAACTCTTTTGCCGATGTAACTGTTTACGATAACCTGCAGGAACATATTCAGACCTTTTTAGGACTTAAAGATGTAACCGTTGGCATTACTCCATTCTTTAAAATCAACAACTATTATCTTTTTTCTGAGCTGCATTACCGCAATAGTATTTTGTTTAAAAACGAAAAAGTAATTGAACATAAATTCACAACGACTAAACTGGCTCAGCAAATATTTAACGGTAGCGAACAACCGCAGTTGTATCAAACCTTACAAGATCATTCGGGAAATAAGTTGTTGCAATATTATAGAGAACAAGGGCTTAAAAGCCTTATTATTTGCCCGTTGAAAAACGATAAAGACCAGTTGATAGGTTTACTTGAAATAGGAAGTGAGCAGGAAGGAAGGCTCCGATACCAACACATGTCGAAAATTAACTCCGCTATGCAATTATTTACTCTGGCGTTGGAAAAAAGTATTGAAGGATTGGAGCTGCAAATAGATAAAACCATTAAAGAACATTTTACAGCAATACAACCTGCGGTAGAGTGGAAATTTACCGAAGCGGCTTTTGATTATTTACAACACAAACAAGTAAATGAACTGGCAAAACTTCCATCCATAACTTTCAATGATGTATATCCTTTATACGCTGCCATAGATGTACGGAATTCTTCCACAGAACGAAACAACAGCATTCAGCAAGACTTATTGGAACAACTAAATATGGTGTCCAACGTGTTGCAAAAAGCAAGCAGCAACCTTGAATTTCCTTTGTTGAAAGAAATTCAGTTTAAGGTAGAAAAGTACATTGCTTCAACTACGGAAAATCTTTTATCGGAAGACGAGCTGATGATATATGATTTTCTGCAACACCATATAGATGCGCTTTTCCGGCATTTGAGCTCCACACATCCGGAATTAAAAAAAGCCATTAAGGATTATTTTACGGCGCTTGATCCGCAAAAGCAGATCATTTATAATCATCGCAAAAAATACGAGAACAGCATTACCAAAATCAACGATACGCTGGACCGGTTCATGGATAAGGAACAGTTGATGGTGCAACAGATTTATCCGCATTATTTTGAGAGATATATAACAGACGGAATGGAGTTCAATATTTACATTGGGCAATCCATGGCCCCGCACCATCCTTTTGAAGAATTGTATTTGAACAATTTAAAAATGTGGCAATTAACATTGCTTGTAAAAGCGGCACGTATTACACATGCAATGGAAAAAAAGTTATCGCTTCCTTTACAAACCACTCAATTAATACTAGCGCATAGTATCCCGCTTTCTATTTCTTTTAGAAACAAAGAGCGCAAGTTTGATGTAGATGGGGCTTACAACATCCGTTACGAAATTGTAAAAAAACGTATTGATAAAGTGCATATTCTTGATACCGGCGAACGTTTAACCCAACCCGGTAAAATTGCAATTGTATATTCACAGCAAAAAGAACTGAATGAATATCTTGAATACATTGAATTTCTCCAAAACGAAAATATGATTGTGGGTGAAATTGAATATTTAGAATTAGAAGAACTGCAGGGCATCAGCGGTTTAAAGGGATTACGTATTGAGGTAAACCTGCAACAGCAAAATGAAACCAAACCTAAAATAGAATTATCTAAAGTGACTTCTAATCAATTACTGAAGTGATAACCTGACAACATCTTAAGACCATTGTCCTCACTAACAAATTTGAGTAATATCCATAAATTTGATTCGGGTAAACTGGCACAATTATCGGCCATGTATAATAGTTATAGCCATTTGCTTCAGTAATTCATACCATAAGTAATATCGTCTTAAATTCAATGGAGATTAATGAAAGTGCGCCATGATAATTACAAAAAGTGGAGTTCGGATACTCTCTTAATTGCAAGAACGCTCCCTGAGAACTCTAATCTTTATTTTTGAAAACTATTGTATTTAGACTCAAATGGCAATAGTAAAAAAAACCAAATCATTTTAATTATTTAGCCATGAAACTGTTTTTTTTTATTGCAACTTTTATGTGTTGCAAATTCAGCTATTCACAAATTGCGGAACCTAATTCCACTTTAGAAATAAATGGTATCGTTAGCGCTTTTTCAGAGTCAGGATCAACTTCCGGTTTACCAAATGTAAATTATCATTTAACTGCAAGGCCCTGGAAAGCTTTGAATATTTTAAGAAGTTCTTACCTGGACAAAGTAGAAGCTATTGTTCGTGCTTGTGCTAAATTTCAAAATTCCAGCGGTGCTATTATTGATCCATATGCCAATAGAGAAATACAATATGCCACACCTTATTTTGCTAACGCAGTGGGCACTTTGCTATCGGCAGGTCGGGCTCTTGATTTAGTAAATGTGGGCATAGCAGCTATGAATAGTGCAACTGCTGATATAGCAGCGGGGGCTGCCACAATACCAGACAATCACGGCGAATTTTTTTTGGCGCCCCTGGCAAGTGCAATTCCACTTTATACACCTTTTGTTTCGCCAACGCAACTGCAAACATGGAAAAGCCGGATGGCAAAGCCTGTGGATGAAGTTTTGCGTGGTTTGACCCATAACTGGAGGTCTTATGCCATGAAAGGCGAATGGTATCGGGCTAAGAATGGTTATGTCAACAAAAGCACCTCCATGGAATGGATAGAACAAAGCTGGTTGAACACGCAAAAAAACAGGTTTACAGCTAACTCCTGGAATTTCTATCATGATCAATACAGCGATCCGCTTCCCTGGGCTTATGAGTCTGTCGCAAGAAGCAATTTAGCCGCGATGGTAGCAGACGGTTATGATGGCGCCTCCCGAAATGAAATGATAACGTTGTTAAAAAAGGGAACACAATCAAGCCTTTTAGTACAAGACCCGTCCGGACAGGCCCCTCCGGGAGGCCGCAGCGGAAGCCATGCCTGGAACGATATATTGATGGCCAACGGATATTTAATAATGGCGGAAATAGCCAACAAAGAGGGCAATATAAGGTTAGCGGGTCAGTATCGTCGTGCGGCTGCATTAGGATTTGAAAGTGTGCAACGGTGGAAAAGAACTGATGGCACCTATTCGGTTACAAAAAACCATTTTCCTCCTCAGAGCAGGGTTAGGTATGCCAGCTACAGTTATTTTACCAACTACAATGGTAATATGATGTACCATTTAGCGGAGAACTATTTAAATCATGAAACCAATATTGAAGAAGTGCCCGCTCCCAATGAAATAGGAGGGTATACAATAGTAAGCAGCAATGCCCTGGCAACTGCAGTGGCTAATGCAGGAGGCATGCAAATGGTGGTAGGGTTGAGAGGATCCTCGGAAGTGCACTATAACAACTACTGGTCTACATTAGGTGTTGTGCGTTTTGCAAGACCAGGGTGGGATTCACGCCTTGGCCCCTCTGATGGAATAAGAGAAACTTCAAGCAAATTAGGTGTGTCATTTGCACCTACTTTCCTTGAAAACGGTTCATGGGTCCGATTGGCAAGTGTACCCGATCGTTACGCAGCAGTTTTAACTACACAATTTGCTCATCCTTTACTTGTACGTTGCCAGGTTATTTATAAACCAAAAAGTGGCAAAACCGGACCCACCTTTACCAATAGTTTTGTTATTACGCCTGACGGCATTCTTTCAACACTCACATCCAGTGCCGATAATTTTGGTATTACTTGGCCGATCCTGAGTTTTGATGGTCTAAACGAAATGACGACCAGTACAACATCTCATATAGCAAGTACATCCTTTGCAAATGGAACGGACCAACAAAATTTCATTGCATTACATTCTTCCCCAACTATTTCTGCTACCGATGCAACCAGGAGAAGCTCGTACGGAGACCTTAAACCTATACGCATGGTCTCTGGCACAGCCAGTAATATTACATTCATTTATCCACGTAGTTTGGATGATCCAACATCCGAATCTGTATGGAAAAGCTACACTGGTTCGGAACAAGATTTTTCAACTTTGTTGGGTAAGGTGAAAGGAACTGTTTATGTTGGAAGAACATCAGCAGGAGGTGTAGGTTCGGCTGTGGATATAGATGGGGATGGCAAGCCTGAGGCCACATTTAATTCGACTACCGGTTTCCTGATGCAGTTAGCTGTAGGAGAAATAATTAAAATAGAAACAGACCGCGCTGTAACAGGAACAATTTATGGGAAAACCGTTTCTCTTCAAGCATATACACCTTTAGCTATTACAAACCCCTTAAAATTAAAAGTCACTGATGTAGTTGCAAGCAGTAACGAGGTTGGCAATGTTCCCGAAAACACAATAGACCAGAATTACACAGCCAGGTGGGCTGCAAAAGGTGATGGTCAATGGATACAATATACATTTGATGCACCAGCCACACTAAAGGCTGTACAAATTGCGTGGTACAATGGCAATGAACGGCAAGCTTCATTAGATATTCAGACTTCTGCTGACAGCATCAATTGGAAGTTGGTATTTAATGGACTTAGCAGCGGAAAAACGACATTGTTCGAAAGGTATGATGTAACATTATCATCAGCCCGTTATGTACGAATCGTTTGTCATGGTAACAGCATCAATAGCTGGAATTCCATAACAGAAGTAGCATTTCTTAAAGATTCCGGCAATATAACAAGTAACCCGACTTTAGCACTAATCGCAGCGAAATCAGACACAATTGATTCAAGTAAAGCCGTGAATGCTTATACTGATGTAAAGGTTTGGCCGAATCCCGCAAAAGGAATTTTCAATTTACAAGTTTCAATGCAATGGTTACATGCCACAGTAGCAATTTACGATTTTGCAGGGCAATTGATTATAACAAGTGAAATAAAGCACACAGCCATGCAATTAAATTTTTCCAATCAAACCAAGGGCACTTATTTAATGAAGATTTCAAAAAACAATAAAGTGTTTAGTACAAAAATTGTATCTGAATAGATATAATGTATGTAACCTAGCAGGTAATTTTAATTGGACGCTGTAGAAATTAGGGCTACCAGAAAACATAATTAGCAAAGCAAAGCCAAATTTTGAGTGGTTTTTTAGTTTTAAAACTGGAAGCCAAACGTTATATAAGGCAACAGTTTTTCTTCCTTTGAGCGAGTTGCCAAAGCAGTTATTACAAAACGTTTTACAGGCGCTATCCAAATTCCACCACCATTGCCAACATGCCAATCGGTTGACTTTTCACCATCCATTTTTACGCGGCCTACATCATTAAATAAAAGCAGACCAAATGAACCGGGGAATAAATAAGTGTTGAAATCAGCTACTTTATACCTAATCTCTGTGTTATTAAAAACAGCGCTACGTCCTCCAAAGCGATCGCGGCGATAACCCCGCAGGTTTTCGGTGCCGCCTAAATAATAAGCCTGTGGAAATTCAAACTTACCAAAGTTGCGACCATAACCTAACCTTGTGGCCACTACTAACTTTCGAAAAGCAAAAATGCTTGCAAAAAGACGCATATCTATTTCAGCCTGCACTAAGTTGTTGCTGTGGTTGGTTAAACCCAACAGCGGCCGCACATTAAAGTTCATCAGAAAACCACGCTCAGGAATTATCTCATTGTCCCTGGAATCAACATCGAGTTTAAAGATTCCGCCTGCGTATGCCCTGCCTTTATAAAGAGTAGCAGGATCCAATCCATTAGTTGAGGTCTGACTTACAAATTTTCCAATGTTTTGTTCCTGCTCTACACGAAACGACTGGAAGGCAACTCCATAATAGATGCGCATCCACGATTGTAATTGGCGGCGCAGCAAAACCGATGCATCTACAGTGTTGTAGCGTGCCCGATAAAATTTTTCAGAGCCAGGTTTATCTTCATCAAATATGGTTTCGTTACCTAATCCAAAAAAATTGGTAACATTTATTGGAGCCTTTATATCTGCCCTGAATAAAAGATCATGATTGCCAACAACTTTAATGTAATCACCTTCGTAATTAAAGCGAAGAGAGGATGTTTTTATAGCTCTTGAACCCTTTAAGTAGTGGCGCATACGATAATCTTCTTTTCGAAAGCCCTGTTTAATGATCTCTATTTTAGCACCCACGTAAACTCCATCATCTACATTGTAAGCAATGGTAGCACCCGGAATGACCTGGTCATATTTATAATTCAGCCGATCATAACGATTAACTTGTGGATCACGGGAAAATCTATTCTTCAAGCCCGCATTTCCTGTAAATTTATTTTCTTCAAAACTTGCATCATATACTAATACTTTACCGCCATTGCCTTCATTTACAAATTTATCATTACCCGGTCCGCCAATAATGCGGATCTTAATAGGTGAATTGCCTCCTTTTACTACGAAGCTATCATCATCACTTAAGCCATATAAACGTAAGTGGTGGGTAACAGCAGGGTCGAATAAGCGATCATATATTTTAGAGCTTATATTGCCTTCCTTATCAATTTTATTAACGACTACATGTACTCCAGTCTCTTTTTTTGATATCGTAAACAGTTCTCTTTGGTTGCTACCTACTACATTTACTTCTTTTGAAATAAACCGGTAATAGTCCAATATATCTTTTTTGAATTTTTCACGCTTTTTTTGAAGTGTTTTAATAATACTATTCATAGCAAAACCCTGCACTTCCCTTGGTTGTTTGTGCATTGCAGTGGAAATCACTTCATCAGTCATGCTTGTTAAAAAACTATCTGTTTGATTTTGCCATTCAGTTTCCGATAATTCAGTCAAAAAAAACCTGTCGAAGTTGCGTGCAGGCCTGTTAAAGGTTTTTATATTGGGTGTATTTGCTTCAAAGCCCTGGATCTCGGGCAACACCCAACGCTTTTTTACAAAATAAGGAATGATGCCGCGGTTTATAAAAAAGGCCTGGTCCTGGTCGCGGGGAATAGGGTAGTAAATTTTGCCTTTTCCGGTATCTCTTGTAGCCCAGCGCCACTGGTCTTCGTGGCGGTCGAAATCCATAATAAAGTTATCAAGCAGCCTTGCTTTAAGCACCATTCTTTGGTCTACATGATCATCGTTGTCCTTGGCTAACTTCAATACCAGGTCATCGGTATTATCAGTTTTTGTTACATTGATTGGTTCCCGTTCTTCCAACACCGCCAAAGTTGAATCAAATTCGTCGCGGAAACGATCGAGGCGGGGATCATTGGGAACCCATATTAATTTTTTCCTTAGTACAGGCAAGCCAATTGCATTAGCGAATGTGCTATAAGAGAGAGCAGCATAGGGATATGATGCTGATATGCCCTGCTCTACAATATCCCTGGCAATTGTTTGTCGCAGATCGGCAGGAATAGCAGCATCCGGGAATTTTTGTATAGAGCGTAATACCCATTCTTTGCCGTCTTTTTCTTCTAAACGCAGCGATTTAGTTTGTTTGCCACCACCTTGACTTTTAGGTTTTAAGCCTCCCATCTCTGTTCCAAGATCCAACACAGGTACCGTGATTTCTGTTGTCCACTCCTGCCTGTAGTTTTTTCCAAGAAACAAATTTTTTATAGTGCGACCTTCCAAATCTTTATTCGCTATTACCGTAATTGAATCGGGCAAAGGAAGTAGCGTATCGATTGTAGTTGAGGCAATTGGAATTATTATCGGCTTTATTGTTCGCAACTGCTTTGTATAAGTGGGTGTTCTATAGTCATCACTTTGCAGATCGTAAAACCTGGTTTCCACTTTTCCACTTTTTCTCACTTCCACTACTGCAAAACCTCCCTGAACTATGGCAAAAAGTAAATTATTATTTCTTTTGCTCTTACTAATGCGGGTAAGCTTTGCGGCAGAGCCACTGACTATCTGGTAAATGCTGTCGTTGCGCAACAATTGAAGGCTATGATCATGGCCAGATACAACTATTGCGTTTGAATGTTTTTTTAATACGTCTTCAATAGTATTGGCCATTGTACGGTATTTTGGATGGTTTACATCTTGTACGTTTCCAAAAATACCTCTTGCTATAGGATAGATGGAACCGATAACCGGCAATGGAATATATAGACCTGGAACTGCTTCTGCTAATGGAAAAATATGGTGCTTTAGTGCAAAAGCGCCTCCATGCACACCTTCTGTTTTAATAGGGTGGTGCATGGCAAGGATCAACAATTGGTTTGGATGCGTTGCTACAATTTCATTTAATGCGGTTGTAAATTCATCAATTGTTTTTGCAGCGCAACTGGAGCCTGGCCCTGGCTTATCGTGCGAATGCAAAAACCACTGGCTATCCATCAAAACAATCACAACCTGTGAGTCCAATTGTATTGCCTCTGGTCCCGGGCAACCATTTAATGGTTCTGCCACTATGTTTTCTTGTTGTAATGAATTTATATAATTGGTTTGATTGATTGCCCGTTGCAACCCCCCTGGCTTTCCGTTCCACCAATCGTGATTGCCCGGCACTACATAGGCTTTCGATTTTTTTCCTTTTACAAGACTTAACTGGTAGTCAATAATTTCTTTGGCATCGTCATAACCGTCTTCGCCTTCAGTAGGCAAGCCTTCTGGGTAAATATTATCGCCTAAAAAAAGAGCGGTGTTTCTTGCATCATCCCAATCAACATTTTTTTTCAACCAGTCAATTACAGGGTGTTTCCCCGCCACTAATGCTCCACCGTCTCCAATTAAAAAAATGCGCTGCCGAACTGTGTCTGGCGCCTCACTTACATTATCCTGAGCAATGCAAAAAACAGGTAACAAAAAAAAGGAAAGAAGAAATAAGTGTGTTTTCATTTTTATTTTTTCGAATGTTTTACCAATGCACGCCTGCCTTTGTATGAAAAAACCTGTAAGGTAGCTTTTCCGTATTTGCCTTCATTAGATATGAACATAGTACCATTAGGCGAAAAAGCAATTCCTTCTGGCTGTGGATTACGATCAGGGTTTAAATTAAATGCTTCAATTACCTTTCCCCGTGTGTCAGTAATTACAAGCAATTGACCTGATGAAGCCAGAATATAAAGTCGCTTATCAATAGGATTTATTGCTGCAGCAGATGGCTTAAAACTGGCATCGTTGTTTTTTACTGCGGCTTTTACACTATCGGTACTAATTTCAAAAAACATAGTAGAATCAAATTTTTTAGCAGACAAATCAAAACGAAATGCAGTGCGGCTTCCCTGGCCTTTTTCATGCGCACAGCTTTTACACAAAATAATCAATCCATTTACTGAAGGATCGTAATACATTGCTTCAAAATCATTTTTTTCTTTTGACCAGAATGGATAGACTTTAGTGCCGGCACTATCTTTAGCATTGGGCGGCACGGCTACTATTGTACCGTTACTTACCAGCACAAAAACTATGTTACCAACTTTTACAAGG
>MWVT01000327.1_pt1 | contig 10450 bp, 12 predicted proteins | sample 1047201 | NCBI WGS metagenome assembly MWVT01 (sample SAMN06349988, study PRJNA376086) | soil metagenome | isolation source: TG5-1 sample Antarctic (ecotone) soil | place: Antarctica | collected 2015-01-13 | reverse complement strand
CTTTTATTCCTGCTTTCTATTTTCTACTTATTCCTTCTATGATGAAATTCATACAAAAGCTTTTTACTCCATTTGAGTATGTAGATAAAAAAGTGCTAACCAGCATTGCAGTCTTCCAGACACTGCTGTTAATTTTTTGCTGGGCTTTCCTGGTGCCTGACCACACCTTCTTTCCAAATCTTTCGGAGGTTCTGGTCGGGTGGAATAACATGTGGCAAAACGGATTATTCTATCATATTATGGCTACATTAAAATTAACTGCCACAGCTACCATCATCAGCATTTTTCTTTCTTCCATAATAGCTTACAGCTCGGTTATACCTTTCTTCAAACCAATTGTAAGGTTCATTACTACCCTGCGATATAATCCTATTCAGGGTTTCACCTTATTTCTCACTACAGCCACAGGCGGCGGAAGAAATCTTCAGATTACCCTGCTGGTTATTTTTATGTCCTTTTATTTCATCACTGCATTAGAAAGCACTATTCAGACAATACCTGAAGAAGATTATTACAGAAGGAAAGCTCAAAAAATGGGGCGTTGGAAAATACTATGGAAAGTGGTGATAAAAGACAGGGCAGATTATTTAATAGAAGTTATTCGCCAAAATCTGAGCATAACCTTCATGATGATTGTCTCTGTTGAGGCCATGGATAAATCTTTAGGCGGATTAGGAGCATTGCTGGTTGATACAAACCGGGCACTTAATTTTTCTAAAATATTTGCTTTACAACTTACCATACTACTCCTAGGCATTCTTCTGGATACGATGTTGAAATTTATTTTTTCTCAATTTCCTGCCAATAGAAAATATCATAATTAAGATAAACGGAGAAGATTATGAATTTATATACTGAATTCCGCCCGCTGATAGAGGTAAGAAACATAGATTATAAAATCGGAGAGAACCTTATCTTAAGAGATATTGGCACTGATAAAATGCCCTTTTGCATTTATGATGTAAAGCGGGAGGGCAAGGTGCAGGGACAGATAGTGGCAGTTGTTGGAAGATCGGGGAGAGGCAAATCAACATTGTTTAAATTGATCGCAGGGTTAACTCAGCCTTCTATAGGGACCATTACAATTCCACAAAATTTTACTGATGATAGCATGATACCCGTTGAGGAGGGTGATGTGGGTTTTGTACAGCAGTTTTATCCGCTCTCACGAAATCAGAATGTAGTCCAGATGCTGGAAGACGCTGCTAAGCAGGGAAAGTATGGAGTAGAGGAACGAAAAGAAATCATTGACAAATATCTAAATGACTGGGGATTATCAGAACAAAAATTTCACAGCGCCAAACAACTATCGGGAGGGCAAAGACAACGGGTAGCAATTATCGAGCAGCTGTTATGCTCTCATTATTTTATCATTCTTGATGAGCCGTTTTCGGGATTGGATGTAAAAAATATTGAGGATGTAAAAAATTCCCTTTATAAAATTAACCAGGGTCATGATGTTAATACCGTGATTTTTTCAACTCATAACATTGAAATAGCGGTAGAAATAGCAGACAGTATTTATGTTATTGGGTATGAAATGGGGTCGGGGGGGAGTATGTTAGAAGGCGGAACTATACTATCTCATTTTGATCTTAAACAAATGGGACTTGCATGGCAGCAGTTTGGCGAACGACATTTAAAATTATCAAAGGATCTTAAACAGGTGATGCTGGATTCGTAAGATTGTTATTATATTCCATCTAAAGGGTGATAGATGTCAAAGAAAAAGTATGAAACAGGGCCGCCATCTATTTTCTTGCACTGCACATTACCTATAGCCACCTAATCGCAAGCTCAATTTAATTACTTCGAGTTGTAACAATAGAAACTAAGCACTTACCTATTTCCGTAATTTCTTTAAAAAAATCGTAATATTGCGATCAATACATAAGTATGGGACTCGCAAAATTTGAAGAATTTACCATAAAACAAAACAAGATTGCTCAATATGCTAAGGCACTGGCACATCCTGCGAGGGTGGCTATCATTCAATTGCTTCTTAAAAAGCAATCATGCATCTGCGGGGATATTGTAAATGAGCTTCCGTTATCTCAATCTACGGTATCACAGCATTTGAAGGAATTAAAAGGCGCCGGCATTATAAAAGGTGATATTGAGGGAGTGACAACTTGTTATTGTATAGATGAAAAAGAATGGCGACAAATGAGTCAATATCTCGGATCATTATTGGAAACTTCAGTTTCAAATGTAAGGTGTTGTTGAAAAAAAATTTACCTAGTTAACGTAATATTACGATTAATAATTAATCATTTCAACTTAAAAAAATGGAAACAGCAGAAGACATCAAAAAAATGGTAAAGGAAAAATACAGCGAAATTGCCTTAAGTGAAAAAGATCAGAATCTCTCATCGTGCTGCGGCTCATCATGCTGCACTACTGAGGTTTCTAATATTATGACTGAGGATTATAGCAATTTGATGGGCTATACTCCTGACGCAGACCTTGGCCTGGGTTGTGGGCTCCCTACCCAATTTGCGAAAATTAAAAAAGGTGATGTGGTTATTGATCTTGGTTCAGGCGCTGGTAATGATTGCTTTATTGCAAGAGCAGAGACAGGCGAAACCGGAAAAGTTATCGGTATTGATATGACAGAAGCGATGATTGATCGTGCCCGCGTGAATGCTGAAAAATTTGGTTTTAACAATGTAGAATTCCGGCTCGGAGAAATTGAAAGCTTGCCACTCAGCTCTGATATGGCAGATGTCATTGTAAGCAACTGTGTTTTGAACCTGGTTCCTGATAAGAGAAAAGCTTTTTTAGAAATTTATCGCGTGCTAAAGCCTGGCGGCCATTTTTCAATCTCGGATATCGTGCTGGTCGGAGCGTTGCCGATTAAAATTTTGCAGGCAGCAGAGATGTATACGGGTTGTGTTGCAGGTGCAATGGCAAAAGATGAATACCTAAACCATATTCATGAGTTGAATTTTGAAAACATCTCTCTTCAAAAAGAAAAGTTGATCACAATACCTGATGATATTTTTTCCAGTTACTTGACGGTTGATGAGATAAAAGATTTCAAAGAAAGCGGAACAGGCATCTACAGCATTACCGTTTATAGTGAGAAACCAGGTGATTCCTGCTGTAATAAAGAAACCTGCTGCAATTGATTGCGACAATAGCGCATGATTAAAAATAAAGTATTATTTCTATGTGTTCACAACGGCGCGAGAAGCCAGATGGCGGAAGCCTTTCTTAAAAAATTTGGCGGTAATCTTTTTGAAGTAGAGAGTGCAGGACTCGAACCGGGGATCTTGAATCCCTATGCAATAGAGGTCATGAAAGAGGAGGGGATTGACATTTCAAACAATCAGACGAAGGATGTCTTTTCGCTACACGAGGAGGGAAGATGGTACAGCCATGTAATAACAGTTTGTGATGCCAAAAACTCTGAACGATGTCCTGTTTTTCCCGGAGTAAAGAAAATATCATGGGAATTTGACGATCCCGCTGTTTTCATGGGAACTCCTGAAGAGAAATTAGCACAGACGAGAGTCGTTAGAGATGAAATTAAATCCGCCGTACTAAAACTGATCCAGCAAACAGGCACTAGCTGATGATTGACTTGGGTCTGTTTCAAAAATTAATTTTATTAGCTGCATACTCTTTGGAGAATACATTCGGGTAGGAGGATGGAATCTCATCAGTCAGGATTTCAGCGTTAAATCCGAATTCTCTCAAAAGATTGATCAACAGGGAAGATTGTATTAATCCCGTTATACATTTCACACGCAAGATGTTATCACAATCCTGAAGGTCAAAGTTGGCTCTATAATCAGTAAAGTTTTTGTTTATCTGATCAACTAACATGTTTGCCTGACCTGTGTCTATAACATTTGTTTTGAAAACTTCTATCATAGTCAGCTAAGTTTTAAGCCGGTATCTTACATAACTTAATTCACATTTTAATCAAGTAAAAGCACCGGCTTGCGATTTTGCAAGCCGTATGCATTTTCATCTCTACATTACCGTTGTGGGTTCTGTATCTTTGCCAGCATCAGGGAAGCAATCTTCACCATTATGAGATTGCTTCGATTGTTCCTTCCCGAAATTAAGATGATTGAATGTTTATTTAACAGGTTGCAAGGACATCTTCAATGTGAAATGAAAAAAGGTAAGAAATACTGATTATGCATTTCCAACCGCTGCTTCAGATTGCTGAGGTACTGCACTCTCGTCCATCCACATTACTTCCCATTGGTGACCATCGAGATCTGCAAAGCTGTGTGCATACATCCAACCATGGTCCTGGGGATCAATGTAAATGGAACCTCCTGCATCCACTGCCTTCTTTACCATCTCATCTACCTTCTCCCTGCTTTCGGCATCCAATGCAATTAAGACCTCGGTGCTCTTCTTTGCATCAGAAATTGGTTTTTTGGTGAAGTCTTTAAAACGTTCTTCAACCAAAAGCATTGCAAAAATATTTTCACCTATTATCATACAGGTTGCATTCTCATCTGTAAACTGTGGATTGAATGTATAACCGAGTTTAGTAAAGAATTCTATAGATCGGTTTAAGTTCTTAACCGGTAAATTCACGAAGATTTTAGTTGCCATAGTTTTAAAATTTATTTGTTATCAAAAATAATTTCACAGTTAGAGGTTGGTGTGACATCAATTGAAAAAACCTGTTGTTAAGCCAGTTGTTTGTCAGCAGCTTGCTTTAGAGTTGGTATATCAATTTTTTTCATCTGCAGCATTGCCTTCATAACCCGTTGAGATTTTTCAGAGTCTTTGCCGGCCAGCAACTCGCTTAAAATCGTTGGAACAATCTGCCACGACAAGCCAAATTTATCTTTCAACCAGCCGCATTGACTTTCCTGGCCACCATCGGTAAGCTTATTCCAAAACTCATCCACTTCCTCCTGGTCTTCACAGTTTACAACAAACGAAATTGCCTCGGTAAATTTGAATTGTGGGCCACCATTTAGAGCTACGAACTCCTGTCCATCGAGCTGAAATGAAGCAATCATTACTGAGCCTTTCGGCCTGCCGGCAGCTTTCGATCCTGCCTCATCATATCGGGTAATTGTTCCAATTTTTGAGTTTTTAAAAATAGAAGTATAAAAATTTACAGCTTCCTCTGCCTGATTATCAAACCATAAAAATGGTGTGATTTTTTGCTTAATTGTTGCCATAGTAGTTCTTTTTAGGTTTAATTAGACTTTATTGACCGACTGAACGGTTAGCAGAATTATCTTCTGACAATGATTTAATTTGTTCCAACGCTTTAGGCCATGTGTTTGCAAAGTAATCCTTATACTCTTCGGTGATATTCATTTCCACTTTCAATTCAGTAACTCCGTTGGCTTCTTTAAGTGTATAATTTTCCATTGCACCAGCCCACTGCTTAACTCTTTCGCTGGTTGTATCTTCTTCACCTTTTTTTACCTCTCCCAAATGTTGGAACGACATAAATTCATTTGGTCTGTTTGCGGCTACCTGGCTAACCATGCCATTACGTTCACCGTCAAGAAATAATACTTTACTTCCTTCTTTCCAGTTATCAGTTTCAGCATATGAACCTACGCTGAAAGCACTTGTCCATTTTCTGTAGCTGGAATCGTCCCAAAGCATTTTCCATACTTTTTCTTTGGGGGCATTGATGTTGATTGAAAAATTTAGTTTTTGCATAATGTTTAGTTTTAGTATTTAGTTAAAAAAAGTTAGAAATATCAATTTAGGTGTTATACTTTCTTCTGCATCTGGTACAATGGTCAACGCTGAGGTAATCACGAATAAGCTTGGCCAACATGAGTTTTGCTATGGTCATAGTATTTAGATTTAGTTATTTTCAAGAATGTTTTTTAAGTTACTAAGGCTTGTTGTTAAATTCTTTTTTAGTGAACAGCGCTACAACGAAAGGAATGGCGATAAGGATCAGCAGAACAATTAAAATATTTACTATCATATTAATTTGCTTAATTAGTTAAATAATGTTTAGAGTTAGCAGATTCATTTGACTTTCTGTACTGTTTTCCAATGCAAATATATTGTCTCGATTTAGCTTTAGAAGGGTGTAAAACGGCATTCTTGGGGGTAGATTGCGGCAATTGTGGTCGATTTATCTATTAGTCTTAATCTCAAATTATAAATGAGTTAAGTTGATCTTACATTACATAATAGGATCCAAAATTTTAGTCCAAACATAGATCATTTATATAGGAGGGCCCTGTCTTCAATTTATTAGGTACATTAAAGATCATATCATAATAAATAACTATCTAATTAACACAGTTAAGGCCCGCCAGACATGTACTGTGATCTTATAGCGTGTTAAAATATAATGCGACTTCTTATAACAATTCTCAGGAAGTATTTCTTATTAATGCTTTCTTCTGTAGAAAATTTCCATAGATAGATGTAGCTTTCTCAATAAATTCTTGCTCCTTACCAGGCATATTAAAAAATTCTGCTTCTACAAATATTTTGTCCTTTAATGAGGTGCGTTTCCATATTCCTATTACTTGCCCTTTCCACACAATAACCGGCCTGAATATGCCATTGTTAGAGATGGATTTTTTGTGATCGTCATCAGAAAGTGTTGCAATCCTGTCTTTATAACTTATAATAAATTCATCAAAAGCAGGTAGTAAGCATAAGGAATGATTGTTGGTTTTGGAAATCGGGAGCGACGGGGAGAACCAGTATACCCGTGATTTGATTGTTTCAGAAGTAAAGTTATTCTTTACCATCTCTAAAGCCTGTTTAGAATCAGCAACCGATAAGCCAGACCACCAAACAAAGTCCTGGAGGGTTGCAGGGCCATGACTTGAAAAATATTTTTGAGCAAGTAAGGCTAATCCTTCATTTCTGGTTATTGGTTTTCCTTTAGGTACTCGTTCTTCAAGCAATGCATAGGTTTTCTTATTAGCTTTCGTGGAGCCACTGCATATTAATTGATCCAATTCTGCACGAAGCAGGAGGTGTGATGCTCTATTATTATCAAGGGAAATTTTAGCTTTTTTTAGCTCAGTCAATATTTCTTCACGTGTTAAATGGTTCCCCCGTGATAATGCTTTTTCTATAAGTGTATTACTCCTGTTACAAATTGCCTCAGAGAGCTCCAGTTCTTTATGCCTCGATTTTAATGAGGCTTTAATTTGAGGTGCTGCCAATTCAAGCATCCAGTAGATATCATCAGAGGAAACAAAATGCCACGTTGGCCTTAGTAAATGTGTCCTTAGAATATCACCGTTGTCAATTGCTGTATCTATGATTTCTTCTGTAGAGTTCGGTAATCGGGTGCCTATCGCCCATTTAGACATGCTATAATCTTGAGCTTGTATTGCGCCCATCCACCCCACAATTTCTTTAACAGTTTGAAATCTTGTCCCGGAAATTTGCTGACTAATTAGTCGCATGAGAGCTAAATGGGACAATGTCATGGGGAATTATTTCACTTCAGAGGATCCTAAATTTAGTTTTAGCTTAATTAATTTCAGCTTCAATAATTAAGTATATCTTATGTGAAGAACTTTGCTTTCTCCAATGAGATATTCATTATGACCTGCAAATAATGTTTTGCTTAATTCCTTCTATTATATTCATAAACAAAAGATTATTTTCTAGCTCGCATAAGGTGATGAAGATAAACTAACAACAATTGATTTTGTACTAATAATTGTCAGCCTTCTGCGCTCTTGCGTTTATAATGTTTTTGGCCATATAATTCAGCTTTGTATCTGCCTGCTGTTCTTCTTCGAGTATTGTTCTTAATTTAGATGCAATGGCTGTATGGCCCAGCATCTCGGCATAACAGGCGGCTGACCCGTATCCGGAGATCTCATAATGTTCCACCTTCTGTGCGCCTGCGATAATAGCCGCATCTAAAGCCTCATCTGTCGCATCTTTACTCATCACTTTTTCACCCTCTTCAATGATTCCCTTCATGCCCGGATTAAAATCACCAACCGGATTGATACCAAGTTGCTTAGCAATAAATTCCATTGCAACTTTATGCTGATCTGTTTCTGCGAGGTGGAACGCAAGGTTTTTCTTTAATGCGGGATGTTTTGCTTTTTCAATCATTCGGGGCATTGCATCTATTAATAACCTTTCAGCACTCCATAAAACCTGTATTTCGTGAAAGAAGAGGTCTTGTAAATCTGTTAATTCTTGCATATCAGGGAGTTTTAATATTTATTATTATTGTTTTTTATTTATGATTACGAGGCATGAATACCTTTAAGAGAGACCGGGTTTTAATACAACTTTCACACAATCGTCTGTCTTCTTCTTGAACATATCATAAGCTTCGGAAGCTTTTGTTAGTGGCAATCTGTGCGTTATAATATCATTAAGCACCACCTTACCGGTGCGTACATATTCAAAACACTGGTCTATATAAAGATGTGTTTGTGCCTGGCCAAATTGCATGATTAAACCTTTATCGAAAATGCGGTGTATGGGAAAATTGTCGTAAGGACTTGCATATACACCAACAATAGCTATGGTACCACTTCGGCGAACTGCTTCAGCACACATTTCGATCACTTTAGCAGTACCTTTTTCCACATTTAAAACTGCTTTAGCTTTTTCAAATAAATTTCTATTAGCTTCCATTCCCACCGCATCAATGGCTACATCTGCACCGCGGCCATTCGTCATTTCACGAATTTTTTCCATCAGGTCACTATCATTCGCATCAAGAGTATCTACGTTATTAACTGCTTTTGCCTTGTCTAATCTATATTTTAAAGGATCAACAGCAATTACTCTTTTTGCACCATGAACAAGGGCTGCTTTCTGAGCCATTAATCCTACAGGACCGCTCCCGAAGATTACAACACTGTCACCCTCTTTTACCTTGCCCCATTTAACTGCACTCCATCCTGTTGGAAAGATATCTGTGAGAAACAATACCTGTTCATCTGTAAATTCATCCGGAATAATTTTAGGTCCTGCATTAGCTTTAGGTACACGCACATATTCAGCCTGACCGCCATTGTAACCTCCATACAGATCAGTATAGCCAAACATGCCTCCGCCTTTCCCTTTTAAAAGATCACCCTCGGGACCATACATTTTAGGGTTAGTATTTACACAATTTGGGTGAAAGCCCTGAGCACAAAAGAAACATTGGCCACACGCAATGGTAAAAGGAACAACAACCCGATCACCCTTTTTTACTCTCGTAACTGCAGGTCCTGCTTCTACAACAATGCCCATAAATTCATGTCCTAAAACCTGATCTCTCAGTTGTGGCACAAATCCATCATAAATATGAAGGTCAGAACCGCATATGGCTGTTGAGGTGATTTGTAAAATAATATCATCAGGTTGTTCAATCCGTGGATCCGGCACATTATCTACACTGATATCTCCAATCTTGTGAAATACTGCTGCTTTCATGATAATATTTTGTTTGGGATTAACGATGAACAACGTCAATTTAAAAATTGAGCCAATGATGTTCAAAGGTGATCACACAATTTAAGAATGCTTACATGAGTAAAACATTACCCGCATTTATCTTGCAGATGGGAAAAGATGGGAAAAGGATTCTATAAAGTAGTAAGGTTTGACACCAATATTATTGCAACTATCAGCATATTCGCTGAAAAGATTTATATAAAGAATACCCTCTTAAAGAAGAATTTGGAGCAAAGTAAAACCTAACTCATAAACATTTCGTAGTTTTTTTATTTCTGAAATATTATTGATGAGCATTGATTAAAAATTATTGATGAGCATTGATTAAAATGTTTGAACGCGGTAAATTCATTACATATACTTCATCGCTTCAAGTCCTAATAATCTTCTCCATAATGCAATTTGACCGATGATGTTAGCTTCTCGGTAGATTATGAAAGTGAGCATATTAAAGTAAGTCATGTTCATACCTGGCATCTCAAACGGACTGTCGAGCTTTTCATCGTGTACATTTGCGAAAGCATCTCTTAACATAGGTGTGATGGACTCCCAATCTTTTTTAAATTCAGCAAGAGGCGGATAAGTGATGTTGTCCTGAATCCCTTTGTTATCCTTGAAGAGTTCATCTGCCGCTTGCTTACGATCAATTCCGAGAGCTTTAGCTATTTCAAATCTTTGCTGAACCAGGCTTCCGGTAAGCCATGCAACGTGATTTGCTTTTGTGTTTAAGCGATTATGTGCGTCTTTATCCGAAATGCCGTCAAGAGCACTGGAGAAGAAAGTAGTATGCATATCATACAGCACAGTAAGTGGATACATTCGGTTGCTTAAAGTTTTTGTTTCCATTTTTATTATATTTTGATGTTAGTTATTTGAAGAATTAAAAAGCTATGTGTAAATAAAGCAGAGAAAATTTTGAAAAGCCATTTTCAAATGGTTAATTAATTTATTGCAGTTCGTGTTGATTATTCTTTTGTAGCGTCAATTCTTACCTTACACAGCATCTCGTCATCGTTCTTGTACCATTCCACACAAGGCTTGGTTTTATCAA
>MWVT01000326.1_pt1 | contig 10469 bp, 10 predicted proteins | sample 1047201 | NCBI WGS metagenome assembly MWVT01 (sample SAMN06349988, study PRJNA376086) | soil metagenome | isolation source: TG5-1 sample Antarctic (ecotone) soil | place: Antarctica | collected 2015-01-13 | reverse complement strand
CATAATTTCTCCAAGACCGCCCGCATTAGTAGATATTACCGGTACACCTGCAGCCATTGCTTCAAGGGCAGCTAATCCAAAACTTTCGTATTCAGAGGTCAATAAAAACAGGTCAGCAATGGCTAAAATATCTTCCATTTGTTCCTGCTTGCCAACAAAACGTATCTGTTCAAAAATACCTAAATCGCGGCTCAATTCTTCTGCAGTAGCTCTTTCCGGTCCATCACCTACAAAAAGTAATTTACTGGGAATTTCTTTCAATACGTTATCAAATATTTTTACCACATCCTGCACCCGTTTAATTTTTCTGAAGTTAGATGCATGTAGTAACACACGTTCGCCTTCAGGTGCAATTACCTTTTTAAAAGCATCAATAGGTTTTCTGTTAAACCGCTGCACATCTACAAAATTGTGAATAACATGTATATGCTTTTCAATCTTAAACGTTTTATAAGTCTCTTCGCAAAGGTTATGTGATACGGCAGTTATAGCATCGCTTTGGTTAATAGAAAACGCCACGACCGGTGCATAGGTTTTATCTTTCCCAACCAGGGTTATATCCGTTCCGTGAAGGGTAGTTATGACCGGTACTAAAATCCCTTCTTTTTCTAAAATGCTTTTAGCCATAAAAGCGGCTGATGCATGTGGAATAGCGTAATGCACATGAAGCAATTGCAGTTTATTATTTTTTATTACATCTACCATGGCGCTTGCTAAGGCCGTTTCGTAAGGTGGATAATCAAACAGGGGATAGGTTGGCACTTGTACCTCGTGGTAAAAAATATTGGGAATAAACCCGGTTAAACGTACGGGTTGCTGGTAAGTAATAAAATGTACCTGATGGCCTTTTTGCGCTAATGCCTTACCTAACTCAGTTGCTAGTACACCGCTACCACCAAAAGTAGGGTAGCAAACAATTCCAATACGCATTATTTGTGTGTTCATCGTTATCTAAGGTAAATACTATTTGTGGATAGGATTTGTTGCCTTGAGTTAAATAATTGTTTTTGCAGTGACGTAGCAATTTATATATTTAAGCCATGAAGAAAATTCTATTACTTGTATCCATGGCTGTTTTTTCATTTGCTGCCATTGCACAAAATGAAGACTCAGTGTTTCTTCGCCGGCTTGCAAATGAAATTTTATTAAATAGCAAGGCCTATGAAAACCTGAGAGTGCTGACAAAAACAATAGGGGGTCGTTTAGCAGGGTCTCCCCAAATGGTAAAAGCAGAAGCCTGGGGATTGAACGCCATGAAGGCTGCAAATGCTGATGCCGCCTGGTTGCAGCAATGTATGGTGCCACATTGGGTACGCGGTGGAAAAGATGAAGCAACCGCAGAATGGCAGGAATCGAAAGCGGGCCAAAAAACAACGGGCTCCAAAGCTAAATTAGATGTAATAGCCTTGGGCAATTCAGTTGGTTCCATGAAACCTTTGAAATCTGAGGTAATTGAGATAAAGGATTTTGCTGACCTGGAAACAAAAAAGGATCTTGTAAAAGATAAAATAGTCTTTTATAACTATAAGTTCGATCCAACTTTTGTAAGAACTTTCCAGGCCTATGGTGATGCAGGAAGATATCGGAGAGAAGGCCCCAGCCGTGCCGCAAAGTATGGTGCAAAAGCAGTGATTGTTAGAAGTATCTCAGGAAGCACAGATAATAATCCACATACTGGCTCCACTGCATATAATGATTCGCTTCCAAAAATTCCTGCCATAGCCGTTGGTTTAAAAGATGCAGATGCATTAAGCAAAACATTAGCATCAGTTAAAGTGAATGTTACAATGCACACGCATGGAAAATTTTTACCGGATACTATCGGCCACAATGTAATTGGCGAATTAAAAGGAAGCCAGTTTCCAAATGAATACATAACTGTTGGCGGGCACTTGGATAGCTGGGATAATTGTGAAGGTGCCCATGATGATGGGGCAGGTTGTGTGCAAACCATTGAAATATTGAGGGCATTTAAAGCCCTTAGTTACCAGCCGAAAAGAACCATTCGTTTTGTGCTTTTTGCCAATGAAGAAAATGGCTTGCGTGGCGGAACAAAATATGCAGAAGAAGCCCAGGCAAAAAATGAGAAACACATTTTTGCATTGGAAAGCGATGCCGGTGGTTTTACACCAAGGGGATTTGGTTTTACCTCTTCCGAAGTGCAATTTCAAAAAATATTGGGGTGGAAAGACTTGCTTTCTCCTTACGGTGCCAATGAATTAACAAAAGGTGGAGGAGGTGCAGATATTGGTCCGCTCAATCGTACGCAAGGCACCCCGGTTGCTGGTCTGCAACCCGACTCACAACGCTATTTTGATCATCATCATGCACGTAATGATGTATTTGAAGCCGTGAATAAAAGAGAGTTAGAATTAGGCGCACTAAATATGGCGGCCTTAATTTATTTAGTGGATAAATATGGTTTGTAAAAAGGATGGTGAACCACATGCGGCACAATAGAAACATAGGTTTTCACATAGAGAATTTCTATGTGCTGCCTATCTGCCTATCTTGCTATTGTGGTTCAAAATAAAAAATCACGGTTATTTATTTTCATCTTGCATGCTTACAACTTTTACCATTTCCATTACTTTTGACAAAGAAGCAAAATATTAAACATGGAAAATAGAGCCAGTAAACTAAATGTTTCGCCAAGACGAAGTTCCGGAAGAAAGTATTTCAGGATTTTTATGATCGTTTTATTCCTGATTCTCGCTGGATTTCTTTACTGGCAATATTTTTTTACCTACAGCAATGGCAATCGTTACGGCCTGCTTCAAAAATTTTCTCACAAAGGCAATCTTTTTAAAACCTACGAAGGCGAAATGATTTTGAGCAGTATTCGCGGCAATAATAATGTGCCGCTTGCCTCCGAAAAATTTTTCTTTTCAGTCACGGATAAAAATGTAGCTAACCAGCTAATGAATGTGCAGGGAAAATTTCTTACAGTACATTACAAAGAAAAGAAAGGCACATTGTCTTTTCGTGGAGATTCTCCATATATAGTTGATAGTATAAAAGTGGAGCAGCCCTAATGATTTAAAGTTTGCGGTTTAAAATTTAAGGGTTAAGGTTTTTTAGATCAGGAAAATTATAGGTTAAACCACCTCCATTTGGGGTATTATTTTTTTTGATTTAATTCTCCCCTGCCAGCATCCTGTAGTCCATTAAAAGAGCATGGATCAAAACATATAAGCCAATTAAGAAATAGATTGCAAAGCCAACAATATATTTTGTATCTCTGGCTTTAATGTTTTGGTATAATGCAATTGCGCTATGCACTACTAAAAACAAACCAAGGAGATTTATAAGTATAACAATAAACATCTGAATTGTCTTTGTACTTAAAACAGGAATTTTTCATTCTTATTGGAACAGCATATTACATTGGTTTCGTAGATTACCATTACTTTTCCCCCATTATTTTTTAAAAAAGCATTCTAAATAATTGTTCTAAATATTTATCAGGGCCTTTTAACCATATAAATCTTACATTAGTTCTACCATGAAAAGTCTTTTGATAGCTTTATCATTGCTTGTCGCATTCGTAAGTCCATCCAGTAGGTTTAAAAAAATATTTAACGGGAAAGATCTTTCAGGTTGGACAGTACACGGAACTGAAAAATGGTATGTGGAAAATGGAGAGCTTGTTTGTGAGAGCGGTGCTGATAAACAATATGGTTACCTGTCTACCAATAAATCATACAATAATTTTATACTAAACCTAAAATTTAAACTGGAAGCAAATGGTAACAGTGGCGTATTCATTCGTTCAGGTATTGAGGGAACAAAGATCAGTGGTTGGCAGGTAGAGGTGGCTCCTCCCAATAAAAGTACAGGTGGCATTTATGAATCGTATGGAAGAGGGTGGTTAATAAAACCAAAGCCTGAAGATGAAAAAAATCTGAAAGCAAATGAGTGGAACGATATGCGCATACAGGTTATTAATAACGAAGTAACTACCTGGTTAAACGGCAGGAAAATGGTTTATTTAAAAGATGAAAAAATTGGTGCAGGAAAAGGTTTTATTGCACTGCAAATTCATGACGGTGGCGGCATAAAAGTGCGCTGGAAAAATCTGCGCATTAAAGAATTGAAGTAAATATGTCAAACGTGAAACGGCAGACGTCAGAAATCTTACGTCTCACTTTTCACGTCTCACGTAGTGACAAATCCGTTAGATTCAAAACATCTTAAATTTTTTTATGAAAAATAATTCCGGATCATCACGTAGACATTTCATTAAAAATCTTGCGGCTTCCACTGCAGCGGTCGCTGTTGGCTCAAATGTATTTGCTTCAGATAGCAAGAATAATTATTTAGAATTTCTAAAAAGGCAACAAACCAGTGCAAACGATAATTTAAACATTGCCTTGATTGGAACTGGTGGCATGGGTGTACAGGATACACTCACAGCGCTACAAGTTCCTGGAACAAAGTTAATAGCAGCTTGCGATCTTTATGACGGACGATTAAAAGAAGCAAAAAGCCGGTGGGGTGCTGACCTTTTTACTACACGTAGCTACAAAGAAATATTAAATCGTAAAGATGTTGATGCTGTAATTATTGCCACACCCGATCATTGGCATCAACAAATATCAATAGATGCCATGCGGGCCGGCAAACACGTCTATTGCGAAAAGCCAATGGTTCATTCTATTATGGAAGGCCCTGCTGTTATCAAGGCACAAGCAGAAACAGGAAAGATCTTTCAGGTAGGCAGCCAGGGCGTTTCTTCATTGGGCAATGAAAAAGCAAAGCAATTATTAAAAGATGGTGCAATAGGTGAATTAAATTATGCAGAAGGTTTCTGGGCACGTCATTCTCCCACCGGGGCCTGGCAATATCCAATACCTGCGGATGCATCTCCAGCTAATGTTGATTGGGAAACTTATATAAGTAATACCACAAAACGACCTTTTGATGCAACACGTTTTTTCAGGTGGAGAAATTATCGTGATTATGGAACCGGAATGTCCGGAGATCTTTTTGTACATCTTTTTTCCAGTTTACATTTTGTTACCAATTCTTTTGGTCCAAACAAAGTTTACGCAGCAGGGGGTCTGCGTTATTGGAAAGATGGCCGTGAAGTTCCGGATGTTTTATTAGGCACTTTCGACTACCCGAAGAGTGCTGCTCACCCCGCATTCAATCTTTCATTAAGATGCAATTTTGTGGATGGCACCAGTGGCACAACTTATTTAAAATTAGTTGGCAGTGAAGGCTCTATGGATGTAACATGGGACAGTGTTACATTAAAAAGAAATAAAACCATGGCTTCTGATGATCCGTTTTATCTTGAGCAAATGAAAAAGGCGGGTACACCCGTTTCTGATCGCAAAAGAATTTTAGCGCCGGAAGAATATACTTTCGCAGCGGAAAAAGGTTACCTCGGCGGACCTTATGATCATTTTGTAAATTTTTTAAGTGCTATCAGAAAGGGTGGGAAAGTTACTGAAGATGCTGTATTTGGATACCGGGCAGCCGCTCCGGCTCTTTTGTGCAACGACAGTTACAATAAGGATACTGCTATTTCATGGAATCCTGAAAAAATGCAATTGGTAAAAATATAGATCAATTTAATTTTATGAAAGAACTTCTTAAAAACGTCGGCTTTGTATTATTAATTATTTGCTTTTCATCATGTTCAGATCAAGGCACCACGACAACGGCAACAACAGATTCAACTCATTCTGATACGGCAAATAAAATGAAAGATCAAAATGGAAAATGGATCAGCTTGTTTGATGGCAAAACTTTTAATGGCTGGCATGCGTTTAATAAACCCGGTGAAATTAAAAACTGGACAATTGAGGACAGTGCACTGGTTTGTCTTGGGGCAGCAAAGGGTGATACCGGTGGTGATATTGTTTCGGATAATGAATATGAAGATTTCGAGTTAACCTGGGAATGGAAAATTACTAAGGGGGGTAATAGTGGTGTAATGTATCATGTCGTTGAAGATTCTAAATATAAAGGACCGTATGAAACTGGCCCCGAATACCAGTTGATTGATGACATTGGTTTCCCTGGTAAGCTTGAAGAGTGGCAAAAGACCGGTGCTGATTATGCAATGAATGTAACAAATGATAAGAAAAAAATTAAACCCGTCGGCGAATGGAATACAAGTAAAATTGTTTTTAATAATGCTCATGTTGAACATTGGTTAAATGGAGAAAAAGTAGTTGATTTCGAGGCATGGAATGATGCCTGGAACAAAGAAAAAAAGGAAGGTAAGTGGAAAGATTTTGCAGATTATGGCATTGCCAAAAAAGGCAGGATCGCTTTGCAGGATCATGGAAACAAAGCGTACTTTAAAAATATTATGATAAGAGAGTTATGAGGCAAAAAAAAATTTAGGTTTATATCTTTCTCGAATTTTTATAATCATTTTTTATTAACCACTGTAATATTTTTTCCCTTTGATCACCCTGAATAATAATCTCACCATCTTTTACTGAACCTCCGGTACCACAAAAGTTTTTTAACGCTTTACCTAGTGTCTGCAAGTCTTCTTCTTTTCCAAAAAAACCTTCTATAAGTGTAACCGCTTTTCCACCGCGATGTTTTGTCTCCAACTTTACTTTTAGTTTTTGTTGCTGCGGTGTTAAAGTCTCTGGTTCAGGTATTTCATCCTCCTGGAAATTAAAATCTGGATCAGTGCTAAAAACAAATCCATTCCTATCTTTTTTATTTTTCTTGTTCATGAGTTTAGAATTTCACGTAAAAATCAAAATAAAATAAACTAACTCAATTCCTTTTTATCAATGTAATTATCCGTAAATCTTACAAATCCATAAATCCTCCAAATCTTAGTTTAAACAATTACAGCCTTCAGACTCAGGTCAACACTACGGGCCTGGTGTATTATTCCGCCGACACTTACATAATCCACTCCCGTTTCAGCATATCGCTGAATCGTATCAAGTGAAATGCCACCACTGGCTTCTGTTTCAAAATGGCCATCAATCAATTTCACACCATCACCTACTTGTACATCTGTAAAATTGTCCAGCATGATACGATGCACTTTGTCCCGGCCAACATCCATCACCTTTTTTACATCCTCCAGACTTCTTGCTTCCACTTCTATTTTCAAATGAGGTTTGTATCTCTGCACATAATTATAAGCCCTATCAATTGCCTGTTCAAGACCACCGCAATAATCAATATGGTTATCTTTTAGCATGATCATATCATATAAACCAAAACGGTGATTAAAGCCACCACCGATTTTTACTGCTTCCTTCTCCAACAATCTAAAATTTGGTGTGGTCTTTCTAGTATCCAGCAACTTTGTTTTATAACCTTTTAACTTATCGGTATATTGCTTTGTCAACGTTGCAATACCGCTCATGCGTTGCATACAATTCAACACGAGACGTTCACATTGCAAAATGGTATGAACAAATGTTTCTACTTCAAATGCAATTTCTCCAAACTTCATTTCATCACCATCGTTCTTATGCTGAACAAAATTGGAGGAAGGCTTTTTATACTTAAATATTTTTTTTGCAATATCAATACCGGCCAACACACCATCCTGTTTGATTTTTAAAATGGCTTTCCCTTTTGCATCTGCCGGAATACAACATAAGGTAGAATGGTCGCCATCACCAACATCTTCCAGTAATGCGGCATCAACAAGTTTTTGTAGCTGTGCATCAAATTCACTCATAAAAACAAAGATAAAACGCTGCTATATAAAATCTCTGAAACTAATTAAACAGGACTGCCTATAAGGCCCTCTCCGCGAGGAGAGGGGTTGGGGTGAGGCGAATTAAGCTGGTCAAGGATTTGATTAACTTAACGGGATAGCAAACTTATCTTTACCTGATTTTTTTAAATGACAGAATATTTTAAAATAGGAAAGATCGTTGCCAGCTTTGGTTTGAAAGGCGAGGTAATTCTAAAACATAATTTAGGAAAAAAAACATCCTTAAAAGGTTTACAAACTATTTTTATAGAAGAAAGAAAACAAGGTTTTTTACCCTGGTTTATTGAAACCACTAAAATCAAAAATGAAGAAGAACTTTATTTAAAACTTCAGGGAATAGATGTCCGCGAACAAGCCATATCACTTACTCAGAAAGAAATATGGATACCGGAAAACGATTTCAAAAAATTTTCAGCTAAATCTTCTCCTATTAATTTGCTTGGTTACGAGGTAGTAGAAAATGAAAATATATTAGGGACAATACTTGAAGTTATAGAACAGCCACACCAGCTATTATGCCGCATAGAGGTGGCTGAAAAAGAAGTGCTCATTCCTTTGCACGAAGGAACAATAAAAAAAATTGACAGACAAAATAACCGGGTTATTGTTGAACTACCTGAAGGATTACTGGAAATTTATCTGTAGCCACCCCAGTAGATTTAAGTGTATTGCGGGCCTGTATCATGTGCCGTTGTTCATGTGCAATTAGAAACCGGAAAATGTCTCCCAATTTTAATTTAATCATTTTTGTTAATGTAATAGGTATGCGTATTGAGTTGAGATCTCTGTCATTTGCAGTATCTAATAAATGCTGCAATTTGATCTTTTGATCAATATATTCCTTCATTACAGTATCTACATTCAGACTATTGGGAAAAGTAAACCTTTTCATCGTCTTCATCTTGTTTTTGATGTCGAAGACATTTTTTGGCTTCATAGACTTTGTAAAATAGTCGCCTAAAAAGCCGGAATTAAACCAGGCGTTTTTTTCGCCGGTTTTTACGGTGATAGCTTTTTCAATAGCAGGTAAATAAAATCGCCCGAATTCATTAAGGTGTTCTAAACACTGAACCACACTCCATTTGCCCTCATTTTCTACAAATACAAGTTTGCTTTTTTCTGTATTCTTTAGGTGATCTGCAGCCGCTTGCAGGCGTTGCACATCTTCTTTTAATTCTTTGATGAGGTCTTCACTTTTAAATTTTGCCATGATCAAATTTATTATTTGCAAAGCTACTGCACCACCTGCGAAATCTTTGCTTGTCTATTAAATGCTTAATATTTTACAAGCCAACAAAGGTAATGGCATTGGATAAAAGTTTATGAATAAAGTAAAGTATGTAGGTGTTTAGTAAACTAATTTTGAGTTATTGAAGGAGCAGCAAAGACATATTGCGCATTTTGACCTGGACGCATTTTTCGTATCTGTAGAATGCTTAAAAAATCCAGCTTTAAAAGGTAAGCCTTTAATTGTGGGAGGCGATGGGCAACGGGGTATTGTTGCTGCATGTAGTTATGAGGCCAGGAAGTTTGGAATAGAAAGTGCTATGCCTGCCCTTGCAGCCAAAAGACTTTGTCCACATGCTATTTTTTTAAAGGGAAGTTATGGGGAGTACAGCACTTATTCCCGAATGGTTACATCAATTATTGCCTCAAAAGTGCCCCTTTTTGAAAAGGCATCTATTGATGAATTTTATATTGACCTTACCGGAATGGATAAGTTTTTTGGTGTCAGTAATTATACAAGGGAATTAAGAGAAACCATTATCCGGGAAACCGGTTTGCCCATTTCATGCGGATTATCTGCAAATAAGCTGGTAAGCAAAATGGCTACAAATGAGGCAAAGCCCAATGGATATTTAGAAGTACCACCCGGAAGAGAAACAGCTTTTTTGTGGCCATTAACAGTGGATAAAATCCCGATGGTTGGAAAACAAACACAAGCTCAGTTATTCAATATGGGTATTAAAACGATTGAACAATTAGCACATACACCATATGAAACACTGGAAAAAACATTTGGAAAATGGGGCACAGCTTTATGGAATAAAGCACATGGTATTTCAGATTCGATTGTTAAACAATACAGTGAACAAAAATCTATCTCGCACGAAAACACTTTTAACGAGGATACTACAGACCTCGTTTTTTTAAATAAAGAATTAGTACGGCTTACGGAGCAAACAGCTTACGACTTGCGTGATGAAAAAAAATTAACGGGTTGCGTAACCGTAAAAATAAAATATGCTGATTTTGAAAAAACTACCCGCCAGGAAATTATTGACTACACTGCACTGGATGATGTATTACTCACCAAGGTCAAAAGTCTTTTTCAAAAATTGTATAAAAAAGGTGAGAAGATCAGGTTACTTGGTGTACGGTTTAGCCAGCTAATACCCTTTACCATGCAAATGAATTTATTTGATGATTCTCAGGAAAGATTACATCTGTACCAGGCGATAGACGGAATAAAAAACCAGTTTGGAAAAAATTTTGTAACAAAAGCTTCTGTTATTAAGAGTAAGGAAACAAATGATTAGAAATAAAAGGGTTGACTGCAGCACATCGCTAATCAAAGAAATAAAGTACAAAAGTGTCCTCAGCTAAACTCAGAATAAATTTGCCGCTAAAGTTTATTAGAATGCCATACCAGGTTACACATTCTATCACTATTGTCAGACAAAATATTAAAAGATGATGCTAAAAAGAGCCACCCTTTTTTAGTTGTTTGGTTTACACAACGCCTCAACTG
>MWVT01000325.1_pt1 | contig 10508 bp, 7 predicted proteins | sample 1047201 | NCBI WGS metagenome assembly MWVT01 (sample SAMN06349988, study PRJNA376086) | soil metagenome | isolation source: TG5-1 sample Antarctic (ecotone) soil | place: Antarctica | collected 2015-01-13 | reverse complement strand
TCCCTGGCCTCAGCGACCTGAAGGGTTAGTAAATGCGGGTTTTACTGAACTGGCCAAACGCTGGTTGCCGATCTTAGATGTTTTCGAAGAACACGGTATAGATCTTTGTTATGAAGTGCATCCTGGAGAAGATGTTTTTGATGGCATTACTTATGAAATGTTTCTCGAAAAAGTTTCAAATCATGAGCGGGCTTGCCTGTTGTACGATCCATCACATTTTGTATTACAACAATTAGACTACCTCGCATACATAGATCATTACCACCAAAGAATAAAAGCCTTTCATGTAAAAGATGCGGAATTCAACAGCACAGGTAAACAAGGAACATTTGGTGGTTATCAAAGCTGGCTGAACCGTGCAGGCAGATACAGATCGCCGGGTGATGGGCAGGTTGATTTTAAAGCTATCTTTAGCAAACTTACCCAATATGATTATGCAGGTTGGGCAGTGATGGAATGGGAATGTTGTTTAAAACACCCTGAAGATGGGGCTAAAGAAGGAGCTGTTTTTATTAAAGATCATATCATTCGTGTTACTGATAAGGCATTTGACGATTTTGCTAATACCGGTAGTGATGATGCCTATAATAAATCTGTTTTAGGACTTGATAATTAATTTTATTAAATAAAAGCTCATGAAAAAAACGATCATACTCCTTTGTTTTATCGGTGTTATCCTTGCCTGTAACAGCAATGAGAATTCAGAGAAAAAACCTGATCATACTGATGCATCGCCAACGTCAAAAGCAGAAGACCCTGAAGTCACCAGAGGGCTTGAGTTGATTGCGAAAAGTGATTGCCTCACCTGCCATAAAGTGATTGATGCTTCTACAGGTCCTCCGTATGAAGCAGTAGCGGCAAAGTATCCTGACAATGATGCAGTAATCGATTCTGTTTCCAAAAAAATAATCACAGGTGGTTCCGGAAACTGGGGTACTGTACCCATGACACCCCATCCGGACATTTCTGAAGCCGATGCAAAAGCAATGGTAAAATATGTACTTTCTTTAAAATAATAAATGATGCAAAAATTAATATTTATCCCGGCTGTAGTAGTGCTATTGAATGCATGCGGCCCAACAAAAACCACTACTATGAATGACGGGCAAAACACATCAAATACTCAAATCCAATCAGGAGAGTGGAAACCACTTTTTGATGGCAAAACAACTACAGGATGGCATGCCTACGGAAAACAAACAGCCGGCAATGCATGGAAGGCTGAAAACGGCACATTGCATTTTGATGCTGATGCCAAAAGAAATGCACAGGCAGAAGGAGGTGATATAGTAACCAATGATGAGTTTGAAAATTTTCATTTAAAATTGGACTGGAAGGTTGCTCCCAATGGTAACAGTGGTATTATTTTCTATGTCAAAGAAGATCCCGCCACATACAAAAACACTTATAATACAGGACCTGAGATGCAGGTGCTGGATAATGCCGGACATCCTGATGCCAAAATTAAAAAGCACCGCGCAGGTGATCTGTACGACCTTATTTCTGTTTCGCAGGAAACAGTAAAACCTGCAGGAGAATGGAACACAGCTGAAATTTTATCAAATAATGGTTCTTTACGATTTTTTTTAAATGGAACCGAAGTAGTCAATACAACAATCTGGGATGATGCCTGGAGGACTATGATAGCTAACTCCAAATTTAAAGACATGCCGGGGTTTGGCACTTTCAAAAAAGGGAAAATTGCTTTGCAGGATCATGGCGATAATGTTTGGTACAGGAATATTAAGATCAAAAGGCTCTGAAAATTTTTATCACAGCTTGTAGTTTTGTTATTTGAATATTAATTTTGTTCCGTTATTTGTTAGTCATAAATTACTCAGAGAGCAATGTTATCCTAGGTAAATATGTAAAATATTAATTCCATTAATTCGATTTTATAATTAAACATGTGATTTTTTAAACTAAAACTACTGTTATGAGAAAACTTGGATTGCTTGTAATCTCTTTTCTTGCCATTTCAACAGCCTTTACACAAGGCACTGATGCAAGTATAGAAGTGTCAATAACAAATAATAATTCTCCGGTGCAGGGGGCTACTATTGCTCTCGTTAATTCGTCTACAGGATTTAAAACTAATGGTGTCTCACAGAATACAGGAGTTTTTCGTTTTGATCAGTTGCCCCTCGGCGGACCCTATAAGGTAACTGTAAGCTATGTAGGTTTTCAAAATGTTACCAGTGATGGTTATAATTTAAGCCAGGGAAGCAGTTTAAAAATCCCTATATCTTTATCTGAGCAGGTAACAGAACTGCAGGCTGTTACTGTGGTATCTAATGAATTGAGAAACCGAAATGAAAGGCTTGGACAATCTACCTTAATCAACTCCAGGCAAATTCAAAGATTACCTACTACTAATAGGAATTTTTCCAACCTCGCACAACTATCTCCTATGGTTGGTAGTTCCTTTAATATTGGAGGCATCAACAGCAGAAATGACGCTTTTACTGTAGATGGAGTGACAGCTAAGGAATCATCTTTTGGCGGGCCGGATCAATTGCCTTATACTTTTTCGATAGAGGCAGTTCGTGAATTTGAAGTAGTTACCAATTCTTATGATGTCACGGAAGGAAGGTCAGTTGCAGGAGGTATCAAATCAGTTACCAAATCAGGTACGAATGAATTTCATGGAAGTGTTTTCAACTATTTCTGGGATGCCCGCCTTGCTGCTAATAAAGATCTCCTGGGACGTACTGTGATCAATGATACTAAGAAACAGAGAGGATTCACTGTAGGAGGTCCGATAATTAAAAATAAATTGCATTTTTTCATTGCCTATGATGGTGAACGGCTGGAACAAGCATATGATATGTGGAATCAAAGTGTAACACCAGGAATTGTTCAGAATAACAGAGGTCAGCAGGCAACAAAAGTAAATTTAGACAAAGCTATTAGTATCCTGCAGGATAAATATGGCGTATCTAAAACCCAGCAGTATGGTTTTTTTACACGCACTAATAAGTTAAACACCTATTTTGCTAAGATTGATTACCAATTAAGTGATAAACATAAATTGACTGCCCGTTACAACCAGTCAGATTATGTACTTCCTAATAATAATAACAGTGATATTGGCGCATTCGGTATAAAAGAGTCAGGTTATGACTTCATCGTAAAAGGAAAAAATGCTTTAATAGCCTTACGTTCTCAATTCAGAAATAATATTTCGAACGACTTTAAGTTAGGTTATTATTTTAATACAAGGCAGAACGCTATTAATACAGCAGAACATCCTCAATTATGGCTGACCATGCAATCAGTGATCAATGGAGCTACACAAAATGCCACATTGGTAGGTCGTTATAACCGCTGGACACCAGAGATCCAGGAAAATTCTATATACACTATTAATAATGATGTGTATGTGAATAAGGGTAAGTATAATTTCATTTTTGGAACTCAAAATACTCTTACAAAATCTATTGGCATCTATACTCACGATACAAAGGGCAGGTTTGACTTCAATAGTATAGATGAATTAGAAAAAATGCAGCCTTCAAGATACCAGAGAAAATTTACAAACCCAGGACAGGAATTAAGAGACCCTCTCGAAACAGATTTAGCAGAGTTGGCTGTATATGCACAAGCCACAACCAATGTAATGCCTAACCTGAAGCTGACTGCCGGATTGCGATATGATGTAGCGCTTTTCTTTACAGCACCTGATTATAATCCTCTGCTTGATAAAGAATTAGGATACCGCAATGATGTGAAACCAAAAGATCTGAACAACATTCAACCACGTTTTAACTTTAAGTGGGATGTAAATGGAAATCAAAAAGACATTGTGGCCGGTGGCGCAGGGTTTTTTGTCGGACAGATGGTAACACGCCCTTATATCTATGCTTTGATAGATAATGGCATCCGCTTCACAGGTATTGACATCAGAGGAAAAGATGGTTTTGTACTTGACCCGGCTACTAATACTTTTCTTTTAAAAAATGGTGAACGGGTACCCATGCCCCGTCCCGATTATAATGCATATAATAAAGATTATAATGCTATTCCTGGTACCGGTTATACCAATGCTGAATTATTTGGTGCAGGCAACCAGGCACAGGTTGTTCGCTTTGTAGATAAAGATTTGCAACTTCCCAATTCATTCAAAGCACATTTAAGTTTTCACCATTATTTTACTCCGTGGTTACGGGCAGGTATAATGGGTTATTACCTGAAAACGAATAATATGCTTACTATGGAAAATGTAAACATAAATAACCAGGTGCAATTCAAATTAGAAGGAGAAGGCGGACGTGAAGTATATACTCCATTGAATAAAATGAAATCTAATTCAGCTGACTTCAATGCAGCAAAACGCTCTACACAATTTACAGAAGCATTGATGTATACCAACGGGTATTCGACAGATTCAAAAGGTGTGGTACTGGATGCCTCTGTAAGACTACCTCATGAAGGAAGTGTGGACGTAAGCTATACCAGGGCTAAAGCAAGAGGAGCTGAAAATTTCAGAAATGAAGACGATCAGCGTTTTGTAGGCGTTTCGTATTTTGACAACTATAACTTTATCAATAGCAGTTATTCACCTAATGATTTTCGTCAAAAAGTTCTTGTCAATGTTAGTTCCCCTAAAGTTGGCGGATTTTCTATCGGTGCTTATTTAACGATGGTGGAAACGGGTCGGTTCTCTGCCATTATCAGTCCGCCTACCGAAGTAATGGGAACCAACATTCGTGATTTTAATGGACATACTGCTTATATATTTGATCCAAATGATCCAAAAACCTTAGATTACCAGGGACAGAAGTTTGTAGATGATTTAAAGTTTGTATTGGATAATGCAGGGTCGGCTGCCAAAGAATATTTAAAAGAGAATATGGGAAAATATGCTGAACCTTATGGAGGACTCATGGGTTGGAGATCTTCATTGAATGCAAGAATAACCAACGACATAGCTATCTACAAAAACCATCGGCTACAATTAAATATTGATGTGTTTAATGTTTTAAATTTAATAGATCAGGATAAAGGCGGATACTGGAACTATCCTTTCCAGGAATTATATAAAGTCACAGCTTTTGATGCAACACGTAAGAGCTATAAATATGAAATAAATAAAAATTACGGGCAGCGCAGAAAAGAAGGAAGCGGGTTTATAGCCATGATGGGGCTTAAATATATATTTTAAAATAAAAAATATTCAGGTTTAAACCCTCCTCATTCGGGAGGGTTTTTATTTCCAGCATTTGATAGTTTATGCTTCCATAAAATTTTATAAGATATTTATAGAAATCATTCATTGCGTTTTTTATTGAAGTATCTGTCACTCTCCAAAGGGTAGTCTGTATTGATAATGTCTACCCCCAGCTTATGCAATTTTTTCCATGCTTTGGGCGTATCTGGTATGGCCCATAACCTCAGTAGTTTCCCCTGGTCATGAACCTGATGAGCCAGTTTTTTTATATTGGCTTTATCCTTTGAAGCCAACCTTCCATTGCCTGTCCATTTGCTGTATTTTGAAAACGCATTACTGATAAAAGCTATTTTTTTTAATGCTTCATCACTATATACTTCATCAGGTCTGCCATCAAATTGAATATAATAGGGAAAAAGATTGAATGAAGAAGGTTCAGGACGATCACCACTGATTACAAAGAGCGGCATATTATTGATGCCATTCTGCTTCAGTTCCTGTTCCATTTTCGCTAATTTATTTTGCAATAGTTTTAATGCCGCTTTATGGTCTTGTTTGATGTCGATCATTAACACAGGAGAATAGGAAGAGGTTGCTGATAAATAGTATTTTATCAAAGGCTGCAGGTATAATTTATCTAATGTTATACTCCTGTTTACTTTTTCTATATGATGTGCTACACATAAGAGACTGTCAACAGGAAAAATATCGGCTTCTATAGAATATACCCTGGCTTGCATAGCACCATGAAAAGGAATGCTTCTCTCGTAATCATTATGCGCATGAATTTTAACCTGTGCATTTAAATCAAAAGCATACAAAAGAATGAAACAACAATAAAAAATTGTTTTCAAGTAGTAAAATTTTCTTCAAACTGTCAATTAAAAACTAAGCTTTCTAATAAGATATTTCAGATATTTTAACAGGGCGGTTTTCCTTTAAAGATCTGATTGCTGCAAGGCCAATCACCAATGATTGTAAACCATCTTCTCCATCAACAGGCAGGGGTTCGCCTGACAACACACAGGAAATGAATTCATTCATTTCATTGCGATAGGCTGCTTCATATCTTTCTAAAAAAAAGTGCAGAGGTAAACTGCTATGTACTCCCTGGCTGTTATATACACGATGTGAATCATTAAATCTGTTCTCTGCCTGCACCATTCCCTTAGAACCAAATACTTCTAACCTTTGATCGTATCCATATGCCGCTTCTCTGCTGTTATCAATAACCGCCATAGTGCCATCACCATAAGTTAACAAAACAACAGCCGTATCAATGTCGCCTGCATCACCTATTGCTCTGTCAATCAATACAGCTCCTTTAGCAAAAACTTCTGCTATTTCTTTACCGACAATGAAACGGGCCATATCAAAATCATGAATCGTCATATCCAGAAACAATCCGCCTGATGTTTTGATATAGCTTACAGGAGGTGCGCCAGGATCTCTGCTTGTAATTTTTACGAGGTGTGGATCTCCTACATTTCCTTCTTTTACCAGGTCACGTACTTTTTTAAATTCAGGATCGAACCTTCTGTTAAAACCCAACATTAGTTTTGTACCGCTTTGTTTCACCACCTTCAATACCTCTACCACTCTTTCAAGTGAGAGGTCAAGGGGTTTTTCACAAAAAATATTTTTGCCTGCTTTTGCGGCCATTTCCACATAGTCTGCATGAGTGTTTGTTGGTGAGCAAATAACAACAGTGTCCACTTCAACATGATTGATAAGCTCTTCAAAACTTGTAGTTGTAAAATTTATTTGCAGGTCCTTTGCATGCTGCAGACAATCCTCCATAGGATCCATAGCTGCCACAACATTAACCTGTGAAGTGTTCATCAGATTAGCCAAATGAATCTTACCGATCCTGCCTAAGCCTGCAATGCCAACATTTAATTTTTTCATCTTTAATATTATTATAACCCCAGTGATTTTAAATAATTTCTATTAGCCTGTGCACAAAATTTCGGATTACCCATGCCAGGTAAAATATCCTGCTCTACTACTATCCAGTCATTATAATTCAGCTTCTTTAATTCTTTTACAATGGATTTAAAATCTACAACTCCTTTTCCCAATTCACAAAAAACACCCCTCTTCAGGGCATCAAAATAATCGCCGTTGGCTTCTGCAGATTCTTTTGCAGCTTTTGGATTGTAATCTTTAAAATGCACATGCCATATCCGGTCAGAATATTTTTTTAAAGCTTCAACGGGGTCTCCCCCGCCGAAAGCATAATGCCCCATATCAAGACATAAACCAAGCAGTTTCGAATCAGTTAGGGACAGTAGCTTATCTACTTCTCCAGGTGTTTCCACATAGCCTGCACAGTGATGATGAAATACTGTTCGCAAACCATATTTTTCTTTCACTGCTGATGCAATTTTTTCTGCCCCTTCAGCATATACCTTCCATTGATCATTTGTAAGCACCATGGAAGAATTGATCCGTCCCGCATTCTGAGTGCGTTCTTCTATTGATCCATTATCATCTGCCAAAACGATTAATGCAAGCTTATACCCTGCATCATACATCAGCCCGGCTACTTGCAATGCAGCGTCAATGCCTGACTGATGTGATTTTTCGTCCTCAAGAGCCACCGGTACAAATGCACCTAATAATTCTAATCCTCTTTTTTTGATCTCTTTTTTTAAATGAACAGGATCTGTAGGCATAAATCCCCAGTCCCCGAGTTCTGTGCCTTCGTAACCTGTCTCTTTGATTTCATCCAAAACCTGATCATAGCCCAGCTGTTGCGATTTCTCTTCTAAATCAAACTCCAGCGCTCCCCAGGAGCAAGGTGCATTAGCTATTTTAATCATTCTTTTAATTTGCGTGATTAATTACTTTATCAGATTTTAAATACAAGATTGATTTTTTCAACTTAATAATATATAAACCAATATAGTTATAATAATGAGCGAAAAACCAACAGGTTTGGCATATTTCCAGGGTGTAATATTCACTTCGCCTGTATGAGTCGGCGTATATGGATTTTTGTTTTTATAGATGGCTGATACAATCAGCATGACAAGCATGTTCAGCACAAACTCAATTCCCCATACATGCACAAAATGTATATCTACTTTTAAGATAAACGTGGTAATGATATAAAACAATAAACCTGTAAAAACCGCCACCTTTGCACCGGTAGCTGAAATGCTTTTGATAAAAAAACCTCCGATCAAAATAGAAGCAATTGGAATGAAAAATATGCCGTTCAATTGTTGAAGCAGTTGATACAAACCTTCCGGTGCTTTAGCAACAAGGGGTGCGACAATGATGGAAAATACAGCCATGATGACTGTAGTCCATTTACCTATTTTCACCAGCCTTTTTTCACTTGCAGCAGGATTTATCTGACGCTTATACACGCCAAGACTAAACAATGTGGCGGCACTGTTTAATACTGCATTCAGCGTACTTAAAACTGTGCCCATTACTACGGCAGCAAAAAAACCTACCATGGAAACAGGCAATACCTTTTTAACCAGATTGGGATAAATGGTGTCCTGGTTATCGTACAAAGAATCCCTGAAATAATAATACCCGATCACACCAGGCAGCACAATAATGATAGGCATAAGTATTTTGAAGACGCCCATCAATAAAAAACCTTTTTGTGCCTCTTTTAAATTAGCGGCGCCTAAAGCTCTTTGCACTATTACCTGGTTCATACACCAGAAATAGATCTGGTTGATGACCAAACCGGTGAATAAGGTGCCAAATGGCAGAACAGAATCTTTACTGCCGATAGAATTAAATTTTTCAGGCGCAGCATCATAAACCCTGGTAAGTCCGGTGGCAATATTATGATCACCAATATTCCATAATGCCAGAATAGGGATAATCAGACCGCCCACGAATAATCCAATGCCATAAATCAGATCTGAATAAGCAATGGCTTTTAAACCTCCGAATATGGCATAGACCGATCCTAAAACTCCAATTGCAATGATCAAATAAAGCAATGACAAATCTTTACTTATTTGAAGTTTTTCTGAAACATCAAACAGGGTTTCCATATTCAAAGCACCGGTATACAGAACAATAGGTAGAAGCGTGACGACAAAAGACACCAGCAATAAAAGATTGACTATGGTATGCGTAGTTTTATCAAAACGTAATTCCAGGTACTGAGGGATTGTAGTCAGTCCCATTTTTAAATAACGGGGAATAAAATACAAAGCTCCGATAACGAGTGCAATAGCAGAAGTTACTTCCCAGGCCATTACAATAAATCCATTTTTGTATGAAGAACCATTCATCCCTACCAGGTGCTCGGTTGATATGTTGGTAAGCAACATAGAAACAGCAATTAAAGAAGCGCTTAATGTTCTGCCGCCAAGAAAATATCCTGATGCTGTTTCAAAATTCGCTTTCCTGAGTTTATACCAGGTGTAAAACCCCACAAGCAGTGTGAAAGCGATGAAGCTGAAGAGTGAAATATTCATCTTTTCGTTTTTTGGTTGTTAAAGATGGTGACGTTGTTTTTTCTTATTGTCTTTTAATTTTTCAAAACTTTCATTCACTGATGATATAGTTGAGACTTCAGCAACAGGCACATCCCACCATGTATACCCTCCCACTCTTTGCTCACGGTCTGTTTCAATATAAATTACTGTTGTGCGTTCAGTTTGTTTTGCTTTTCCAAGAGCTGCTTTAAAATCATCAATTGTTTTTGTACGTAAAACAATAGCTCCCAAACTTTCTGCATTAGTGGCCAGATCAACGGGTAAAATTTTCCCATCAAGCTGACCTGTTTCTTTATTCCTGAATTTATATTCGGTGCCAAAGCCTTTTGTACCTAAAGCATTTGATAACCCACCAATACTCGCAAAGCCATTATTATTAATTAAAATAATAGTAAGCTTATAACCTTCCTGTATAGAGGTTACAATCTCCGCTGACATCATAAGATAACTTCCATCGCCCACCATTACATACACCTCACGGGAAGGATCAGCCATCTTAGCTCCCAATCCCCCTGCAATTTCATATCCCATGCAGGAATATCCATATTCAAGATGGAAACCTTTACAATCCTGTGTGCGCCATAATTTATGCAGGTCTGCAGGCAAACTACCTGCAGCACAAACAACAATATCTTTTGCCGAAGAAAAATTATTTACTGCTCCGATCACTTCGCCCTGACTTACCAACACACCATGAGAAAGCGAATAAATTTTATCCACTGTTTTATTCCATTCCGCATTATATTTTTTTATTGTTGAAGAATATTTATCTGCAACTTTATAAGTGTTTAATATCTTATCCAGTTCACTTATCGTTTCTCTTGCATCGCCCACTACCGGCAATGCTCCCTGTTTAAAGG
>MWVT01000323.1_pt1 | contig 10534 bp, 9 predicted proteins | sample 1047201 | NCBI WGS metagenome assembly MWVT01 (sample SAMN06349988, study PRJNA376086) | soil metagenome | isolation source: TG5-1 sample Antarctic (ecotone) soil | place: Antarctica | collected 2015-01-13 | reverse complement strand
GTGTAATACAGCCATTTATAAGGCTTAAGCAATTACTCACTCAACGAAGTGGTTTTGTTCGGGATAAGAAAGCACATGAGCACAGAATGAAAGAATTGTTAGTGATAATGGACTTTAAAGCGGGTGATCCAATCATTAAACATTACAGGCAGGCCGTTGATTTTGCTATAAAGACGACCAAAAAACAAAAGCTGAAATAAAGAAAATTATCACAGCAGATGAAGCGATGAGCAAAAACTTTAGTCTCATTACTTCTATACCTGGTATAGGTCCTGTTAATGGATGGATACGATTGCTAACATCGAAAATTTTGAATGCTTCCCTGATGGAAGAACTAATGGCGCTTATATCGGAGTGGTGCCATATGAACACTCTTCCGTCACCAGCAATATAACCATTAAAGGCAGATTTATCGATGGCGGCAAAAGCTTCCGTGGAGCATGACCCAGAGATGAAACTATATTATGAAAGGAGGCTTGCCTTGGGAAAAAAACATATGGCCATCATGAATGAAGTGAAATTTCAACTCGTATTAAGAACGTTCGCTGTTGTCAATAAGGGAGAAATTTATGTGAAAAACCTAAAAGCAGCAGCCTGATTTTGGTGATTTGATAAACTTAAAATACGCACACTTTATCATAGGTAATGCTCTTGAACATGAAGTTAAGTACGGCACAAAATACACAAATAGAATAAACTCACACTTCACCACATCCATTGCTTTTTAGTTGTGTCTTTACCTTCTTCATATCCTAAAAAAGTTTTGGTTTCTTTTTAGAGTTATAAAAAATTAATAAGATAAAGACTGATGATTTGACATTTTTCTTTTAGCTTAATGCAAATATTTACTGCTTTACATTACTTTGCTTTATAAATGATCCGGATACATGATAAACTCGTGAAGAATGATAAAATTCTTTAAAACAAAACCTTCATGTACACACTTATAACGCTGCTATTTATTGCGGGTTACGCTGCCATAGCATTTGAACATCCGCTTAAAATCAACAAAACAGCAAGTGCCTTACTCACGGGAGTGTTATGCTGGGTTGTTTATATAATGGGTAGCCCGGATACAGATATTGTTTCGGGGCAACTGTATGAACATTTAGGACAAATATCAGGGATCTTGTTTTTCCTATTAGGTGCAATGACGATTGTTGAATTAATTGATGCCCATGATGGTTTTGAAGTTATCACCCACAAAATAACAACAACGGATAAACGTAAATTACTGTGGATAATAAGCTTTGTTGCATTTTTTCTTTCAGCTGTTCTTGACAACCTTACTACCACCATTGTAATGGTTTCCCTGCTAAGAAAATTAATTGCTGACAAGCAAACAAGAATGTTTTTTATTGGCATGGTGGTTATAGCCGCCAATGCAGGTGGCGCCTGGACCCCGATAGGAGATGTAACTACAACCATGTTGTGGATTGGGGGTCAGATAACTACCGGAAATATCATGATCAAATTAATTTTACCAAGTTTAGCATGTTTGATTGTTCCGCTAATCTTTCTGTCCTTCAGCATTAAAGGAAAAATTGAAAACGCACCAATTATTGAAATTAAGGAGACAAATCCAACCACTGCTTTTGAACGAAAATTGATACTGGGATTGGGAATTGGTGCATTGATATTTGTTCCCGTTTTTAAAACGATCACTCATCTGCCGCCATTTTTAGGAATATTATTCGGACTGGGTGTGCTCTGGGTAGTGACAGAGATCATTCATAAAAATAAAAATGATGCGGATAAAGATGTTTATTCTGTTGTGCATGCTTTAAGGAAGGCCGATGTGCCAAGTGTTCTTTTTTTCCTCGGAATTCTTGTTGCCATTGCGGCATTGGAGTCAACACATTTGTTGGCCAACCTTGCCACTTACATGGATAGTACTATTGGTAATATAAATGTGATTGTTATCTCAATCGGGTTGCTTTCCGCTATTGTTGATAATGTACCGTTGGTAGCTGCAACAATGGGAATGTATGATATGCAGACTTACCCAACTGATCATTACTTTTGGGAGTTTATTGCTTATTGTGCAGGAACCGGAGGCAGTTGCCTGATCATTGGTTCTGCCGCAGGTGTGGCGGCTATGGGAATGGAGAAAATAGATTTTTTCTGGTATGTAAAAAAAATAGCTCTGCTTGCATTGTTAGGATATTTTGCAGGGGCGCTCATTTACATAGCCCAGCATTATTTTTTTTATTCATGAATACAATAGTTGTTTTAAAACGTTATATTTTTTTACCAACCGCCTAAAGGTTTTTTGTAAATTTGAAATATGACGGTTGTGCTCGTCTCCATAATGTTTGTAGCCCTGGCATTTGCAGGCATCGCCATTAAAATTTTAGTGAAAAAAAATGGCAGGTTTTCCGGAACCTGTAGCGGCAACAATCCCTTATTACAAAATGAAGGTGGCGCTTGTAGTGTTTGCGGAGCAAAGCCACAAGAAAAATGTAAATCTTAGAAGCTGGTAAATAATTTAAAATACCAGCATCAATTTTCATGGCACCATCCTCGCAATCAATTCATCGGTATAACAGTTAGTAGCTTCGCCTTCAATACTTAGTTTGTAAAATTTAAATAGCCTCTGAAGGAATTTCTTTTATCCATTCTTTCAACGTTTCGGAGGTATATGTTTTCCAACTGCCATTTTCATCGTATATAAAAAAAACCTCCAGTTGTAATTCTTTGTGCTCCGATAAAAATTGTTTTGCTCTTTCCATCCCCATTACCATAAAAGCTGTTGCATATGCGTCAGCTGTCATACAATCGCCGGCAAGTACTGTAGCACTTAGTAAATTGTGTTTTGCAGGATAACCGGTTCTGGGATCAATAATATGAGCTAATTTTTTTCCATTTTCTAAATAAAACTTTCTATAATTACCGGAAGTCGCAAGAGCCCTGTCTTTTAATTTTACAATTGCTTTTAAAGGTCTGCCATCTGTAAGAGCTTCATTTGGTTGATCAATGCCTATTGTCCAATTTTCGTTATTTCTCTTTTTCCCTTTCGCTCTCACCTCCCCTCCCAGTTCTACCAGGTAATTAATTATTCCTTTGCTTTCAAGATAAGCTGCTAAAACATCTATTGTATATCCCTGGGCAAGGGCATTAAAATCAAGCATGGTTTGCGGCTTTTGCTTTACCACTTTCTTTCTTTCCAGTAACACCATTTTATATCCTATGAAGTGGAGCAAGCTATCTATCATGGCACTGTCAACTGTTGCTTTTTTAGTAAAACCAAATCCCCAGGCATTAATTACAGGAGCAACGGTCACATCAAAAAACCCATTTGTTTTTTCAGAAATCTCCGTGGCTTTGTTGAAAACTTCTATAAAATAGTTATCAACTATTACATCGGTATCATTTTTATTTACCCGGGAAATGATTGAAGCCGGTACATAAGTGGAAAGGGATAAATCAATTTTATTAAATATGGATTCGAACGCTTTCTTATAATTTAAATTGTCGTTTGACAGATAAGTAATTTGCCAGGTGGTTCCTTGTGCTTCGCCTGCAATCTTATTTAAATTATTACTTTGCTGGTTGCAATTTATCAGGAAAAAAAAAGCAACAATTATTAGCGATATAAACTTCATTGATGTATGCTGATTACTACGCAAGTATACGTAAGCTATTGTCCAACATTTCTTACCCACCAAAGTCATCAAATGCAATATTGCCCGGCGGAACACCTAATTCATCGAGCATTTTAAAGACTGCTGCATTCATCATGGGAGGGCCACAAAGATAATATTCAAGTTCCTCTGGTTCCGAATGGTATTTAAGGTAATTTTCAAAAAGCACATTGTGAATAAAACCGGTATATCCCGTCCAGTTATCTTCTGGCAATGGTTCGGATAATGCTATGTTATATTGAAAATTAGAATACAGTTTTTCTATTTCTCTAAACTGTTCTGTATAAAATACTTCTCTTAATGAGCGTCCGCCGTACCAGAAAGTTACTTTTCTTTCTCTCTCTTTTTTTGTATGAAATAAGTGGAATAAATGTGAACGGAGTGGCGCCATGCCTGCACCTCCGCCGATGTAAATCATTTCTTTTTTTGTTGGCTTAATATGAAATTCACCGAAGGGACCTGATATGTTTACCTTATCACCCGGTTTCAGTCCAAATGCATACGACGAACAAATACCAGGGTTTACATTCATAAACCCGCCCGCCTTTCTATCGAAAGGTGGAGTGGCAAGACGGATATTAAGCATGATTATATTACCTTCTGCCGGATGATTGGCCATTGAGTAAGCACGGAAAATGGGTTCCGTATTTTTCATCTTTAAATCCCAGATATTGAATTTATTGTAATCATCATGAAAACGTTCGTCTATATTATGCAATTTGTTTTTAAAATCAATTTCACAAACAGGTACGTCTATTTGAATATAACTTCCTGATTCAAATTCCAAAAATTCGCCTTCAGGTAATTTAACTACCAGCTCTTTAATATAAGTAGCCACATTATCATTTGAAACCACTTCACATTCCCATTTCTTAATACCAAATATTTCTTCCGGTATTTTTATTTCCATGTTTTGCTTCACCTTTACCTGGCAACCTAATCGCCAGTTATCCTGCTGTTGTTTTCTTGTAAAATAAATTTTTTCTGTAGATAAAATTTCTCCACCACCTGATAGCACCTGGCATTTACACATAGCACAAGTACCGCCGCCACCGCAGGCTGAAGGCAGGAATATTTTTTTATTGGCTAAAGTAGTAAGTATGCTGGAGCCTGCTTCTACTTCAATCCGTTCCTGCCCGTTGATCATTAATTTAACAAGCCCCGAGGGCATCAGTTTTGCCTTTGCAAACAAAATAAGACTGACCAGAAATAAACTGAAAACAAGAAAGACAGTTACGCTGGCAATAATTGTTGTAGTATCAAATGCGAGTAAAACCATAAGGCAGATTGAAATAATTTATAACGCTACACCCATGAACATCATAAACGCCATACCCATTAGCCCGGTTATAATAAAAGTAATTCCCAACCCTCTCAACGGAGGAGGTACATTGGAATAACGAAGCTTTTCACGTATGGCTGAAATAGCCACGATCGCCAGGAACCAGCCCACACCCGAACCTAATCCGAAAGTAGTGGCTTCTCCCACTGTAGCATATTCTCTTTCCTGCATAAAAAGAGCACCACCTAATATGGAACAATTTACCGCGATGAGTGGTAAAAAGATTCCAAGCGCTCCGTATAAAGCAGGAGCAAATTTTTCTACAATCATTTCTACCAATTGAACAATAGCAGCAATAATTGCAATGAACATAATAAAACTGAGAAAACTGAGATCCACATCGGCAAAACTGGCCGATAACCAACTCATTGCCCCAGGCTTTAGCAGGTAGTTTTCCATGAGATAACAAACCGGAACAGATACGCCCAATACGAATATAACGGCCATGCCTAACCCAACAGCATTCTTCACTGTTTTTGAAATGGCCAGGTAAGAGCACATGCCAAGGAAATAGGCAAAGATCATGTTCTCAATAAACACCGCTTTAATAAATATGTTGACGTGTTCCATATCGTCTGATTTAAAAAATTAATTAGGCTCTATTAATTTGGTGTTTTTACTTCTTTGTATCCAGATAAAAATTCCTACAATAATTAAAGCCATGGGAGGTAAAATGGCCATGCCGTTATTAAAATATCCTGCTTTATAAAAAGAATCAGGTACAACCTGGAAACCCATCAATTTTCCCGATCCAAATAATTCTCTTACGGCAGAAACAGCCACCAGTATCAATCCATAGCCCAATCCATTACCAATACCATCTAAAAAAGAGGGCCAGGGTTTATTTGCCATTGCAAATGCTTCCAGGCGTCCCATAATTATACAATTGGTTATAATTAACCCAACGAAAACAGATAGCTGCTTGCTTACATCATACACAAAAGCTTTTAGCACCTGGTCAACTAAAATTACGAGGGCTGCCACAACCACTAATTGAACGATAATTCTTATTCTGTTTGGAATAACATTTCTTAAAGTGGAAATTACCAGGTTAGAAAATGCACAAACTACTACAACCGATAAAGCCATAACAATTGATGGTTTCATCTGAACAGTAACTGCCAATGCAGAGCAAATGCCTAATACCTGAACCGTTATAGGATTACTATCATTTAACGGATCTCTTAACAGCTTTTTATTTGCGGAAGAAAATAAACGCTCCTTCGGTTCTTTAACCTTTACGGGAACTTTAATTGTTTCTGTGCTCATACCAGGTTTTTTTAATCAGTATCGCTTTTCATTCTTAGCACTGAGGTTTCATGTCAAATTTTTGTTGTACTATTTATTTTTATTTCCTGTTTTATTATTACGGATGTTTCTTTACCTGAAACATAATTTGCCTATTAATTTGCATTCCCTTTTTCTATCACCACTTCACCGCCATCTTTATTCATCGTCTTAAAATAAGGCATGTAGTTTCCGAGGGTTCTTTTAAGCATTTCGGTAACGCCATTACTGGTAATTGTTCCTCCTGAAATTGCATCTACCCCATGCAGATCATCTGGCGCAGCTCCACCTTTAACAACTTTAACCGAAACAAAAGTACCGGCTTCATCAAAGATCTTTTTTCCAACAAATTGATTTTGAAATTCCGCCGTATTTATTTCCGCACCTAAACCGGGGGTTTCTCCTTTGTGACCGAAACTGGCGCCGTGCACTGTATTCATATCACCTTCCAAAGCCATATAACCCCAAATGGGCCCCCACAAACCTTTGCCTCTTACTGGAATAATATAATATAATTTACCATTTTTATTAAAGACAAACAAAGGAAATAATTGCTTGTCGGTTTCGCCGGTTTTTGCTTTATCCAACTCTTTCTTTAAATCAATATCAAAGGCAGTAATATCGCCGGTAACCCTTTCTCCCTTATTGTTAAGCACCACTTGTTCCTTAATATATTGATTAAATAATTTTTCGGCTTCTTTAGCATCAGTTTGAACTCCTATGCTGCCCAAAATATTCTGCATTTTTTCAATCCTGATATTTTTTGCCTGGTAAGGTCCTAACCCAATAGCGGCTAAAGCTAAAAGTACAGCGACAACCACCACCATAACGGTAGAGAAAAGAAATGTAAAACCACTGCTGTTCTTATTTATCATTGGGCTTTAACTCGTTTTAATCTGCTATTAATATTAGCTTTTACTATGTAATGATCAATTAATGGCGCCATTACATTCATAAATAGAATGGCCAGCATCATTCCTTCTGGATAAGCGGGATTGAATACACGGATCATAATTGCAAATAACCCTATTAAAAAACCGTAAATGTATTTTCCCGTGTTTGTTTGAGCTGCAGTAACTGGATCGGTAGCCATAAAGATGGCTCCAAAAGCAAACCCTCCCAATACGAGTTGGTGCAAGGGAGAAATCTGCATCAGTGTATTAACACCAAATACATTAAAGATTGCCGCCATCATCAATCCACCGATAAAAACCGAGAGCATAATTCTCCAGCTGCCTATTCCTGTATAAATTAAAATCGCGGCACCAATAAGGCATGCCAACGTAGATGTTTCTCCGATTGAACCGGGAATAATACCTAAAAATGAATCTCCAATTCCGGGAATTTTATCCGCATATCCTGAAGCCGCATCGCCTAAGGGTGTAGCTCCACTAAAACCATCTACGAGTTTTTGACCTTTTTCTAAACCAGTATTGATCCAGACCTCGTTACCTGACATTTTAGTTGGATAAGCAAAGAAAAGGAATGCCCTGGCCGTTAACGCCGGATTTAAGATATTCATTCCCGTACCTCCAAAAACTTCTTTTCCTATAATAACAGCAAAAATCGTTGAAACCGCCACCATCCATAAGGGAACATCCACCGGCATGACTAATGGTATCAGCATTCCTGAAACCAAAAAACCTTCATTGATAGTATGCTTCCTGATAATTGCAAAAATAAATTCCACACCTAAACCAGTAGCATACGATACTATAACTAAAGGCATCACTTTTATTGCTCCGAAAATAAAATTATCCATTAATGAAGCGTCAATAATTCCTAAAGCCTGGTGGTGCTGATACCCTACATTCCACATACCAAATAAAAGACAAGGCACTAATGACAACACGACTAAAATCATAGTTCGCTTTAGATCGATGGCATCACGAATATGGGCTCCCCTTGAAGGAGCAGTATGATCGGGAACAAAAAGAAAGGTTTCAAAAGCATTGAAAGCCGGATAGAATTTCTCCAGTTTCCCACCTTTTTCAAAGGGCGGTTTTATTTTATCTAATAATTTTCGAAGTGGCTTCAAGTAAAAAATATTATATGATAAAAGTTCGATGCCTGCCTGCTTATAAGGAATTTACACTATTATAATTTATCCATTTGTATTTAAACAATGCCCGGTTCAATTATAATGAATATAATGAATAGTTTTCTATCCATTAAATGATTTGGTATGCCACTTCCCCATAAGAAGATCATTCGTCTGAAAGTTTGATTTACCCACTTTTTAGAAAACAGGAGCAAAGCGGAAACCTGGTATGCACTAATATTAAAAAATTCCGTTAGTAAATAGTGTTAAGCTAACTCTGTTAAGTCACAACTTTTGACTGGTCCGGGTGCGATCAACTTAACACTAACCGAATTCCTTCCGGATAATATCAAGCCCTCTGCGAATAATTTCCTGTGATTCTATTTTAGAAGTACAGACAAATTCGCAAAGAGCAAAATCTTCTTCCACCACTTCATATATTCCCAGGTTCTCCATTAATTCTATATCCTCTATCAATATGGATTTCAAAAGATGAACCGGGTAAATATTCATTGGGAAAACTTTTTCATATTCACCGGTTACCACAAAAGGCCGTTCCTCACCATGCAGGTTTGTATTCAGATCGTGCTTTTTATTTGGATTGAGCCAGGAAAAAAAAGTTCGCGACATACTGAATTTCTTAAATCCCGGAGCTAACCATCCCATAAATTCAGGCTCACGCCCTTCGGGAATAACTGTTATCTGGTAATCATAAAAATCTAAATAACCATCACCACTAATTTGATTACCCGTTAAAACATTTCCACTAATTATCCTGTTTTCCCCTTCCTTTAGCTGGCCATCCGCAATTATATTTTTTACAGCGCTGCCAACAATGGTTTTATAATATTTTGGATTTTTTATTTGTGAGCCAGTTAAAGCAACCATGCTGGAAGCATCGAATTTTCCCTGCATAAATAATCTTCCCACGATAAGAACACCCTGAGGATTGAGACACCATACTACTTCACCTTTATTTACCGGGTCGATAAGATGTATTTGTACCCCTACATTTCCAGCCGGATGAGGACCTGAGATTTTATTAATTTCCACTCCTTTAGCATTAGTGAAAACTTTAGTAGCCGTTGTATCAGCATCCATATTTAAATGTACTTTCCCATCTGTTAATTTCCGCAAAGCATCTAACCCTGTTTGAAATGCTGAATCCTCCCCTTGCATAATCAAATCGTTATCAGGCGCAAGGGGGTTGCTGTCGAAAGCAGAGATAAAAATAGATTTCGGTGTTTCGTTAGGGTTGGCTATAATTCCAAAAGGCCTCTGGCGGATGAATGGCCATACGCCGCTATTCAATAATGTCTGAATAATATCTTCCCTGCTTAGGTCATGGGGGTTTGTTTTATTAAAAGATACATACCTGATTTCTTTGTCGGCTAATATTTTAACTTCCAGTATTCTTCTTTTTTCACCTCGCAAAATTTCAATAATTTCTCCGCTGACAGGTGAACAGAATTTAATGGCTTCATTATTTTTATCATTAAATAATGCAGTTCCTGCAAATACCTCATCACCTTGCTTAACTAATAATTTAGGAGTTATACCAATAAAATTGGTTGGTTTTATTGCGAAGGTTTCAGGCAGAGGGAGATCGGAAATTATTTTATCGGCTTCACCTACCAGTTTGATATCCAAGCCCCTTTTTATCATGATATATTTTGACATGCAAGAAAGATTAATTGAATAAAACCAGCCAGACAAAAATATAATTTAATCCGATGTTGAAAATTATTTCTGTACCGCTCCGGGTAACAGTTTATCTATTAATAATTAATTTCAGTAAAAACTATACCTGGCAAATACTACCGTAAAATAATAAACTTCAATCTAAAAATTTAAGCTGTACCAGGCCTCGCTATTTTCGAACCAGTTAAATAAGGCTTGTTTTTATTCTAAGATTACAATAACTTACAAATAGGAATTTTTAAATAACAGAACAACCAGGTAATAAATAAGAAACTGAATTTTAGCCGTTAAAAGAAATAATAAAAAAGTATTTACTAATTTCTATAAAGTATTTATCTTTTTAATTAAGGTTAATACATCCACTTTTAAAAATTGTTTTATGGGATCGGTCAATCATATTTTAAGAGCAAAAGCTAATGCCATCTTTTCAATTACTCCCGATACTATAGTTTATGAAGCCCTTGAACTTATGGTTGAAAAAAATGTGAGTGCACTAGTGGTAATGGAAAACGAAAAACT
>MWVT01000322.1_pt1 | contig 10536 bp, 11 predicted proteins | sample 1047201 | NCBI WGS metagenome assembly MWVT01 (sample SAMN06349988, study PRJNA376086) | soil metagenome | isolation source: TG5-1 sample Antarctic (ecotone) soil | place: Antarctica | collected 2015-01-13 | reverse complement strand
TTTATCTTTAGGTAATAAGTAGGCATCTACGCCCGCGTCTCCACTCATGATCAGCAAACTCTGCCGCTGCAACTCAAAGCTATGCGGCAATACGTTCGCCAGCGAAAGTGGAAACTACATCTCCAAGTCGAAGAGGTCGGCTCCGGCGCCAAGCAGCGACCCAAACGTGAAGAGTTACTGAAGGCAGCGCGTCGGCGTGAAGTGGATGCCATCGTCGTCTGGAAACTCGACCGCTGGGGGCGTTCACTCCCCGACTTGATCGCTTCACTTGCTGAACTGCGTGACCTTGGAATTGCATTCGTCTCATTGACGGAAGCCTTGGACTTCACGACCTCGGCGGGACGGGCGATGATCGGTCTGCTATCGGTGTTCGCGGAGTTTGAGCGCGACATCATCAGAGAGCGAGTGAAAGCCGGGATCGCGCAGGCACGTGCCGAAGGTCGAGAGCACGGGCGACCGCAGACAGCGCGAAAGAAACTGACAGAGGTGAAAAGACTCTTTAAGAAGGGGTGGAACAAGTCTCAGATAGCGCGGGAACTCGAGATCAGCCGGGGTTCAGTCATCAACATGCTCAAATAAGACATAGTCTTTAATAGTCATCTAACACGAGTGGTGTCCGATAAGGTATTTTATGTCGTGGCGTGCAATTTTATTGAAGAATTTCCGCGAAGGCTATCACACCGGCGCCGAGCCGTTCCGGGTCTGATACCCCATGAGAGAAGAAGAAAAAGGGTAGTGATGTAATTTTGTGTTGGCAGGGGAAAAGATAAAATCCGCTTGTGGCTTACGTCATGGTCGGCTCTAATTGCCGACGGAGGTTCAAGCCCTCAAGCGGATTTTCCATATCGTAATTGCTTCATAGTGTAACTGTCAATAGGTCTTTGATTGACCACACGCTTTTGGCTATTCCCGCTTGACCGATTCAAGCTATCAAGCCCGTAAGCCCTGAAACGGCGCGCGCAGGGCTTACGTGGGCGCGCCGTTGACCTGAAGCCTTACCCTGCTATCCCTTTTTTCAGCGTCGGGCTTGCGAGATGTATCCGCGTTCGTAAAGTGGCTTAACAAACACATCCAAAAGAAATCAAGACCGCCAGAGCCTTCGCTTCTCTGGCGGTCTTAATTGCTCTCCATATAGAATATGGAGAATCCCAACAAGAGGGCAGCAATATACGCGCAACCATTCTGTGAGTCAACGTTAATTACCGGGCACCCCTCAGAATTATTAGGCAAGGGGCAATTATTAGGCAAAGCCGCTTCTCCGGTTAGAGAATGTTAGAGCTTCAGCCTTCCCCGCCGATCACTTCCGGCCACTCGTCCGCGCGGCCTCACGGCGATTGAAACACTCCAGACTCTTCGCAATGTAGGCCGCGCCGCGCGCCTCTTCGTTTAGATAAGCGCTTGACCAATCCGTTACCTCGTCGGCAATGGCGTTGTAAAGGCCAACGGGCGTGGCCGGGTTCTCTAGCCATTAGTCTTAAGCGACTTTTTTGCATGGCTTTAATTTAGCGTCAAAATACCACCGTATTAAATCTACAAGATTTCGGTCATGTCTTTTGAGACACGAAAGGGCAAGGAGTATTGAAGTTTTACATTCGACTTTTATAAAACGCACGTTCAGAGCACATGTTTACCTATCTTGAATCTATCTTGATCTATCACTAACTCTTCTGTATGCTGGCGATCTTTAAGGGAGAGGTTATGGCAAGACAAAATCCATCTGATTTTATTACAGTCGCGGAAGCCCGCGCGCTGCTTGGCGTGAGTCGTGTCAAAATCGCGCAGCTACTCAAGCGCGGCGATCTGCGTTATTTCACTAATCCGCTCGACGAACGCGAAAAGCTTATCAGCCGGGCGGAAGTCGAAGCACTCAAACCAAAGCGTGCGGAGGCAGCATGAAAACCATCTGCATCGCCAACCACAAGGGCGGGTGCGCCAAGACAACGACGGTGCTCAATCTCGCCGTCGTGCTCGCTTCACAGGGCGCGCGAGTGCTTGCCGTTGACCTCGACCCGCAAGGCAATCTTTCGTCGGCGCTCGGCGTTGACTTACAGGAGCTGGAACAATCGCGGCTCACGTCGCACCGCTTGATGCTCGACCGTTCCGGCGACCCGACCGCGTATCTCATCCACGTCCGCCCGAAACTCGACCTAATCCCGGCGTGCCTTGACCATGACGCGGAGACACTGCTCGAAGGCGCGCACGTTTCGCGCGAGCTGCTACTTAAAACGCGGCTCACTTCCCTTGCCAACCGCTATGACTTTTGCGTGATAGACACGCCGCCAGCCTTGCGCGTGCCGACTTTGAACGCGCTCGCCCTGTCTGATTTAACGATCATCCCGATTGAACCATCCAGCTTCGCGCTTGTCGGACTCACACAGTTGATGCGCGTCATCGCACAGGTTCGCCAAGCGTACAGCCCGAAAATGATCATCATGGCGCTCTCGACGATGTACGTTGCTCGCCAGAACCTCGACCGTGAAGTACGCGGGCGGCTCGAAGCGCATTTCAGCACTAACGTATTCGATACGACGATCCCGCGCGCTGTCGGCGTCTCGCAAGCCATCGCCGCCGGGCAAGCCATCAACGAAGCCGATCTCTTCAGCCCGGCAACGAAGGCTTACAAACAATTAGCGAACGAGATAAGGAGTTGGTTAGGTGAAGAAATCAACACTAGAGAAAATGCGCGCGAATCTCGATAAGGCGCTTGAGCCGCCGCGAGCGACCACAACGCCGAAGGATGACAACTCCGAATCCATCGCGTTGCGCTACGCTATTCCTGACAAACCTACAAGCGGAACCCGTGCGGAAACCGCACCCCATGCGGAAACCGCATCCCATGCGGAAACCGACACGGAACCCGTGCAAATAGTATCGGATGCGGTTTCCGCACCCCATGCGGAAACCGCACGGGTTCGCGGATTTTTGAAAGTGCCAAACGATCTCATTTATCGCATGTTACCAAACCTTAAACCAAGTGAGGCTGTTGCATTTCTAAGGCTCTATGCGCTGTCGCATGGCTTTCAAAAAGACACCTGCACAATAAGCCTCGATAATCTTGCAAATGCTTGCAACTTAAGCAGAACGCAGGTTCGAGTTTGCGTCAGAAGTCTTGAGAAGAAGCGAATCATCAAGAATCTTGGGGTAGATAATACGAACAGCAACAGAGAACTTCGTGGCTTGACTTTCAGGGTCTTTTTACCAATGACAACCCGTGCGGAAACCGTACCCCATGCGGAAACCGCACCCCATGCAGAAACCGCACCCAATAAAGAAACAAACAGATCAAAAAACACACACAACACAGAACGTGTGGGTGTGGGTTCCAAATTTACGATTCAAGAGTGCAAAAAATACGCCGTGCATCTCAACACGACCGGACAGGGAATCACCAATCCGGGAGGCTATGCAACAACGATTCATCGCACCGGCGAAGCCGACGCTTTAATCGCTGCGTTTCTTGAGCCACTGGAGAAAGTGAACTCGGTTGACGTAAGCCTCTGCCCCGATTGTCATGGCGTGGGTTTCTATTATCCAAACGGTACGGGCAGCGGCGTCGTAAAGTGCCAACACGCAAAACTGAGGACATAGCAACAAACCACTTGCAATAGGCGAACGAAGGGCGTACACTACCATTAGTTGTGTTGCCAATGGGTTTTGACCCGAACAGCTCGTGCGTGGGTAGCACTTGCCGTATACGAAGCTGATTACTTGCTCTAGCAAAGCCAACATATTTAGCCGAGACTCGCAACCATGTCGCAGTAGATGCGGCGAGTTGATAGAACGGCGAAGAGGTCTAGAGTTGATCAGCCCTGTGTCTCACGGATAGCACGTTAAAAATCAGCCCGGTCAGGTCGGCAACATCTGACTCCTCTGCGTGAGAGAACCGGCTCGTAAAAGCGAAGCGACCGACGGTCATACCAGTCACGACGCCACTTTACGGAGTACCTAAGGGGTAGGTACCCGTGTGCTCAGCTCCATCCGGTCTCCCAATCATCAACCGATTTGTTGACGTCTTAACCTCCAACTTGATCTCTCATTTCACTTCAATACCTTAGAGTTAAGGATAAGTGTGTTCCACTTCTGCATCATGCGCGCGGGCGCGAAAAATTTCGCCGAAACCCGAATTTCGGCTCCACCGGAGGGACGAATGACGACGAAAACCGACACTTTGACACCCCAGCAAGCGGCGGCGGCTGACTTGCTCGCCTTTGGTGCAACAGTCACGGACGCGGCGGAGACGGTCAAGGTCTCGCGCCAAACCGTGAGCGAGTGGCTTCATCACAACGCGGCGTTTCAGGCTGCCTTACACGCTCGCCAACGGGAATTATGGCAGGGCAACGCGGAGCGGCTACGGTCGCTTGTGCCGAAGGCTTTGGACACTCTCGAACGCTGGCTTGCTTCGCACAATGGCTTGACGGCTGCCGTTCATGTTCTCAAAGCGGCTGGGCTTTATGGCTTGCCAGCACCGGACGGCTCGATTGACGCGGCGGAGATTGAAACCGAGCGGGAGATAGCGGCGAGTGATTTGAGCGTCAAGCGGCTGGATTCGTGGGGCTGACTTTGAATGTTTGAAAAATAAATCAAGTTTTAATTCACGGAGAAACTGATTATATCTCTGCCGTGCGCGAGCAATTACAGTGAAAGAACAAAGAAAGAAATAGGAAAGAGATAGGAAATAAAGTGGTAGTAAATAACGTGGAAGAAACGCGATGGATGTAGAACGCATGAGATGGGCGGCTCGCAAGGTTATGCGTGAGATGGCGTTGCTAAATCTGTTAGTGGGGCTAGACCTACAAAGCGGCGCGGCAGGGCTGAAATACAGGCGATCAAGGATGCGATTTATGATGCGCTGATGGAAGATGCGCCGATGACCGTTCGGCAAGTCTTTTACCGTTTGGTGAGTACGGGCGTGATTGCTAAAAGCGAGGGCGAATACAAAAGCACGGTTGTGCGGTTGCTTGGCGACATGCGGCGCGCCGGTGAGATTCCATTCAGTTGGATTGCTGATAGCACCCGTTGGATGCGAAAGCCTACAACCTACTCGTCACTCCAAAGTATGCTTAAGCGCACGGCAGAGGCTTACCGTCGTTCGGTTTGGGACAATCAAGATTGTTACGTTGAAATATGGCTTGAAAAGGATGCGCTCGCCGGTGTGCTTTATCAGGAAACGGCACATTGGGATGTGCCGTTGATGGTCACTCGTGGCTATCCTTCGCTTTCCTACTTGCACAGTGCCGCCGAAGCGATTGCCGCGCAAGACAAGCCAACCTACCTTTATTACTTTGGCGATTATGACCCGTCTGGCTTAGACATTCCGCGCAAAGTGGAGTGTGACCTAAGAGAGTTCGCGCCGGATGCTGATATTGAGTTCGAGCGCGTTGCCGTCACCCGTGAGCAGATCGCAGAGATGAAGCTGCCGACGCGCCCGACGAAGCGCACGGACTCACGCGCTAAGGGCTTCATTGGTGAGAGTGTGGAAGTTGATGCCATACCGCCGAAGGTCTTGCGCGGCATCGTTAGCGATTGCATCACCCAGCACGTTGACGAGCGCGCGCACGAAGCCTTGCGCCTTGCGGAGCAGAGCGAGCGCAGTACGCTGCTTAGTCTCATCGGCAATGCGGTGTGATTTGAATAATCAAACGTTTTCAATTCCTAGAACCTAAGAAAATCCGAGATTTCATAACCTCATGGAAGCATCGTAACCTCATGGATGCTTTGTTGCTCTCGCCTCAAATCGTGCAAACCGCACACCTAAGAACTTGACGAAACTTGACGGGATCGAATCTGCCGTGCTGCTTAAGCAGCAGCTAAGGCTCAACCCCATGAACTCGTTAGCTTTACCTGTAACTGCGTAATCTAAGTGCGTGGATAAAAAACAAGATCGCTTCCGCGGTTGGCCACTTTCCCCTGCGCCCGGTACGGTTCCGCGCGCTCCAATCGGTCAGCGAGCGATTCAACTCGCCCGCGAGAAGCGGCGTTGCGCGCGCAACGCCTGTCGGCCTGCGTCCCGTAAAACCTGCAACCATTGCACCCTTTCGAGCCTGCGCCCGCCCGCCCGCGCCGCCGGACTTATCGCCGCGATGCCCGAAGGCTATATCGCCACTCCGCCCGAGCAGGGCGTATTCGTCCATGCGCCGGAAACGATTTTACCGGAACTCGTGCGCGAGATAGCCCGCGCGGGCGAGCATTATCGGATATCGGCCATGTCGCTTAAGTCATTCTGTTTAGGGTGCTTAAGCCATTCTGCTTAAGCGGAAGTGCACCCATAAAAAAGCGCAACCGCGAGGATAAAAAACGTGGCCAACATTAGCCACGTAAAAAAAGAGGCCGTAAAGTTACGCGCGTAACTTTACGGCAGGCTCGACCGGCTCGAACGGCAGGTTCGACGGCAGTCTCGACATCGGCGGCGGCGCACGTTGCGCGAAGCGGTGAGCCACCCTTAGCGACTGCTAAGCACAGGTGAGCGAGCGAACGCACCCGGAGGGCGGTAGCGAAGCGGACGAGGCGAAACCTTAAAAGATGACCGCAAGATTTTGTGGTTCAAAGTTTCGTGAAGAACGCCCGCCAATTGTCACGACGCGGCTTAGAGAGCGCGAACGCCGATCACAACATCTTGTGCTTTGACGCTCGAAAATGAGAGCCGTGACGAGCACCGACACAGGAACGAAATAAAGGGAGTCCGATAATTAACATTATGGAATTTGGCAACCCCATGTCATGAGAGATACCCCTTGCCATCCTGCGAGGCGGGCATTTTGGTTTTGCTCGAAACTTGACAGAAGAGTTCCGGCGCAATAATCTCTCGCTTGCCTGTTCGTATCGCTTGAACCACTTCGCCCAATTGGAGGGCGATGAGTCGTAAGCTGAACGAACGGGCTTTTTCTTTTCCAAAGAACGACCATCTTTAAGCCGCTAATGCCCCTAGAACGCTTCGGAAACCCTGAAGCCTTACCTTGCTATGTCTTTTCCGATTCGTGGCGACACGGAAGGGCGAATAATCACGTTCGCGCGGACGCTTGCGTGAGGTATCCGGGCTTGCATGGGGTCACCATTTGGCAGGCACTAAAAGAAGAGGCAAACCGTACAAAGTCGGATAATGAGCATTTTCCAAAATAACGGTCAACAGCAGCTAGGCACACTTGGATTTTAACCCTGTTGTCCATAACATTCACTAAGTCGGTTCATGGATTTAAGAGGCATAATAAGAGGCATAAATGGAGATGCAAAAGTTACTGCTTATTTTGTCCTGTATATTCTTCTTTGGCTGCGAAGGGCAAATTGCTCAACAGCCCTCTAATCTGCCTAGCACATCTACTACTTCGGCAAGCGCGCCATCGGTCACAGATGACGATTAATTAACAGAATACTTATTTTGTGTTGCTTTGTAACTTTAGAAAACCTAAGATGATTTGTCTGAAAAAGGGTCCTTTATGAGACAAATTGGAACCTTGGCAATTCAAAACTTTCGACCAACAGTGTCTAAATCAAGAAAGTTGTGCAAATATCAGTGAGAATCACAATCTTTGCTTGAACACATTTCAATATGAGTATTGTCTCTTGTCAAATTTCGAGGTTTTAAAATCTTAAGGAGGAGTCAAATGCTAAGAGTAAGGCAGCCAGGCGCAGCAGGACGTTTGGGGAAATTTCGTGATGATCCAGCCCATTTTCAGACGTATGACCATAACTTGACATGGCAAAGGGATTACGTGTTCAAGGCAATACGCTATTTGCTGAAAAACACGAAAGGATTAAAATCGTGCAACGATTGCTTTAAACGACTTCCGCGCGGCTTTACATTTGATCAAGTTCTCATGAGCCCCGACGATACCTGGATTAGTTATTGTCCTGAGACGACTACATATGGATATGCCGACAGAGCTTCTGATGAAATATCGATTTGCCAATTAGCCTTTGACGGCGGGGTGATCCAGGTCGCTGCAACTATAGTGCATGAGCTTGCTCATATCGTGGGCGCGCCATCGAACACTCACGCTGCTGAAGCAACACTTCCACCATGTGGATTTGGTTCGGTTTATGACAAAGGTATGATTGGAATGCCAGGATTTCGCCGGTCCGGAATCGGTTAAAAGTAGATTTTGCTCAGACGTTAATTCAAGGCCGAATTATGTCTTACAGCAGATTCTTGATCGCGTAGAATATCGTAAGCAGTATAGAAGAACCGACGAGGATGACGGAGACGAAAAAGAATGTCCCGACAAAATCTTCAATGATTTCCATAGCCCCGAAAAGCACCGATATCGTCTGTGTCTTTATGCTTTTCCACCTGCACTCGTTCGCGCCGCACGAAGCGCGGCTGAAACTAATGCGCGGGTGATTTCGTCGGCTGTCTCGAAGTCTAGGAGACGGCCTTCGGTGATCGAGACGTTTGAGAGCGCGAACTTGCGGATAGCAGGTGTCAAGATCATAGTTTTGATACTTTACCTTACATGATTTCGACACTCAAAGCGGGTCTAACACCCGCAAGAGTTCACAATTGCCGCTACTGATGGTTTTGTCGGAAGCGACGCCTCCCGTCCACATTAAATGTCGTGTCGAGTGAGCCGTCCGCGTTTAAGCGCATGAGATAGTTGCGAGCCGTCCCGTTATTGTTAGTGAAGAACATTCCGCCGATGATGATCTTCCCGTCCGCTTGCACGACGATCGTACTCACAACGCCATCCGCGCCCGCGCCGGGATTAAATGTCGTGTCGAGCGAGCCATCCGTGTTTAAGCGCGCGAGGCCATTACGGGGACTGCCGTTATAAGTGGTGAAGATTCCGCCGATGATGATCTTCCCGTCCGCTTGCACGGTGATATTCGACACATCACCATTCGCGCCGATGCCCACGTTGAAAGCCGTGTCGAGCGAGCCGTCCGCGTTTAAGCGCGCGATATTGCTGCGAGCCGTCACGTTATAAGTGGTGAAATCGCCACCGATGATGATCTTCCCGTTCGCTTGCACGGCGGTCGTTTGCACAATGCCAACGTCGGTCGTCTGCCCAATGAGGCCATACGCGCCCCTGCCGGGATTAAATGTCGTGTCGAGCGAGCCGTCCGCGTTCAAGCGCGCGATGCGACTACGAGCAATACCGTTATAGGTGGTGAACGGTCCGCCGATGATGATCTTGCCATCTGCTTGCACGACGGTCGTCCACAAATTGCCATTCGCGCCCACGCCGGGATTAAATGTCATGTCGAGTGAGCCATCCGCGTTTAGGCGCACGATGCGATTACGAGCAATACCGTTATAAGTGCTGAAGTGTCCGCCGATGATGATCTTCCCGTTCGCTTGCACGACGATCGTACTCACAGGCTCATCCGCGCCCGCGCTAGGATTAAATGCCGTGTCGAGTGAGGCGTCGGCGTTTAGGCGCGGGGTGCTATTGCGACTAGCGAGGTTATAAGTGGTGAACATTTCGCCGATGATGATCTTCCCGTCTGCTTGCAGGGCGATCGTACTCACAGGCTCATCCGTGCCCGCGCCGGGATTAAATGCCGTGTCGAGTGAGCCGTCCGCGTTCAAGCGCGCGATGTGATTACGATCAATGCCGTTATAGGCGGTGAAATCGCCACCGATGATGATCTTGCCATCTGCTTGCAGGGCGATCGTATGCACAGTATCATTCGCGCCTATGCCCTGAGTAGCTGACGGCGCGCTGGCGGGCGGCGTAGGGGAAGGACTCACCGGTCTAAAATTATATGTAATTACTCCCCTCATGCGAACTGGCTGCCCCGATAATGTGGCTGGAGTAAACCTTGCTTGATACGCTGCTTGCACTGAGGCTGCTAATAACAATCGATGACCACTTAGGGCACGGGCTGAAACCACATTGCCGTTTCCATCCACTAACACCCGTACAATTACTATTCCCGTAATATGTCGATTTCTTGCTGCAGGTGGATAAACTGGATCAGGCTTGCTAATCGCTCTATCATTTAGTATCCCACCCTCTATTATTGGATCACGCCTGGTGCTGACGGGCGACGCTGGCGATTGACTCGCCGGTGGAGTGCGACCCGGCGTTGGAGTTGGTGAAGGCTCATGCCCGGCGCGCGCGCGAACTACTCGCAGCATGATGGGCAGGCAGAGCAGCGCCATTAAGATGATAACTAATGCAGGGAATCGTAATTGTAAGACAAGCTTTTCTTTACTCATGATCAAAGTTCCGTTGCTCGTGGATCAGAGTTGCGGCGCGGGGTTTCTTCGATGCGGCTTATATCACACACGGGAAGATTTTGCGCCAGAAAGATGAAGGGCCGACTGTTGAAGCGAATATTGGCAGGGCGATACTAGAGATGGAAAGGAGCCGAGAACTCCAATAGTGCGACACGCTAAGACAAATAGAGATGCCGGAGCCGACTCACGCCGTGCTTCGAGCGCATGATCCGATCACCATGCGCCAAGATATGCAGATTAGAGGGCTGTTGAGCAATTTGCCCTTCGCAGCCAAAGAAGAATATACAGGACAAAATAAGCAGTAACTTTTGCATCTCCATTTATGCCTCTTATTATGCCTCTTAAATCCATGAACCGAC
>MWVT01000321.1_pt1 | contig 10537 bp, 16 predicted proteins | sample 1047201 | NCBI WGS metagenome assembly MWVT01 (sample SAMN06349988, study PRJNA376086) | soil metagenome | isolation source: TG5-1 sample Antarctic (ecotone) soil | place: Antarctica | collected 2015-01-13 | reverse complement strand
GCTATGGGACGCAAGACTGTATAGACAGTTTCGTTGTATCAACCAACGGCAGCAGCACTTAGCGGGAAGTGTGCTTAGTTTGCCATTGGATTTGATAAGGCGAAACAATGTACAGCAGTAGACTTATAGCAATAAAATCAAATAGCAGCGGCTTGGCAACCATACCAAGTAACGCGCTAGACCATGCTGAAACGCATACCCGCAGCGCATTTTCTCCACTTATAGTAGGAGTAATGCGCCCTGTGGCTAATCAAATCAGCAGTAAATTTGTAGTAACTGTAAAAACTAAATATTCGGTTCAAACGGAATTATCTGATAAGAGCCATTATTTCGCGTATCTAGCTAATACTAGATACGCGAAATAATGGCTCTTTTTTATTTATTGCCTAGCTATGGAGGTTACAAATGACCAAAGTAATTCAGTCTCGATTCGACGGGCCACGTTTATGTAAGTTGGCCGTCATTCAGGCCAAAACCGGCTTAACCGCTTCCGCATTGTTTCGCCGCCTGATTGACGTTGCCGAGGTTGAACCGGCGAAAATCGCCGTGAATTTGTCCACCAATGCCAACAGCGACGTGACCACCCGGGAAGGTTCACACGTCGCTGATGCTGCTAACTATTCCATTTCAGAAAGCCACCTATAAACGAAATTCACCGCAGCTAACGGTGAATTTCATAGACAACTATCGAAAAGGTAAGTCAATTATGACTGAAATTTTATCCAATGTCAAGCACTTTCAGCCTGAATTTGCTTCCGTTCAACCCCTGATTGCCAGTGAATTGGCTCACACTGTTGCACCTGGCGAAGTCTACGAATTGCGCATCATCAACGTGGGCGGCAAGAAGCGCACCGATAGCGGTTACTTTGATAACCGGCAAGCTTTAGCCGGTTGCGCCGCACCTTATGTCGGCAAAGCGAACATTTACAGCACACTTAATCCGGTTGACCCGGCGCTTTTGGCTAGGGCTGAAAATCGGATAAAAGAATGGGCGACGGATACAACACAAGATAGCCACATCACGCGCCGGCTATGGTTGCCCATCGATGCCGACCCTATTCGGCCCTCTGGTATATCCTCTACAGACGAACAACACGTCGCGGCACTTGAACGCGCCCAACGGATTGCTACATGGTTAACAGCGCAAGGTTGGCCGGCGGTTATCGTGGCTGACAGTGGCAACGGTGCGCACCTGCTTTGCAGAATTGACCTACCCAACGACCAAGCAGCAACCAAGCTTGTACAGCGCTGCCTACAGGCCCTAGCAGCCCTATTTGACGATGATGCTGTGACCATCGATACAGGGAACTTCAACGCTGCCCGGATCTGGAAAGTTTACGGTACGATTGCCGTCAAGGGTGACAACACGGCAAACCGGCCACATCGCCCGGCCTACATCCTAAGCGCCCCTGAATCAATCGAAGTGGTAACGGTTGAACAATTGGAGCATTTGGCCGGCATAATCGCCCAGGCTGAACCAAACCAAACAGGCGGTAAGCATGGCCCGGGACAATTCGACTTGGAGGCTTGGTTAGCCACCAACGGGCTTACAGGCGCAAAGACCGACTGGAACGGGGGCAAGCGCTGGCGCTTAGATAATTGCCCTTTCAGCACTGAGCATACGGACGGCGCTTTTTTGGTACAGCTGGCAAATGGCGCAATTGGGGCGGGGTGCAAACATAATTCGTGTCAGGGTAAAGACTGGCATACCCTGCGCGCCATGTTCGATGGCCCCAAACCTGAATACAAACTTAAGTTTGCAAAAAAAGCCAATCCGGTTACGGAATCCAAACAGGCGAATCCTGGGGATTGGGTAGAACAGCTGCGCCAAATGGGGCCTGAATTTAAGTTAAATCGGCTAGAAGATATGGTCGAGGTTGACGGCCAACGGCTAGATGATGTTACCCGATCCAAACTCTATCTGGCAATGTCTTTACACAAGGTTCCCAAAACTTACGTTGATGACTGTATCAACGTTTTGGCGTCGGAAAATACTTATCATCCGGTGCAAGATTATCTCAATCAGCAAATTTGGGACGGCCAAAACCACCTAGAAGCAATGTTGCGCCACATCCGCGGTGATGGCAAATTCGTAACGTATGAGGATGGCGTAAAAGCACCCCTACATTGGCTATTGATTCGGCGTTGGTTGCTTGGGTGTGTGGCTAGGGCACTTGACGGTGACAAGACCAAAGCGTTTAAGCACCAAACACCTGTGCTTGTATTCGTCGGCAAGCAGGGGCTTGGTAAATCTTCTTGGGTACGCTGGTTGGCATCCGGCATTGGCTACGAGTTCCACCGGGAAAGCCCGATCAATCCCCATAATACGGACGATATTCGGAGCATGGTAACGAAGTGGCTTTGGGAAATATCCGAGTTAGGTTCAAGTCTGCGCAAGGGCGACCGCGACGCGCTAAAGGGCCTGATCACGCAGGAATGGCACACCTACCGCAAACCGTGGGGGCGCGCATCGATTACTAAGCCAACCTTGTGCAACTTTGTTGGCACGATCAATCCAGAAACGGGCTTTTTGGACGACCCCACCGGCCACCGGCGCTTTTTGCCTATCCATGTTACCGACATCAACCGGGCTTATGAGAAAGCCGTTGACGTAAATCAATTTTGGGCGCAAATGGTTCATTTGTACAGAAACGGTGAATCGGCTGAATTATCCAAACTTGAGCGCGAGGCCCTCGCCGGTGTCTATATCGAACATGAAGTCGAGAACCCCTTGCAGACCTATCTACAAATGTATTTCACGATTGAACCCGGTAACACCGACCTGAAGTGCTTTACCGCTGACATCATTTTACGCCTGCAATCATTCGGCATTGCGGTAAAAACTGATCATAAAGTGGCTGGGCGTGACATCAATGATGCTCTTTCGCCGCTGGGCCTTGAGCGTAAACTTATCAGTATCGGCGGCGTAAAAGGTAAGGGCTGGATAGGAATTGCACCTAACGATAGGATGCCACCTTACCATTAGGCCGGGTAATTTGAGGTTACTGCTGACAGTAACTTCAAATACCGATTGAGGTTACTGAGGTTACTATTGAAGTTACCGCATTTTCTCGTGTATTTATTAACTAATAACATCATTGTGGTTACTATTATCTAATAAGTATATAACAGGCTTACAGGCTAATGGAGGCACTTTGAGGGGCAAAATCTACGTGGGGAAACTATAGCCAAATTGAGGTTACTGAGGTTACTGAGGTTACTGAGGTTCCCGTGGTTACTGGTAGCACCCGTCAACAGACGGTTTACATACAACTGGCCAAGCGAACGGCAATCGCGCCACACGCAAAGCCACAATTTTAGAGGAGATTTAAAATGTCTTTTAACGTATCGAAGTACACGCAGTCGAAGTGGCTCAAAGGTTCCGATTTGCCGGTTGGTCGTCTGACCCAACTGACGATCAAGGCTGCATACGAACACACCTTCGAGCAGACGCAGGAGACTAAGCCATGCTTGGACTTCTACGAAATTGAGCAAAGTTTGCCGCTCAACCGCACCCAGATTGGCACGCTTGTTAGTCTGTTTGGTGACGAAGCAGGAGTTTGGCCGGGGCAACGCATCAACTTGCAAGCTGTGCCAAGCAACTATCAGGGCAAGCCAACAGTTTTGATTTCATCGGCTGAGGGGCCAATGCCGACGTTCAACGGGCAGCCAGTGGGTAACGTGCCAACGCCACCCACCGCGAAGCCGTCAACCGCACATCCATTTCAATCCTAACGAATAAGCAGTAAAACCGGGTGCTACAAGTGGGGTAGGTTGCGCTAACAGCCTATTCCACTACCCAACGAATTATGAACCATGTCAGACGCATTTGGCAAAACACTAACCGGCGGCACGCACATGACGCTTACCTTACCTTATCCACCGTCGGCTAACCGATATTGGCGCAGCTTTCGCGGCCGTGTAGTCAAAAGCCAAGAAGCGCGCGACTACCAACAAGCGGTTATCTGCCTAGCGCCCGTGGGCGCTTCTAACGGGCCTCCTACGCTTCTAACCGGCGCTGTCGGCTTGGAGTTGAACTTCTATCGGCCACAGCGTCGTGGTGACTTGGATAACCGTATCAAAGTCCTAGTAGACGCCCTGCAAGGTACTCTTTACAGTGACGATAAACAAGTAAGCGAGTTGCACGCCTACTTACACGACGACAAACAAAATCCCCGCGTGGAGGTCAACGTATGGGCAACGGGTGAGGCATGAGAACGCACAGAACGGGCAAGGCTGCGTTTACCGCACAAATAGGGCATGTAGTATCAATTAATGTGTACAGGCCACTACAGGCCGTTACAGGGTTCCAACCGATAAGAGTTTTTCCAACTTTTAGTTATTCAATAGGAGATATTCAATGTTAAGCGTACGAGATCGGGAATTATTAGAAGCGGCACAGGCCGCCGACAATGAACGTCAACGGGAAGCGGCAATTAAGGCAATTGCAGAGCGCAAGAGAATGTACGCAGAGGGTAACGCTGCTTTTCGTGAACAAGAGGCGGCGGCTGAACGTGTAAAGGAAGCAGCGAAAGAAGAACAATTCAGGTTGTCTATACTACACTCGTTTGTCGAGTCCGGCGGCGAAGCGAAAGACTTTGCTTATGAGTGGCCGAAGCTGCGCATGGAAATTGTGCGTCAACGCACGTTAGGCGCGGCGGTCGTGGACAATTCACCGGCGGGCATCGCTAAACGGACACTTGAGCAGCTATACCCACGTAAGGCAACGGGTGCTAAATGAACAGTGACTTAGATAAACGGTTGTCGGCGCTAGAAGGTGCGTCTGGCCACCACAATGACAAGTGGCGCGAGCTTCACACAAAGCTACACATTGTCTACGGCGAACCCGGCGAACCGTTTGAATTTGACGAAGCGCTAACAGACGCCGAACACCGGGCGCAATTGAGCGAAGCGATAGAAAGGGTATACGGCAAGGAATAGGTACACTGTGAGGGGAGCAACGGTAACATCGTGTTACCGTTGCTGATACGTACGAAGGGGTTACAGCGAGGTATAAACCATTGTGAACGAAAACGGCACGGAAAAAAAGTTATCGACGGCACAATATAGGGCTATAGCTTCCTTGCTAACGAAAGGTAGTGCAGCTGGCGCGGCCATTGACGCCGGCATTAGCCGGTCGACGCTCTACCGTTGGCAGCATGAGCCGTTGTTCGTTGCAGCGCTGCGCGACGCTGAACAGGAGGCTGTAGAAGGCCTGGCGCTAACCCAGACACTTGGTAAGCCTGTACGCTGGTTTAGTGGCTATACCCACGAGGGCCGCTATTACGAGACTGGCAGTTCGCCGGTTGACTATCGAAACGGGATAAACAACGCGCCGGAACCTGGCCGCTGTTTTAGTAAAGCCGACCTAGCCAGCATAGCAGAACAATGGCAAGTGAATGTGATTGAAATTCAGTATGTTGATCGGGTTATAGAGGACAACCAACAGGGGCAACTTATCTAAGCGATTGGCAGAGCTTGAGGCTGCGCACCTGTACCAAACAGTACCTACAAACGCCCACAGGCCGTTGTAGGCTTTCTAAGCCGGTGGACAATCCACCAAAGGACACCAATACCATGACGATCGAACAAAAGACAGACCTGACTACTGAAACTAAGCAGCTTGAAGCAGCTGCGCAGAACGCACAGACGGCGCTAGAAGCGTTCAACGAAGCGCACACGTTCAGGTATCCACAGCCCAGCGCTATGGCCTGGAATACCACCGTTGAACGCAACAAACTTTCCAATGCTGTGGCGGCCACCAAGCGTGCGCTAGAGGAAGCAAGGAAGGCACAGCACAACCAAGCTATCTATGACGATATTTTGGCAAGTACGCAAAAGAACATGGCCCGTATAGCTGCTGAGAAGGCGGCGCAAGAAGCCCAGCAGGCCGGCGTTAACGAAGAGCAGTTCAAGGGAAAAGCCTTGCAAGCCTACCTTGCGGCGGGCGGCACCAATCTTGGTTTTGCCGGTGAATGGCAGTCGTTGCGCGCTGAACTTGTTCGCCAAAAGACGTTGGCGGCATTAACCGGAGCCAAGCCGACGAGCTTGGTAGACGAATACATTCAGCGGCGCAACGGGTAGCAGTACTAGAGGACAAATCAACATGACGAACCTATACAAACGCATAGCAGAGTTAGAACAGCGCACGAAAGAAGATATAGGCCGTGAGCGTTGGCAACCACCTACTATCACACCGGAGGAAGCGCTGGAGATATTCGATATACTGGTTGAGGCCGGCGCTATCGAAGACGTTCTATTTGCTTCCCCAGACTATCAGCCACCAATTGCAGCTATCACCTAATGGCACATTCACCACAAGTCAAGGCCAACGCGTTAGTCATGCTTATGCTTGGAGATAGTCCGCGCTATGTTGCCGAGCAAACCGGCGTGCCACTTACCACGGTTAAGCGCTGGCGTAACGTGGATATGAAGAAATTGCTGCGTGAGATATTCGGCCCCAACTTCAACCGTTCGATCCGAATGGCCCTAAAAAAGAAAATGGGAAGTTAAGATGAAACAGCCCTGGCGGTCTACTTTTGCCTATTGACTAGCATCCTATTTGATGCTAAAGTTATTCAGTCCAAAAGTGGTCGGACAAAACTCTACTCTTTTCCAGTACGTCCAAGGGGGCCAAAAATGAAGCGTGTAAAGTTAGTAGTTCTGAGTGTGATGTTACTAGCGTTAGTTTTAGCTGTTCCCGTATCTGCTGATGGCGGATGTCCAAAAGGTGATGGTTGGAATTTGGTTCCGCTCGTTTTTACCCTTCCTGACGGTATCGATGTAGGCAATTTCCACGACCAAAACGGGGACGGCTTGGTCTGTTTTCGAGTGAACAAGGGCCAGTCTGAAAAGAATGACTTTCCTTCATGGACCGTTAAGGACAATACCAATCCATAACATTGGCCTAACGTGTAAGGGTGACGCCATGCATGTGTGGGGTTATTGAGTTGCTGATACCTATCTGTGCGGCGCTTATTGTCTACTTTACAAATTGTCTCATAACTTGTGTTGCGTAGTAAGTTGTAATACTTGGATAAAAAGACAAGTTGTGAGACATGGCTCTCTCGTGTATGGGTGGTGAGACTGTCTCATAATACTACTGTCTCACAAACGAGCGTTTGTGAGACACTACTATTTGTCACTATTCACTATTTGCACCTTCGTCTACTGCTCCAAATGGAGCAGTAGATTTCTGCCCACGCTCGTATGGCGTGACCGGCAAACTTCTATTGTGGAATTTTCCACAGTAGGCCACCCACGCGCTCGTGGAGTAACTTTCTACTGTTCCAAATGGAACAGTAGCCAATGCCGTTGGAGCGCTTCTACAGGTGTCCGAGTTCGGACACGTTCTACCCACGTTCGTATGGTCTGAACTTTCTACAGGTGGTAAGAATTTACCACCTAAACAATACTATCCACGTTCGCATGGCGTGACCGGCAAACTTCTATTGTCAATAATTTGACAGTAGTTCTACCCACGTTCGCATGGAGTAACCCTACTGTTCCAAATGGAACAGTAGCCAATGCCGTTGGAGCGCTTCTACAGGTGTTGCATTTGCAACACCTGTAGAGATACCTACTGTTAAATTATTGACAGTAGCATACTGCCCAGACCCGCTATATAGTGGTAATGTATAAAACGGTACACCGTCTTATACATTACGTTGAAACATAATGTATATTAGGGTACGAATACACCTACTTTGGGTGGCAACATTCTGCCCACGTTCGCATGGCGTGACCTAGCACGCAACCAGAAAAACTGTACGCGCGTACAGACTGCCCACGCCCCCATAGAGATACCTTTGCAGTTATACAGCAATTAACAGCAATGGTTACTCTACCCACGCCCGTATGGAGTGACCACCTCGGCCCAGCATGGGCCGAGGTTGACTGAGACTCTACCCACGCCCGTATGGAGTGACCCCTATTCTGTAAGCCTATCGTCATACACAGTTTTAGCACTTGACACCCGTTTGATACTGTGAGATAATGAACCATAATGTTCCAAGGCAATAAGTGAGGTAGAAAATATGGAGAGTGAAAAGACATTGTACACAACACCGGAAGCGGCTGAAGCGCTTGGCATTAGTGCAAGCCATATGCGCAAGATGATCATGACTGGCAAGGCAATACCCGATCATCAAATAGGCGGCACATGGCTTTTTACATCTGAAGAAATAGAACGTTTGCGCGGACGAAAGCAAACCAGAGGTGTAAGCAAGAAAGTAACATAGTCGTATAACGCGACAAGCGCCAGTGAGTCAAAGCACTGGCGCTTGCCTGACTATAGGCCGCTGAATTGGCAGCGGCATACAGCTGTGCACAAGTATACCTGTATGCCTTTCAGCGGACAAGTATTTTTCCGTTGGGAGGCATTTTGTTTTTGCCTCTCACATTCACAGAATGGGGAGAAGCAATGACGCAGCAAAATAAACAGTTTGTCACCTACGAGGAACAAAAAGCAACGGGACTTATTAGGCCGGCGCGCAACTATGTGCAAGCTGAAATTGTCCCACAGGCTAGGCAAATTCCCGCAGCGCTTAGCAACGTTCAGCACAGTATCAACGTAGCACCCACAGCTACACAGCACATTGAGGTTCACACAAACAGTGTAGACCGCGCTAAAGGCTTTTTGATAGCCGGTGTACCGCTGTACATGGCCTACGGTGTGGGTATGCTAATTCTAGCCGTAGCGCTGTTCGACACACCCGTGTTAAGTTTTACAGGGTTCATTATCTTTTGGTTGTCGTTTGTCGGCGCGTGGGGGTGGGGATACTTTCAGACGCTTCGCACAAGTGCCGAGGGTGTGGCCTACTACGAAGCCAAGCGTAAATGGGATGTGATAGAGCGCGAGCAGTCCGAGCGTTGGAGCTACTACAAACAGTCACAGGGGGGGGGATAACCATGTTGCCACTAGAATTGACTGACCGCAAACAAGTGTTACGCATGGCCGCTAACCCACCCGCCGCCGTCCGTCAACGTATCGCTATGGCAGCAGATGAACTCAACCGCGCCGGCTTGATGGCCGCACGCGTTGAGCTAGTGAACGAAGCTTTGTGCAAGTTCACTACCATGCTTTACACGCGAGACACAGACGGCGCATTTGCTAATATTGATAGTCCGACAGGCCGACTGCTTGTCTGTGCACCGTGGGGCGCGGCAGGGTGGCGCAAGTGGGGCCTACGCAACTACGAGGCGCGTGTACTGCGTGCTGCGCTTATGGCTCGGCTCGGCAAGGATTGCTTATTCGATTATGGCTCACAAGCTTGGTTCCTAAACCGTCAAGATTATCGCACCCTGGCCATGGCTTTGCACTACCTGGAAACAAAACCCGTTACCGTATCCGAGTGGCGCAAGTATGCAGCGAAGTATGCAAGCAAGTGGGGTAAAGCGTAGGCAATCGTTATGCAATGGCTACGCAATGGCTACGCAATCGTTATGCAATCGCTAGGGCAGACTATGACGTCCAGGTGTACGGTTAGAAAACTAAAGACCACAGCGGTTATAGGTGAGACACCCCCCTACCTTATCGAGCAGCGTGATAGGGTAGGGGATGGGCACTTGGATATTCATAGCGTCTGCAAATGTAGGTATTGCAATTAATTTTGATTCGTGATAGAATACAATGTAGTAATCACATGGAGTGATTGCATTAAAACAAAGGAGCCTGTACACAATATCACCCGCTTGGTGATGTGTATAGGGCTATGAAGCAGATTTGATGCTAATGTGCCACGCGGCACATTACGGATAATAGACAAATCAATATTGCGCCCACTCTACTGACACGGCGACCATCAAGCACTTTAGTGCTGTTGCGTCGCTATGGGACGCAAGACTGTATAGACAGTTTCGTTGTATCAACCAACGGCAGCAGCACTTAGCGGGAAGTGTGCTTAGTTTGCCATTGGATTTGATAAGGCGAAACAATGTACAGCAGTAGATTTGTAGCAATAAAATCAAATATCAGCGGCTTGGCAACCATACCAAGTAACGCGCTAGACCATGCTGAAACGCATACCCGCAGCGCATTATCTCCTAAAGGGAGTAATGTGCTCGTGGACAATCAAATCAGCAGTAAATTTGTAGTAACTGTAAAAACTAAATATTCGGTTCAAACGGAATTATCTGATAAGAGCCATTATGTCGCGTATCTAGCATTAACTAGATACGCGACATAATGGCTCTTTTTATTTATTGCCTAGCTATGGAGGTTACAAATGACGAAAGTAATCCAATCCCGCTTCGACGAGCCACGCTTAAGTAAGTTGGCCGTCATTCAAGCCAAAACCGGCCTGACCGCTTCCGCATTGTTTCGCCGCCTGATTGACGCCGCCGAGGTTGAACCGGCTAAAATCGCCGTCGATTTGTCCACCAACGCAAACAGCGACGTGACCACCCTGCAAGGTTCACACGTCGCTGATGCTGCTAACTATTCCATTTCAGAAAGCCACCTATAAACGAAATTCACCGCAGCTAACGGTGAATTTCATAGACAACTATCGAAAAGGTAAGTCAATTATGACTGAAA